>OLGV01000719.1_pt1 | contig 12855 bp, 10 predicted proteins | sample 1605761 | NCBI WGS metagenome assembly OLGV01 (sample SAMN03283245) | human gut metagenome | biome: human-associated habitat; material: feces | host: Homo sapiens | place: Peru | collected 2012
TTGCGAGCCTTGAATGACATGCGCACGTTGTCGGCGAAGAACGAGGTAGGGTAGTCGGTGACGTCGGCAAGCGGCATGTAGGCATAGAGAAACTTCAATGCTTCCTGCTCATCGGCGGTCAGATTTTCTTTCTGTGTGTTATAGAATGTCTTGCCAACAGTCTTTACGCGCTCCTTGAAGATGTTCTCCACGGTGTTGCGGTAGTTGGTGTCGGAAATGAATTGTCCCTGCGCATTCGCTGTCAGACTCAAAGCGAATATAGATGCAGAAATAAGAATTTTCTTCATTGTCGTTTTTAAGTATTATAAAAAAGGAGGCTATGGCGTGTTGTCATAGTCTCCTGTAAGCTTTTCTTGTGTGTCAAAATTTTACAAGTAAACCTTGTAATACGCTTCTAACTTTTACAAGTCAATCTTGTTTACACGCTTCTCATGACGACCGCCCTCGAACGGAGTCTTGAAGAATTCGTCCATGATCTTCTCTGCTGTCTTGTTGTCGATGAAGCGTCCCGGCATAACGAGGACGTTAGCGTCGTTGTGCTGGCGTGTGAGCTGTGCAATCTCAGGATTCCATACCAATGCTGCACGTACGCCCTTGTGCTTGTTGAGAGTCATTGCCATGCCTTCACCACTACCGCAGATACCGATACCAGGATAAACGTCGCCGTTAGAGATAGCTTCGCCCAACTCGTGTGCAAAGTCAGGATAGTCGCAGCTCAGATCGCTGTATGTTCCGTAATCCTTAAAAGGAATGTTGTGGCTCTCAAGGTACTCAACAACAAATTTCTTCAATGCGTAACCTGCGTGGTCGCATGCAATGCCTACTGTCTTAATTTCCATAGTACTGTAGTTTTATTGGATTATTAATAAAGCAAGCTTATGCAGAATTTCTTACTTAACGTGAAGTTCTGCATAAGCTATGCCTGTTTATTTAGATAAGTAATCTTTCACCTGCTTAAATACGTTCTCTGCGTTGAAGCCCAACTTTTCGTCGAGCACCTTGTAAGGAGCAGAGAAACCGAACGACTCAAGACCGTATACCATACCCTCAACGCCTACGAGGCTCTGAAGTGTAACGGGGAGACCTGCTGTCATACCGAAGATCTTTGCGCCCTTCGGCAGTACACTCTCCTGATACTCCTTGCTTTGTGTACGGAACAGACCCTCTGACGGAACGCTTACGATACGTGTCTTGATGCCGTCAGCGTTGAGCAACTCGGCACCTGCGAGGAGTGTAGACACCTCCGAACCTGAAGCGAGGAGGATAACGTCGTAGTTAGGATCGTCCTTAACGATGTATGCACCCTTGCGAACCTGAGAGTAGTCGGTGCCTTCAGGCAGAGAGTTCACGTTCTGACGTGAGCAAATCATCGCTGTCGGAGTGTCCATGTTCTCGTTAGCCATCTGCCAGCATACAGTTGTCTCGTCGGCATCAGCCGGACGGAATACGCGTACAGAGTCCTGACCCTTGTGATTCTTCAGCTTCTCCATAAGGCGAATCTGTGCTTCCTGCTCAACCGGCTCGTGTGTAGGTCCGTCCTCACCAACGCGGAATGCATCGTGTGACCATACGAACTTGATTGGAACGCGCATGAGAGCTGCCATACGTATTGCTGGCTTCATGTAGTCGGAGAATACGAAGAATGTGCCGCAAGCCGGGATAACACCACCGTGGAGATACATACCGATGCAGACGCAAGCCATAGTAAGCTCGCTCACACCTGCCTGGAAGAATGCTCCGGTGAAGTCGTCTGGTGCAAGCTCGTGTGTCTTCTTGAGGAAACCGTCGGTCTTGTCAGAGTTGCAAAGGTCGGCTGAAGAGCAAACCATGTTTGGCACCTGCTCTGCCAGTACGCCGAGGCAGTTGGCTGAAGCTACACGAGTAGCTACGTCGCGCTTCTGAACGAGAGCACTCCAGTCTACCTTAGGAGCGTCGCCAGAGAACCAAGCCTTCATCTGCTCAGCCTTCTCCGGATTAGCCTTGCGCCATTCCTCTTCGGCATCATGTCTTTCCTTAACGATCTCGCGAAGCTCAGCATTGCGCTTTTCGTAAAGTTCCTTAACGTCGTCGAATACTACGAACGGGTCGTTAAGGTCGCCGCCAAGGTTCTTCACTGTGTTCTCGTATGCGCCGCCACCGAGCGGTGCGCCGTGAGTCTTCACGCTGCGCTCGTAGCTTGATCCGTCTTCCTTGCGTGCGCCCTTAGCCATTACGGTGTGACCGATGATGAGTGTAGGACGATTCTCTTCCTTGTTAGCGAGGATAAGAGCAGCGCGGATCTCGTCAGGATCGTTACCATTGATTTCAAGAACGTTCCAACCCCATGATTCGTACTTCATGCGCGTGTTCTCGCGCATCACGACGTCGCACTCTGTAGAGAGCTGAATCTCGTTAGCATCGTAGAACATGATGAGGTTGTTGAGCTTAAAGAGGCCAGCGATACGGCCTGCGCCCTGTGATATCTCTTCCTGAACTCCACCGTCAGAGATGTAGGCATAAATCTTGTGCTGCATCATTGTGCTGCCAAGACGAGCCTCAAGGAACTTCTCTGCAATAGCAGCACCTACAGCGTAAGTGTGTCCCTGACCGAGCGGTCCAGATGTATTTTCTATTCCATGAATAATGTCACGCTCAGGATGTCCCGGACATATAGTTCCCCACTGACGGAATGTCTTCAAGTCGTCAATTGTGTACTTGCCCTGCAGAGCGAGAGCTGAGTAGAGCATAGGAGACATGTGACCAGGATCAAGATAGAAGCGGTCGCGGCCTTCCCATGTCGGCTGATCTGGGTCGAAAACCAAGAACTCCGAAAAAAGAACGTTGATAAAGTCAGCACCTCCCATAGCACCACCAGGGTGACCAGATTTGGCTTTTTCTACCATCGATACAGCAAGCAGTCGAATGTTGTCTGCCGCATGATTCATTAAATCCTTATTATTCATTTTATTATTTAAAGTTTAACAGTTTCTTTCGTGGATAAAAAGGTCTTTTAGCTTGGAAACCGACTTTTTATGGTCTTTTTCCTTTGTTTCTTTTGCAAAGATAGCGATTATAGTTGATATAACGGCTATATTGTTTGCGGAATTTTAAAAAAATATTCGAATTGTTGTTGACTTTCCTATTACTATACTTTTACTTTTGGGTTGCTTTTCTTTTACTTTTTGTTGGAGCTTAGCTTCTAATTTTGTTGTAACCTACGAGACGATACGTGCGTTGTCCTATACCTTTATAATATATAAGCATTTGGTAGCTGTTCTCGGTTTGGTAGAAGTTGCCTTCTGTAGAAACGGGGTGGAGCGTGCCGTCATCGCACATTGTGAGGTATTGGTATGAGTAATAGCCTTGCTTCAATGGTATATACGCTTCGTAGAGCTTCGTTTGTTCGTTGTACGTCATCTCGTATCGCGGTATAAAACGGTCGTTTGTCCACACGCCGTTGACAAACACTCTGCCGTTCTGTTGTGGAGCCTGAAGACGGAAGTGAACTGTTACGTATTCCGATATGCGGTCGTTCTCAATATTGTCGCTGTTGCGGATATAGAAACTACCATTGGCGTCCTCGTCGTAGACATAACTCGGTCGCGGAAGGTCGGTCCATATCTGTGCGTGATAGCTCTTGCCGTCCCAACCTACGTTCTCAATGCCAAGAGTAGGGTGGGTTACGTCAAGAATCTCAAACTTATGAAATTCGTTGCCTCCGTTGAAGATATAGTCGCGGTTGTGCTCCCAACGCAGTCCGCTGCCGGTCTGGTATTGTGGCGCAGCGTCCGTTCTGCATCACGACAGTATATAGTTCGACGTTGGGATTCGTAATGCCAAGAGCCGAATAGTTTATCTCTGCAGCCACCTGCTGATGGGCTTTGTTTGTGTCGATATCGGTGTTTGTAGTCACCGCCATGCTCGTTTTAACCAGCGGCTCCACAACCATGAAGCAAGCCGTGAAGACGGTGTCGCCTTCGTTCTCGTCGTATACCGTGAGACGATAGTTGCCGCTCATCTTTATGCGGCAATTCTCGTTCGGGATGGATAGTCGGTAGTGGGTGTAAAGCGTATTGGTGTTCAGCGATTCCTCGATGTCGTCAATGGTGCTGCCGTCTGCAAATCCTTCACAGTAGTCCGACTCGAAGATACCTTCCGACACACTCCAGTCGGCTTCGCAATGCTGCAGTCGGTAGACATAGCGATGATACTCGTGCGTGAGGTCGTCGAAACTGATGTTTATCGCTTCGCCGTTGAGCGTAGCTATAGGCATTGAGAGCCAGTTGTTGCCAGCCACAACCTGCAATGACGCAATGTTCTCCGACTTTATTTCGTTATATTGCGCAAAGCTGTTGGTGGCGGCAAGCGCCGACAATGCGATGATTATAGCCAATAGGTGTTTTCTCATAATCTGTTGTTTTAGGAGCGTTTGCCTATTAGAAGTCTACCGACACCTTCACGTTGATTTGTCTGCCCGTAAGGTAGTTAGGAACTGCATACTGCTGTCCAGTCACGTCAGTAATCCAGTAGTAGGAGTTAACGTTGTTTATGCCCAAGAGGTTCAGACACTCGGCGCCCACCCAAAGGTTACGGATAGGGTTGCGCTTGTTGTGTCGGTCGTTATTGTCGATGATGCGATAGTTCAAGCCGATGTCAGCACGCTTGTATGCCGGAGCACGGAACACGTTCGACTCGAGCTCTCTGTGCGGTGCCGAGAACGGCAGACCGTCGGCAAGCGCCAGCTTCAGCGACATCTTCCAGCGTGTGGTGCCGGGAAAGTAGTCAGTGAAGAACATGTTCACGGCATAGCGCTGGTCGGTAGGCAATGGGATAGACTTGCCGTTCAGCTTCATGCTCGTGTTCATTAGCGAGAGCGACACCCACGAGTCTGTGCCCGGTACAAACTCGCCGAAGAGCTTCAGGTCCAAACCTGCTGCGTGTCCGCTGCACATGTTGTCGCCATAGTATACCACCTTAACGTTGTTCACGCTGTACGGCACAAGATTGCCAAGCGCCTTGTAGTAAGCCTCGGCTGTGAACTTGAACGGACGGTTGTTCATCTTGAAGCGATAGTCGAAGCCCGCAATGAAGTGGATAGACCGCTGACTCTTTGCTTTGCGGTTGAGCGAAGCGTATGTTATGCCGTTCACCGTTGTGGTGTCTCTAATCTCCTTGAAGAACGGAGCCTGATAGTAAAGACCGGTAGCGAAGCGCATCGTGATGTTGTCGTTGAAGGCAGGGATGATGCCCAGCGACAGACGCGGACTGAGGATTGTCTCCTTCGTGAAACTCCAGTAGGCGAGACGCACACCGTAGTTCAATGTGTAGAGCGTCTTGCCTGCCGAACCCGTGAAGCGATAAGTGTCCTGCGCATAAGTCTCGATGCGGTTTGCGGTGAGCGTGTTCTTCGCACGCATACTATATATCATATAGAGGTCTTTGCCGGTATGCGGAATGCTGTACTTGCTCGAGTCGCGCATCTCGTACTCTACCGAGTTCTCGTTGATATGCTCCCATTTGTATGTGAAAGCCGCCTCAATGTCGTGCTTCTTCTGCTTTGTCTTGAACAGCAACTTGGCACTTTCTACGTGCGCCTTAAGATAGTTGCGCGTGTGCTGGAAGTATGTGCCTACGCCCAGGTTCTCGCTCGTCTCGGTCTGTGTGAGCCAGTACTGACCTTGTATGTCGTACTTCTCCTGCTCGCGCGTGTTGAATGCTGAGGCGATGAGCGAAAGACTTGTGTTCTCGCCGAACTTGCGTGTTATGCCCAACGAACCGAAGAATGTGCGGAACACGTCTTTCTCATGTCCGTCGAAGTAGACCTTGAACGCCTTTACGTTCTCCATCGTACCAAAGTTGGTCTCGCGGTCTTCGGGCGTGAAGTTGTAGTGGTTGTCCGATATGTTGCCAAGGAACTTGATGTCCCAACGCTTGTTGGGCGAATACGTAAGATAAGTTTGGTAGTCGATGAACGTAGGCTGATACTCGCCCTTGGTGTCCATCGAACCCAGCAGATACTTCGTCGTCTTGTAGCGCAAGCCGTTACTCCACGAGAACTTCTTGTTGCTCATACCCACGAAAGCGCTTGCTCCGAGCATGCTTGCCGTGGCAGACGCTTCGAAGCGCTTCGGACGGCGGTATTCGATGTTGAGCGCAGACGACATCTTGTCGCCGTAGCGCGCCTCGTAACCGCCCGTAGAGAATCCGATCTTCTCAACCATGTCGGGGTTGATTACTGAGATGCCCTCCTGCTGCCCGCTTCTAACGAGGAACGGGCGGAATATTTCCACATTATTTATATATACACTATTCTCGTCGAACGAACCGCCGCGCACGTTGTATTGCGACGAAAGTTCGCTGTGCGTCGATACTCCCGCCTGACTCTGTATCATTTCCTCCACAGCGTTGCCCGTTGTAGAAGGCATGTTCTTGATATGTTCCTTGCTCAGCTCCTGCGTCTGTCCGGTTTCGATGCGCTTGCCCGTGATTGTAACCTCCGACAAGGCGTTGTCGCTACTGTGCAGCACTATCTGCATGGTCTGCTTGCCATGCGGACGGCGCAGCACGCGCACCTTCGTCTTGTAGCCAATCATCGAGAATCTAATCTCTACCGAATCAGCCGACTGCAACTGCAGACTATAGGTGCCGTTGAGCGCAGTCATGGTCATCTTGCCCTGCTTTGCGCACGACACAGACGCAAACTCAACCGGGTCGTTGTTTTCGTCAATGACCTTACCAGTAAGCGTAAACGACTGCGCGCTTGCTGATGCGTAGGCGCACAGACACAGTATTTGAAGTATAAATAATTTCAGTTTCATACCTAAAATAACGCCTGCCAGCCCGATTTATTGTATTTTTAGGCTCTAAAACCGCCTGTTTTTATAAAAAAGAATTAAAGAATGTAATTTTTACAATTATTATTTTGTAATTATTATAAAATAGTATATCTTTGCAAACGTAATGAACAAAGCAATTAGATAATGAAACACAGCGACGCGGTAACCCGACTTGTAGAACACGGCATAAAGCCCTCTGTTCAGCGCATTGAGATTATGCATTACCTGATGACACACTTCACCCATCCAACGGTTGAGGAGGTCTACAAGGCATTGCTTCCCAAGATTCCGACACTCAGCCGCACCACGGTATACAATACGCTCAGAATGTTCTCGGAGCACAACGCTGCCCAAATGATAACAATCAACGAGCACCGAGTTTGCTACGATGGCGACGTCAGCCTTCACGCTCACTTCATCTGCAAGTGCTGCCGCAAGGTTTACGACATCTTCGACGAAGTTTCTGATGTTGTCAACCGTAAGGAATTGGCAGGTCATCAGATTGACGACGTACAGCTATATTATAAAGGTATATGTAAGGAGTGTCGCGAGAAACAGCTTGAGGCTGCCGCCGGCTAATCAAAAGACAAGGCTTTTTTAACAAAATACTATTAACTCTTAAAACAGAAGAATTATGAAGAAGAAATTTATTTGCACAGTATGTGGTTATATTCATGAAGGTACAGAGGCTCCTGAGAAGTGCCCGGTTTGCAAGGCTCCGGCAAGCAAGTTCAAGGAGTTGAAAGATTCGACAGAAGGTCCGGCGTTCGCTACTGTTCACACTCTCGGCGCTGCTCGCGACGAGGAGGCTACACCGGAGATGATCAAGGATCTCGAGACTCACTTCAACGGTGAGTGCGGCGAGGTAGGCATGTATCTTGCTATGAGCCGTCAGGCCGACCGCGAGGGTTATCCAGAGATTGCAGAGGCTTTCAAGCGTTACGCTTTCGAGGAGGCAGAGCACGCAAGCAAGTTCGCTGAGCTCCTGGGCGACGTTCTGAAGGACACAAAGTCGAACCTCGAGGCTCGTATCGCTGCAGAGCGCGGCGCTTGTGAGGACAAGTTCCGCATCGCAAAGAACGCTAAGGCTGCCGGTATGGACGCTACTCACGACACCGTTCACGAGATGGCTAAGGACGAGGCTCGCCACTGCGCAGGCTTCATGGGCTTGTACAAGCGCTACTTCGAGAAGTAATCACGACATGTAGTCGCACAGCCGGCTAAGATGTAACATAAAGAAGAGGATGTACCGAACGTTTCATGTTTCGGTGCATCCTCTTTTCATTGTGTAGCGTTCGCCGTCCGATCGGTTTCCGTTCGCCGCCCGATCGGATTGCGTCCGCTGTCCGATCGGATTGCGTCCGCCGTCCGATTGGATTGCGTCCGCCGCCCGCACCGTTCGCGTTCGGTGCACGATGACTTTTCTTAGTTTTTAGGTCAATAAAAAACGGGTGTGTCCGAACTCCGGTTGAGGAGTTAGGACACACCCGCTATTGTTTTCCGACCAATAGTCTTATGGTCTTGCTCTCATTATCCACAGAAGAACAGCACGACGAGCTGCGCCGTGAAGATACGCAGGAACATACTCAATGGATAAACCGTAGAATAGCCGATGGCAGGAGCCTCGCGCGAGCAAACAGAGTTAGCGTAAGCGAGGGCTGGTGGGTCGGTGTATGTACCGGCGAGCATACCCATTATTGTAAAGTAGTTGAACTTGTACTTCATGCGTGCTATAGTGCCGACAATCAGGATAGGAATGATTGTGATGATGAAACCGGTGAGTACGTACAACAGACCGTCGCCTTCTACAACCGTGTTCCAGAAGTTGGCGCCTGCCTTGATGCCCACACTCGCAAGGAACAGCACAAGACCTATCTCTCGAAGCATCATGTTAGCGGATGTCGTGGTGTAGGTGTTGAGCTTCATGCGGTGGCCGAAGCGACCGATAAGGATGGCGATGATAAGCGGACCGCCGGCGATACCGAGCTTCAGAGGAACCGGCATTCCAGGGATAGCAAACGGAATGCTACCGAAGATGATACCGATGAAGATACCGATGAAGATGGTGGCTATGTTAGGCGCATCAAGACGCTTCACAGAGTTGCCCATGAGCTCGGCGATGCGGTTCACGTTGTCCTCCGGACCTACTACGAGAATCTTGTCGCCCACCTGGAAACGGTAGTTGCGGCTTGCGAAGAGGTCCATGCCCTGACGCGAAAGACGTGTAACGGTTACGCCGTATACAGACGAGAAGTGCATCTTGCCGAGTGTCTTACCGTTCATTGACGGGTTTGTAACGACGATGCGGCGCGAAACAAGCGGCTGCTTGCTCTCGTTCTCCTCCCACTCTGTCTCCAGCTCCGGACCTATGAACGCCTGGATAGCCGGAGCGTCAGCCTCGGCACATGCTACGAGCACCTCGTCGCCCATGTCGAAGATGGTGCGGCTGGTCGGGATGCTGTACTCGCCGTTCTTGAACAGACGCGAGAACACGACGTCGCGATTGAGGAAGTCGCTGATTTCTGCCACTGTGCGACCAGAAAGGTAAGCGTTGTTTACTTTGAGGTGCATCTGGTGCGGCTTAGCCTGCGGGTTCTCAGCCTCTTCGGCTTCGAGCTTCTGCTCCTCCTCCTCAAGCTTTGTGCGGGTGAGGAAGCGGATGGCGATAGTAGCACCGATGATGCCTACCACGCCGAGCGGGTAAGCGCAAGCGTAACCTGATGCAATCTGCGGCAACTCGCCGAAGCCGCTCTGCCATACAGAGTTGAGAGCCTCGTTGGCTGCACCAAGACCCGGTGTGTTGGTAACGGCTCCGTAGAGCGTGCCCACCATCATCGGGAGGTTTGTCTTGTCGTTAGTGTCGAAGAAGAGATAGTAGCAAGCGAACATTACGCCCACGTTCAGCAGGATAGCTGTTGTAGAGAGCAAGTTGAGTGTTACGCCGCCCTTCTTGAAACTCTCGAAGAAGCCAGGACCTACCTGCAGACCGATGCAGAACACGAACAGAATAAGTCCGAAGTCCTGAACGAAGGTCACTGTGTCCTTGGGGGCTGTGAAACCGATGTGGCCTGCTACGATACCAGCAAAGAGCACCCAAGTGACGCCGAGCGAAATGCCGCCAATCTTGATCTTACCCAGCAGGATGCCGACTGCGATGACAATGGCATAGAGCAGGGCGATATGGGCAATCGACTCAGTATTGGTGAATAGGTTGATTATCCAATCCATTTTTTAGTGTTTTAATAGTTTTAATATTTAGTTCTAATAGTTTCTATACTATGTTGGGCTTTCGTTTGAAATAGCAATTCTGATAGATAACTAAAAATGATAATTCAAGATTGCCGACAACGTAATCGGCAAACTTGAATTATCAAACTCTATATGCTTAGTAGCTGCGAGCGATAATTACGCGCTGTGTAGCCGGCTTGCCAGAAACCATGTCTACACCCGGAGTCTGCTCGAACATGAACGGCACGCAACGGATGGTGGCCTGAGTCTCTTCCTTAATCTTTGCCTCGGTCTCGGCTGTGCCGTCCCAGTGGCAGAGGAAGAAGCCGCCGTCCTTGATGCGCTCCTTGAACTCCTCGTAGTTGTCGCACTCGTAGATGTGAGCGTTGCGAAAGTCGAGAGCCTTCTTGTAGATGTTAGCCTGGATGTCCTCGAGCAACTGCTCTACGTATTCAACGATGCCGTCGAACGAGCGTGTCTCCTTCTCGAGAGTATCGCGACGCATGATTTCGATAGTGTTCTCCTCGAGGTCGCGACCGCCCATAACGAGACGTACCGGCACACCCTTCAGCTCGTAGTCGGCGAACTTGAAGCCCGGACGCTTGTTGTCTGCGTCGTCGTACTTCACGCTGATGCCTGCTGCGCGCAACTGGCTGATAACCGGAGCGAGCTTCTCTGAGATAGCCTGCAGCTGCTCTGCGTTCTTTGTGATAGGCACGATGACAACCTGGATAGGAGCGAGCTTCGGAGGAAGCACGAGACCGTTGTCGTCAGAGTGGGTCATGATGAGCGCGCCGATGAGACGTGTAGATACGCCCCATGATGTAGCCCATACGTACTCGGGCTTATTCTCTTTGTTGAGGAATGTAACGTCGAACGCCTTTGCGAAGTTCTGTCCGAGGAAGTGCGATGTGCCGCTCTGCAGAGCCTTGCCGTCCTGCATCATTGCCTCGATTGTGTATGTGTTCAACGCACCTGCGAAGCGCTCTGTCTCGCTCTTTACGCCCTGAACGACCGGTACAGCCATCCACTTCTCTGCGAAGTCGGCGTAAACGTGCAGCATCTTCTTTGCTTCCTCTTCAGCCTCCTCCTTTGTAGCGTGAGCTGTGTGGCCCTCCTGCCAGAGGAACTCTGATGTACGGAGGAACGGACGTGTACGCATTTCCCAGCGCATTACGTTACACCACTGGTTGCACATCAAAGGAAGGTCGCGGTACGACTGAATCCAGTTCTTGTATGTGTTCCAGATGATGGTCTCCGAAGTAGGACGGATGATGAGTTCTTCCTCGAGCTTGGCAGCCGGGTCTACCTCGATGCCGGTCTTGTCCTCGTTGGTACGAAGACGATAGTGGGTCACCACAGCACACTCCTTAGCGAATCCCTCTACGTGCTCAGCTTCGCGGCTGAAGAACGACTTCGGGATAAGCAGAGGGAAGTAAGCGTTCTGTGCGCCGGTCTCCTTGAACATCACGTCAAGCTGGTGCTGCATCTTCTCCCAGATAGCATATCCGTAAGGCTTGATAACCATACATCCGCGTACGGCTGACTGCTCAGCGAGGTCTGCCTTTGTAACGAGGTCGTTAAACCACTGGCTGTAGTTCTCTGAGCGCTTTGTAAGTTGTTTTAATTCTTTTGCCATTATTTTTTAATGATTAATTTTATGTTCTTAAGTATCTTAATAATGTTGATTACATTAAATTTGCACTGCAAAAATACAAAAAATTGTTGTAATATAGCCACTATATCAAAAAAACCAGTATCTTTGCAGTTATAAATGCGTGGTAAAACGCATAAAAACTCTTTTTTAACATCAAAATTACGCAAAGAAATGAACAAAATTACAGGGATAACAATGGCAATGGGCGTTCTTGCCGTTGTAAGTTGTGGCACTAAGCAGGGTACAGGATCGCTGATTGGTGCTGGCGGTGGTGCGCTTGTTGGCGGCATCATTGGTAAGCTCGCAGGAAACACAGCCGTAGGTGCTGCTATCGGTGGCGCTGTAGGCGCTGGCGCAGGTGCTATCATCGGTCATCACATGGATAAGGTGGCTGAACAGGCAAAGCAGGTGGAGAACGCAAAGGTAGAGAAGGTGACAGACGCTAACGGTCTTGAGGCTGTTAAGGTGACATTCGACTCTGGCATCCTCTTCGCAACAAACAAGGCAGACCTCAGCGCTGCTTCAAAAACTGCTCTTGCAAACTTCTCAAAGACATTGAAGGAGAACAACTTGTTGTACGTTGACATCTACGGTCATACCGACTCAACCGGCAACGACGGCATCAATATTCCGCTCAGCAACAAACGTGCGCAGAGCGTTGAGGCTTACTTGAAGAGCTGCGGCGTTTCGGCTTCTCAGCTTCAGAAAGTGGTTGGTAAGGGTAGCTCTGAGCCTGTGGCAGACAACGCAACTGTTCAGGGCCGCAAAGAGAACCGCCGTGTGGAGGTTTATCTCTATGCAAGCCAGGCTATGATTGACGCTGCAAATGCAGGCACACTCAAGTAAAGCAAGTATATAAAACTTACCGCATATAAGAATTAAGGTGGTGGGGATGTCAAGGAGAAATGCTTCGAAACTTCTTCTTGGCATTCCTTTTCTGCCTTATTTTTTTGTTTTAATAAATGTATGAAATTAGGTATCGTTTCTAAGTTGATAAAGTGGGCTTTGGCCTTGTTTTTCAGTTCTACAATTCTTGTGGTTGTGGCATATAGGTTCATTCCGGTATATGTTACGCCGCTTATGGTTATCCGCTGTTTCCAGCAGGTGGCAGACGGCGAGTCGATGAAGATGAGACACTCGTGGAAACCGCTCGAC
>OLGV01000720.1_pt1 | contig 12780 bp, 11 predicted proteins | sample 1605761 | NCBI WGS metagenome assembly OLGV01 (sample SAMN03283245) | human gut metagenome | biome: human-associated habitat; material: feces | host: Homo sapiens | place: Peru | collected 2012
CGTTCTGATGGCGCTGATCTGGGAGGCGGCGGCCATGGTCGTCATGGTCACGCTTGGGCCGGAGCTGCTGCGGCTGCTCATCGGTACAAGCAACGCCGAATTGCTGCGCTATGGCACGATGTCCCTGCGGGCGAGCGCGGCGCTGTTTCTGCCGCTGGCCTATCTGGTCACGATGCGGCAGGCGATGCAGGCGCTGGGGATGCACGTTGTGCCGGTGGTTTCCTCGTGCATTGAGCTGGTGATGAAGATTGCGGCGGCGTTTGCCGTTGTGCCGCGCTTTGGCTATGCGGGCGCGTGCTGGGTGGAACCGGCGACATGGCTGGCTTGCTGCGTGTTTTTGATGATTCAATATATGGTCAAGCGGAAAGAGATTCTGCACTTATAGAACGAAAAAATCCGAACCCATCCTCAATCGGGATGACGTTCGGATTTTTTTGAGTTTGGGCTTTGGGTGAATGACGTCAGCGTGGCTGACGCTTACTGCTTTAACGCAGGAAAGCAAAATGGGGGATGAATTCCCCTTTGCTTCCCCCTTTGGATGTAAAATTGTGCAAAACGGACAATAAAAAAGTCTGAAAGCTATCACTTTCAGACAAAAATGGTGGAGGTGAGGAGAATCGAACTCCTGTCCGAAAGCCGATCCATACGAACTTCTACGGGCGTATCCTGTCGATTGCATTCCCTCGCTCACCCGCCGACAGGCAGGCTGACAAGCTCAGTAGTCTGCTGATACATCATAGGGAGCGCAGACGAATCCCCTGACGTTCACCGCTAATCGACGCCCGGATCAGTGACCGCGGTACTTCACTGTCGGACGAGCAGCTTAAATTAAGCAGCTGCTAATTCAAAATTATCGTTGTCGTTTAAATTTATAAACGTTTGCCCCGTTTAAAGAGATGAGGCGACCTCTGCCCGCTTATCGAACTTCACAACCCCCGTCGAAACCTTTACATCCCCATACGGAGAGCTTAACGGTTGCTGCTCTTAACTGCACGCTCGATCTCACGCTTTGCATCTCTCGATGCCATATCCGCACGCTTATCGTGAAGCTTTTTACCCTTGCAGAGTCCGACCTGCACCTTTACTCTCGAGCCCTTGAAATACATGGACACGGGGATAAGCGTCAGACCTTCCTGCTTCACCTTGCCGAACAGACGCATGATCTCGTTCTTGTGAACAAGGAGCTTTCTCGTTCTCATCGGATCTTTATTGAAGATATTTCCATGGTCATAGGGAGAAATATGCATCTGCTTAACGAACAGCTCGCCGTTCTCGATGGAACACCAGCTGTCCTTGAGATTTACTCCGCCCTGGCGTATGGATTTTACCTCAGTTCCGACAAGCTCAATGCCTGCTTCGAGGCTTTCCAGAATGAAATATTCATGCCGCACCTGACGGTTTTCGGCGATAGTTTTGAAATTTTCCTTATCCATCCTACGGCACTCCTTTCATCTGAGTACTTCATTATATCACAGCAAAATTCCTTTGTCAAGTGTTTTTTGAAATTTTTGCGGCGTACCCCCATTTAAGGAATGTACCGTAAAGAATTTTTTTACGATACCGAGCCGCAGCCCTTGTTCATTTCGCTTGTTATCAAACGAAACGGCAAAGGTGGCTCTCTTCGGAGTACGCCGCATATTTCACTTTTTCTTTTTAAATGTATAATCGCAGCAGCTTCCGCCGCAGCCTATCTGCTGTGTATAAATAAAATCCGCACCTGGCAGCTCACCGTAAAGTATATCATCGACATAACAGAACACTGCCGTCATTTCCGCAAGCTCGTATTTTCTGAATATCTGATCGTAAATACACCTGTGAGTTATCATGGTGAATTCATCGGACGGCGCGTCGGGAAATTCGACCTCCCAGCCATGACCCAGCGTTTTTCCGAATTTTATCGGCATTGAAAATTTCAGGAACGGTATAAACAGCGGATTTGACGAAAGCTTCTGCATCTTTATTTTCTGCGGTGCGATATATTCATACATCGCATCACGGACCTTTGCAATGCTCTCCTCACGGCTCATGCCCTCGTCCATATACACCTGAACGAATGCCAGCGATGTCAGCAGATTGCAGAGATGCGCATAATTCTTATCATCTGCGTATTCTTTGTTCTGACCGACAAGATCGGCTATCCTCTCTTTAACGAGATACTTCGTTCTCTCGTCAGATCTTTCAAAAAGCACTGAAAACCTGCTCTTTGCGATCATTTTTTCGGAAACATACTTCATCTGTCATCAAACCCTCGTAAGGTGAACGATCTTTCCTCTGAAATCTCCCCAGAATGTGAAATTCATTCCGCAGTTCATGAGAGCCGCACCGCTGAGAACAACGCCTGTTTCCTCATTCTTATACATAGCATCGGGATCAAGGCCCTTCAGTCTGATGTTTCTGCTTCTGTAATTGGGGCGGGCAAGCACCTGGATAACAGTCAGCATAGCCTCGGATCTATCCTTGGAAACGAACATCCATGCGTCCCATGTGTTATCCTCGACAACATTGCCTATCCTGAACTGATCGCCGTTTCTGATAAGCGGATTGAACTTGTTGAACATCTCGATCTGACCGGGAATAGCATCTCTGTCCTCCTGAGGTATCCTTGTAACATCAAGCTCATAGCCGAATGTTCCGAACATAGCGACATATCCTCTTGTCTCGAACGGAGTAACTCTTCCTACCGTATGGTTCGGGCAGTCGGATACATGAGCGCCCATTGCAGAAGGCGGATAGCAGAGCGATGTTCCGAGCTGGATCTTGAGTCTTTCAACAGCATCTGTATCATCGGAAGTCCAGATCTGCGGAGAATAATAAAGCATAGCGGGATCAAATCTTGCTCCGCCGCCCGAGCAGTTTTCAAGCAGGATATGCGGATAATCTGTCGTCAGTCTGTTCTGGAGATCGTAAACGCCAAGAACATATCTGTGCCACAGCTCACGCTGTCTGTCCTTGGGCAGAGTCATTGAGCCTACCTCTGTCAGCTGACGGTTCATGTCCCACTTTATATACTCGATATTTGCGCTGTCGAGTATCTTTCTCATGAGTCCGTAGATATAATTCCTTACTTCCTCACGGGAATAATCGAGAACATACTGCGCACGGCTCTGAGTGAGTTCACGTCCCTTTATCTGGATAGCCCAGTCGGGATGAGCCTTGTAAAGGTCGCTGTCGGGAGAGATCATTTCAGGCTCGAACCAGATCCCGAACTTCATTCCGAGCTTGTTTACCTCATCAACGAGATATTTAAGACCGCCCTTGATCTTGTTTTCATTTACGAACCAGTCTCCGAGAGATGAGTTGTCGCTCTCACGGTGACCGAACCAGCCGTCGTCCATAACGAGCATTTCAATGCCGAGCTTTGACGCTTCCTTTGCGATGGATATGAGCTTGTCGGTATCGAAATTGAAATATGTTGCCTCCCAGTTGTTGATAAGCACGGGACGGCGCTTGTTCTTGTATTCACCTCTGATAAGGTGAGCTCTGTAAAGGTCATGGAATGTTCTGGACATCTTTCCGATACCCTCGGAGCTGTGTACCATAACGACCTCGGGAGCGGTGAATGTTTCGCCGCATTCGAGAAGCCATGCAAAATCGAAGTGGTTTATACCCATAACTGCACGTGTTTTCTTGTGCTGAGTTACCTCTGCCTGAGCAAAGAAGTTTCCGCTGTATACGAAGTTGAATCCGTAAGCTTCGCCTATATCCTCATTTGCATAATGCGAAACGAGTGCGAAGAACGGGTTGCTCTGATGTGAGGATTCGCCCTTAACGCTGTCAACGGACTGCTTTCCGTGATGCAGCTTTGAGCGCTCGATAACTCTTTCTCTTGCCCATGAGCCGTTCAGTGTTATCATGTCATATCCGTCATCATCGAAATCAACGCACATCGAATGAACTCTTGTAAGCTTGAAGGGAGCACTGCCCTTGTTTGTGATGCGTACGGAACGTGTGATAACGTCAAGATCGTTGAATGCAGTATAAATAAGAACTGCTTCCATTCCGAGATGCTTGTCGAACATGGTTATTTCAAGAGTTTCAGCCTCGTTTTCCTCAGCAAATGTTGCAGGCATGCCTTCAAGCTTGGGCTTGCCCTTGTAGATCTTATGCGAAGCATATCTCAGGTCGCAGACGGACATTCCGTCATTGTCCATCACCATAAGGCAGGGCTCACGGTAATCGCCTGTTCCGAAGCATGGATATTCCATAGGCAGAACGTCCATGAATGATGCCTTTTCACGAAGATTTACCGATGGTGTGAGCGGATTTTCATCAAGCCTCAGCAGGTATGTAAGGTCATCATCGGGCACGGTATTTCCATAATAAACATGAGCAAGATAGCCGTCATCAACAACAGCCATTGCATAGAGAGTATCTTTTGCATAAAGAGAAAACATTTTTGATTTTTCATTAAACTTTATCGGCATGGCAAAGCTCCTGTTCTCCGTTTTCGGAATAATTTTATTATATTATAACAGAATGCCGCTGATATTTCAATAGCGGAAATGAACTTGTATATAAGGATCTGAACATTTTGCAGAATCCCCGAAAACACGTCCGCCCCAGATATGACTATGCCTGCGGACAATTCCCCGCTTTTGTTATTTTATCAAAAGAAAATGCGGACCGTCAGTGAACGATCCGCAAAAATAAAGAAAAACAAGGAGTCCGGAAACCGACTATCTGCATTAGCCGGTCGGATTTATCAATACATTTCAAAGCCCAGTGAAGCCTTAAAACGTTGATTGTCAAAGTGATGGAACAGTCAGCTCAAAGCCCTGCTCCCTGAAGCTGTCGATGACCTCGGGAAGTATCGTGCAGTTTGTTTCGGAAACGCTGTGCAGCAGGAATATACCGCCGCCGTGAGCCGCTCCCGATACTCTTTCAAACGCCTCAGCCGTGTCCGGCTGATTATTAACGTCCCAGTCGGCATATGCGAATGACCAGAAAATCGTTTTGTAGCCCAGTCTTTGAGCTATCGCCGCCGCTCTCTCGGAATATTCTCCGCAGGGCGGTCTGAAATATTTCATCTCATAGCCGTAGGTCTCCTTCACATAATCGTGAAGCGACATTATTTCATTTTCCGCATCAGCGATTGAGCCGGCGGAAAGCTCGGGTATGGAAGCGTGCTTCATGCCGTGATTTCCGAGGACGTGTCCCTCATCTATCATACGCTGCACAAGCTCGCTGTTTCGTTTTGCATAATCACCTGTGAGGAAGAAAACAGCCTTGACGTTCTTCTCCTTCAATGTATCGAGGATAGGTGCGGTAAATCCGTTTTCGTATCCCTGATCGAAGGTCAGATATATCTGCTTTGCAGCACCTTCCGACTCATCGAGCGAATAAGCGCCGTACTTGGAATAATCCGCATTGAACATCAGTCCGCCCAAAGGACGGTTAAGTTCATCGACCTCACGTCCCTGACCGAAGCCCTTCTTTGTGCCGTCAAGCGCACATATCTCATCATCGGTAAGCCTCGGCACATTTTCCGCCTCATTCGCTGCGGGGATATTATCCTCAGCTTCAAAGACAGCTTCCGATGCGTCTGCCTTAGTCCGGGTATCTTCCGTGACCTCACGGGATACATCAGTCTGCGGCGCAGCAGTGCTTTCATAAGGTTCGTCAGTTTTCTGCATCGTGACGGAAACGGTATCGGCAGAGGTTATAGCGGTGCAGCCGCACAGAAGTGCAGCGAATGCCGCCAGCAAAGCTCCGTATTTTTTCATTCCTGAAATGCTCCTTTGTGAATTACGGGAACGCCCGTTAAAAACAGTGTTTCCCGTAGCAGCTTTCCGTATCACAAGCATATTATAGCATTACAGGGACAAAAATCCAAGAACTTTTCGGTTACAATACGGTTTCAATTTGTAACACATAAAAAGGGACACGCCGTGCGGCATATCCCCCATTTATCATTCACCGAGATAAGATCTCACAAGCACCTGAAGAAGCTCGTCACGGTCTATGTGGCGGATAAGGCTTCTGGCATTGTTGTACGTTGTTATGTACGTCGGATCTTCTGAAAGAATGTAGCCAACTATCTGGTTTATGGGGTTGTAGCCTTTTTCACGGAGGGCGTCGTATATGATTGTAAGATTTTTCCTGAGCTGACCTTCCCTGTCCTCATGGACGGAAAATGTCATAGTCTGTTCATTCATAGCTATGCCTCCTTAAGCAGCCTGATTCCTTATACAATTTATACATTATATTCGGAACTGATACTATTATAACCCATTTGTCCGAAAATAACAAGGGGTTTTTCAGAATTTTCCGAAATTTATCACATACAGATTATGGAAAGTTACTGTTTCATGCGCCTGTCGATGATATCCATCACCTCGTCCGTGTTATCAAAAAGCAGTTCATGACCTCCGCCTTCGATCATTTCTATAGCCTCGCTGTCCTCGCCGACGTACTTTTTCAGGGTGTCTGCGGGCGTTATAAGGTCCTCGCTTCCGCATATGAACACAACAGGGACAAACTGGAACGAATAGCCGAACTGCTGTGAATCAAACTCAACGAAGCTTCTGAAAAATGCTTCATTATCATTGTTCGGGAATGAAAATCCGGTCAAATCGCCAAGCTTGCAGTACGGCGATACAAAAAGAGAATATGATGTCGGAGCTCTGCTGCTGCCATAGCCCAGAAGTTCAAGAGTATCATAAAAAACGGACTGCTCAATAGTTCCGTAATCCGTGACAGCTTTTTCCGCATCCATATATCTGTTGAATTCCTTCATGCTCGTGAGCATGGAGCTTTCGGCTTCTTTCATTATTGATGATGACATTCCGTTCATAAGATCGCATACCTGCGATACTCCGAAATACGCTTCGGCATATGACGGATATTTTCGGCAGAAATCGGCAGCGGTCACAGAGCCGAAGGAATATCCGAGGATATAGAATTTATCTTCCTCCCTGCCCAGCTTTTCATGCACCAGATCGCATATCTCAGCCGCATCATCGGAAACATTTTTATAGGAAAAATCATCGGTTTCACGGTTCATCGAGCGTGTGACACCGGTGCCTCTCATATCCCATGTAACTACCACGAACCGCTGTTCAAGCCCGTCGGGGATCATATATGACGACGATGCCGAAAGCTTTCCGGGATAATCGGGAAAAACGAGCAGCAGCGGATTTTCGGAAAAATCCCCCTTTACCCGTATGTACTGCGTTATCCCGCCGATCTCAGCCTCATATGACGCATCTACACTCCACGAAGATGCATTTTTATGTTCTTCCGACAATATGCGGCTGCGTTCCGCCTGACGGTATGCAAGCACTCCGAAAAAGAACAAAGCGCATACGCAAAGCAATATTATCGGTATGTGAAACAGGATACCTCTTTTTTTCGTACCCGTATTGTTTTCTGACATTTCAGATATACCTCCGAACCGATTTTCAGACAGTAATTTATATTATTATACTATATTCATCTTAAAATGTAAAGAGATAAACAGAAATAATCCACAAATTTATTTTCCGATATATGTCCGCTAATGTAACATATGACAGTATATTGTGTATGATATACAAATAATTATCTTTTATTTGTGCAAAATGTCATGAAAAATACTGTTGCAATATTAACGGAACTATGGTATAATTAGAACTCAAGAGGATTAACAACAACTGTAATCCGGTATATAGGTGTGCGGGCCCTGTGCAACGAAACACCGTGAACCATGTCAGGCGGGGAACCGAGCAGCATTAAGCGGATCGTTTCGTGTGCCGCAGCAAGCCTGCACACCTATATACCGGATTTTTATTTTGATTTTTGCTATGTATAGATTCTTGGAATGGCTGAAAAAAATTCTTGTACGGTTTGCCCCGTATCTGGCGGGCGCAGTCTTTTCGGCGGCGCTCGTTTTATTTATAATGTATGCATATTACGATAAGGGCTTTGAGACAGCCGCAAGGATATCGGCAGTAGGTGTTGCCGTCCTGCTGGCGTTCCTGCTCGGCTATATTGGCTGCACCTCAGGCTCGGGCGATCTTGCGTCCTCGATGCTGAACGGCGATGAGTTCTCACACCAAAAAAAAGCCTCCGTCCTTGTAAGAAAGGGACTGAATGCCCTTGAAAGACGTGAAATAGGCGAAGCTCTGAACCTTTTCAAGGATGCCGAAAGCTGTGATATGACCGAGGATGAGCAGGCTATGCTCGCAAACCTCATGGGTGCGTGCTATAAGATCGGCGGATATCCCACAAATGCGGGCATATATTTCCGCAAGGCGATAGACCACGGAATGGATTCTCCCGAGATATATCTCGATGCCGCAAGATGCTTCACAGCTTCAGGTTCGTTTGATGATGCGCTGGAATGTTACGGTCATCTGACATCGCTTGATCCCGTACCCGAATGTGTATATAACGACCTCGGAATGCTCTGGCTCAAAAAGGGCATTGCCGAAAAGGCACTTGAATATTTCAGTCTGTCAGCGGAAAAGCACATGAATTACAGCTTTGCGCTCGGCGGCTGTTCGCTTTCCTATCTGCTGATGAAGGACTTTGAAAAAAGCCGTACATACTATTCGCTTGCGATCGTGAACGGCGTACCCGATATGTCGGGATTTAAGGAGTATTATGCGGAGATCGCAAATTCCGTTGACTATAAGGCGGATTTTCTGGATCTCAATACGCCGCCCGCCGATGAAAATGATGAAGAGACCGCAAACGTGTAAAATAAAGCGAGGTCATGCCGATGTATACGGCACTTTACCGTAAATACCGTCCGCTGGTTTTTGACGATGTTCTGTCCCAGCCGCACAATACAATAACCCTGAGAAATCAGGTCAGAAACAATACGACCGCCCATGCCTACCTGTTCACAGGATCAAGAGGAACGGGCAAAACGACCTGCGCAAGAATACTTGCAAAGGCGGTAAACTGTGAAAATCCCAAAGACGGAAACCCCTGCCTTGAATGCAGCATATGCAAAGATGCAGAAAATTCCGCTCTTTCCGATATAATCGAGATCGATGCCGCATCAAACAACGGCGTTGACGATATCCGTGATCTGCGTGAAGCGGCGGCTTTCATGCCCGAACGCTGCAAGTACAGGATATACATCATCGACGAGGTGCATATGCTCTCCCCCGCAGCCTTCAATGCACTGCTGAAAATAATGGAAGAGCCGCCTCCGTATGTGAAATTCATTCTCGCAACGACCGAGCTTCATAAGGTCCCTGCGACAGTCCTTTCAAGATGCCAGAGATTTGATTTCCGACGCATTAAGAATGAGGATATCGTTGCAAGAATAAAAATGATCGCCGAAAAAGAAGGCACATTCACTGTTGCCGATGAAGCAGCAGAGCTTATAGCAAGGCTCTCCGACGGCGGTATGCGTGACGCTCTTTCGCTGCTCGATCAGTGCGTTGCATTTTCCTCCGAGATCACCTCGGAAACAGTTTCATCAGCCGCAGGAATTGCGGGACGTGACTATCTTTTTGATATAATGGACGCAGTTTCCGAAAATGATATCGCGCGGATAATCTCCGTGACGGACAGGCTCTATGCCATGTCCAAGGATATGCAGAGACTGTGCGCCGAGCTTATCTCGCAGTTCAGAAATGTGATGCTGATAAAAACTATACCCGGTCAGAACGACATTCTCGCCTGTATGCCCGATGAGATCGGCAGGCTGACAGATATATCATCAAGGCTGACGCTCCCTGAGATAATGGACAAGCTCGACATTCTCCAAAGCACGTATGAACGTCTGTCAAAGGCGGTAAATAAGCGTGTTGAACTGGAAATGTGCTTTGTCCGGCTATGCACCAAAAAGCAGACGCAGACAGCTGTTTCGGCTGACCCCCGGGCGGATATCTCCGATCTTGCGGACAGGCTGAACAAGCGCATCTCAGCACTTGAACAGAGCATCTCAAACGGTGCAGCAGCCGCACCTCAGATAAAGCGTGTGCCGATACTGAATGCAGAGCCGCATACCGCAGCAGCGCAGACGCAGAAGGTTCCCGAAGCCGAGCCTGCAAAGATCAATCTGAATGAGATGACAAATGTCGCATCCTGGGCAGAGATTCTTGAACGCTATAAAGAGCTTTGCCCCCCTGCAGCAGGCTGTCTTGAAGGCTCATCTGCAAGGGAAAGCGGAAGCAATATGGTCGTTCTGACGAACAATTTGTTCTTCGCCAAACTGTTTGCCATAAAGGAAAATTCGGACAAGCTCCGTCAGGCAGCTGCCGAGATAACCGGCAAACAGTATAATATCCGATGCTTCAAGGCGAAATCGGCAGCAGCCGAGGAAACGCCCCCCGCAAAGGAGATAATCGAAAAAGCCAAGAGATTCGGTATCCCAACCGAATTGCAATAAACAACTATGATTTAAAGGAGAAAACCAATATGAAATCAAGATTACCACAGGGTATGGGCGGCGGCGCTCAGAATATGAATTCCATGGTGAAGCAGGCTCAGAAGATGCAGGATCAGATCCTCAAGCTCCAGGAAGATATCGAGCAGAGAGAGTTCACTGCAACATCCGGCGGCGGAGCTGTAACTGTTGTTATGACAGGAAAGAAGGAGCTGAAGGCTGTAACACTGAAGCCCGAAGTCGTTGACAAGGACGATATCGAGATGCTCCAGGATCTCATCATCAGTGCTGTAAACGAGGCTGTTAAGCAGATCGAAGATACTTCCGAAAAGGAAATGGCTCCTATCACAGGCGGAATCTCCTTCCCCGGACTTTTCTAAAATATGAAAGCACAAAGCACTGCGCTTCCGCTTGTTCTTCTGGCTGAACAGTTTGCAAAGCTCCCCGGAATAGGCATGAAATCCGCTCAGCGGCTCGCCTATCACATGATGTCGTATACCGACGAGGAGGCCGAAGCATTTGCAAAGGCAATACTTGACGCTCACTACAATGTCAAGCGCTGCAAAATATGCCAGAATCTTTCGGAAAATGATATCTGCCCCATCTGTTCGGATATAGGCAGAGATAAAAGCATCGTCTGCGTAGTCGAATCACCGAGGGATATCGCCGCTTTTGAACGTGCAAACGAGTATAACGGCGTTTACCATGTGCTTCACGGACTTATCGCCCCGCTTGACGGCATCACTCCCGATAAGCTGAAGATCAAGGAGCTGATCGCGCGGATAGGCGAAGGCGGAATAGATGAAGTCATCATGGCGACCAACCCCACTCCCGAAGGCGATGCGACCGCACTCTACATTTCAAGGCTGATAAAGCCGCTGGGCGTAAAGGTAACACGTCTTGCATTCGGTCTGCCGATAGGCGGAACTCTCGAATATGCCGACGAAGTTACCCTGTTCAAAGCACTTGAAAACCGAAGCGAAATATAAACAAAGGCTGTACGATCCGCACGACCGTACAGCCTTTTTGTATGCATTTGTTACTTTGTAAGTATTTTCAGCTCGTCCGCCATGACTCTGATATCCTTCACCATATCATTCAAAGACTCCGTTCCCGCACTGTTTTCAATATTTCTGCTGAGATCCGATATCTTTGCGGATAAAATTTGATCGCAATGTTTATCAGCCGTTTACAGCAGCCTTCAGCGCATCGACCTTGTCACGTCTTTCCCATGCAACGCCGAGATCCTCACGGCCCATGTGACCGTAAGCAGCAAGCTGTCTGTACTGTGGCTTTCTGAGCTCAAGTGTTTCGATGATAGCGGCAGGACGGAGATCAAACACCTTGTTTACAGCATCAGCAAGCTTCTCGTCGGAAACAATGCCCGTGCCGAATGTATCGACCATGACTGAAACAGGCTTTGCCACACCGATAGCATACGCAAGCTGTACCTCGCACTTCTTTGCAAGTCCAGCAGCAACGATATTCTTTGCAACATATCTTGCAGCATAAGCAGCCGAACGGTCAACCTTTGTAGGATCCTTTCCGCTGAATGCTCCGCCGCCGTGACGTGAATATCCGCCGTATGTGTCAACGATGATCTTTCTTCCGGTAAGTCCGCTGTCGCCCTGGGGACCGCCGATAACAAAACGTCCTGTCGGGTTTACGTAATACTTTGTATCAACGAGCAGCTCTGCGGGAACTACTGCCTTTATTACCTTTTCGATGATATCCTCTCTGATCTTTTCGAGGGATACCTCCTCAGCATGCTGAGAGGAAACAACGATAGTATCTACTCTTACAGGCTTTCCGTCATCATATTCAACAGTTACCTGAGTCTTTCCGTCGGGACGGAGATATGGCAGAGTGCCGTTCTTTCTTACTTCGCTGAGCTTCTTAGCCAGCTTATGTGCAAGCGAGATAGGCAGCGGCATAAGCTCGGAAGTTTCGTCGCAGGCAAAACCGAACATCATACCCTGATCGCCGGCACCTGTCATGTTGGAATCGCTGCTTTCGCCGTCCTTGTGCTCCAGAGCCTCATCAACGCCCATCGCAATATCAGCTGACTGCTCGTCGATAGATGTAACAACAGAGCATGTGTGTCCGTCAAAACCGAACTTTGCACGGTCATATCCGATATCAACGACTACCTGACGAACGATCTTCGGGATATCAACATAGCATTTAGTGGAAATTTCGCCCATGCATAGCACAAGTCCCGTAGTGCAGCAGGTCTCGCATGCAACTCTGGACATAGGGTCATTTGCAAGCATTGCGTCAAGAACTGCATCAGAGATCTGGTCGCAGATCTTATCGGGATGTCCCTCAGTAACGGATTCGGAAGTAAAAAGATACTTAGACATAAAACCATTCCTTTCGTTTTCGTTCAAGAATGCACAAAAAAGCACCCGATAAATAATCGAGTGCGGATATCCTGTTTCGGAAGCTGAACGCTT
>OLGV01000722.1_pt1 | contig 12739 bp, 5 predicted proteins | sample 1605761 | NCBI WGS metagenome assembly OLGV01 (sample SAMN03283245) | human gut metagenome | biome: human-associated habitat; material: feces | host: Homo sapiens | place: Peru | collected 2012
GATCGGTGAAATGGACTTCATCCACATCCGTGCGGGCAGTCTGCTGCGGCCGGTGCTGGGTGAGGTGGATCCTGCGGCACTGGCAGCCATGCGCCCCGCACCGGAGGAGGTAGCCGGCACCTTCCTGCTGCCCCTTCGGGAGTTGAAGGCGCATCCGCCGGAGGTCTACCTGTACCGGCAGCCAGTGGAGGCCCCGGATTTCCCCTATGCGGATGCCGGCGTCCCTGCGGACTACCCCTGGCGTCCCTGGCGGCTGGAGGTCCCGGTGTATCACGGCCTGCCTTACCACCTGTGGGGAATCACCGCCCGCATTACTATGGATCTGCTCGCACATCTGTAAAAAGATCCCCCGGCGATATACATCGCCGGGGATCTTTTTACAGCACGCCAAAATGCTCCAGAATGATCTTCACACCTATCAGAATCAGGATAGTGCCTCCCACGAATTCAGCCTTATTCTTGTACTTTGCGCCGAACACATTGCCCACATACACGCCGCCCAGGGAGATCAGGAACGTGATGCAGCCGATCAGCGCCACCGCCAGCCAGATGGACACAAACAGCTCCACCATGGAAAACGTGACGCCCACGGCCAGGGCGTCAATGCTGGTGGCCACGGCCAGCACCAGCAGCCACCCCACAGGCGAGAAGAACACCTCAGGTGTGAGGTAGGCGTGGAAAAACTCGCTCGCCTCGCGGGCGTCGGTCTCGCCTACAAGAAGAAGCATCGTAGGGGTCAGCGTGGAGCCAAACTTCCAAAAGCAATACACGTCCACCATGCCCACGGCGTAGAGCACCACGTAGAGCGCGCGGCGAACCCACAGGCGCACCTTGCGGGGGAGCAGCGTGAGCAACACGCAGGTTACGTAAACATCGAGGAAAAGCTCGGAAAACAAGTGGTCGTAAAGGTGGGCGCCACGCCAATGGGGCAACGTAAGCACGGCGCAAAGAACGCCAAGAACATACATCGCAAAGAAAAATGCGCCGTTCTCCACGATCGGACGCAACAAGCTGCGGGCTATTCGTCTCATCATTATCATATTCTTCCGTTTATAACAGAACCCTTCTTTAGGGTGCAAAAATAAGAAATAATTGCCATTGAAGCAAATCTTTCAACACCTTAGTGAAAAAAGTGTAGGGATTGTTCTGAAAAAAAATGATGAGACTTTGTGGGGCTTCCAGAGAACCCCAAAGCCGTTTTTAAGGAATCGAACACCATAAAATAAGAGCAGCACTTGCGGATGGGCATGTATCGAGTTGCGGATGGGCATCTTTCGCGTCTCGGTTTGGCATGTTTCGCAACGCCATTAGGCATTTTGCAGGTAAATGGGTCATTTTGGCGGCCTTTGCTGGCCATTTATGAAAGAGATGAAGTAGGTGTTTCTTTTATATGTGTGCTTTAATAAAGATGAAAAAAGCATACAAGGTGTCATTTTTATCTTCATTTTTCGTTTTGTTTCGTTTTTAGTACGTTTATGCATGGGTTTGCCCTTCTTCTTTTTTGCTCTTGGTTTTTCGGTTCAGCTCCTGGTTTTTACCTTCTGTTAGTTATCTTATATATATGGTGGAGGGTAGGGGCTGGCTTCTGATGCTAAGGTAAGGGGGTGACTCTCGGACGGTCGCAAATATGCGACCGAACTTCTTTTCGCATATCTCGATTGAACAGGAAAGCATCATGAAGGTTTTCTTCTTTTCGCATACCTAGCTTGAAATGAGAAAGGCTATATGAAGGTTTCCTTTTTTTGCATACCTTGCTTGAACATAGAAAGGTTTTTATGATGGTTCTTTTCGTTTGCATACCTCGATTTTAATGAGAAAGGTTTTATGATGGTTTTCTGCGTTTCACTTTCTGGTTGTATGGTTTCTATTGTCATTTGTTTTTCTGTTATTGTGTTGAAGGATAGGCGGTTATTGGATTTTTAGTGTTTTGAGAAGCGTTTTTTTTTCGGAGAGTAGGGGGATGTGCGGTTTTGGGGGTGTTCTCGCGGTGTTTTTTTTGGTTGTTTTTGCTGTGTTTGAATGGAGCTTTTGAGATTTTGGAGTGGGGTGGGAGAGGGATGCGCTTTGTGAAGATTGCGGAATGGTCTGTGGGCTTTGGCTTTTTCGACATACATAAATGTAGGTTTGTTGATCATTTGGATGCTAAGCAGCGTTGCCCTTTTTTATGAGGAATAGAAAATCGATGGTTTAGGGTAGGGTGGTTAAGCTGCTTTGGTATTTCTTTGCTAACGTTCTTATGAGATTATGTGGTTTTATAAGAGGGCTTCTATGTTTTCTCCAGTTCATTGTGTGTGGCTCTTGGTGTCTTTATGCGTTTGTGGAACTTCGAATTTTGAGCGTTTTTTCTTCGAGGGTATTATCGTTTTGCGATACGTTTTGTTCATTTCACTTGTGTTTTTTGGTGCGATTCATGTGAGATGCGTAAGTGAAATGTGGTTCAGAGGGTTGCTTTACCTATGAACAGGTGGTCTGAGATTTGAATGTTCAGAGCTGTGGAGATCGTAAAGCGAGGAGTTCTTTTCACGTTTTTGTCGCCGTTAGGCATGTTTCTTAGCATTTATGTTTGTTTATCCTTTTATCTTTTTAATGACATATATATATGAATAACAAAATAAAGAAATAAATAATGGCTATATTTTCTTTCTTGAGCATAAACATATATAGATACAAATAAAGAAATAAGTGCAAGAATAAAAGTATAAACAAACAAACATAGATAAGAATAACTGAATAAATACATAAACAAACATTATGTTATCAAAACAAATAAATAAAAGAATGGATAAATACCTATCCAAGCAAATAAATATATAAAGAAACAAATCAATAATTATGTTTAGAGAATTTGTTATTTTGAATTTGGACCCGCATAAATACGTTTAAAATAAATAAATGTCTTTTTGTTTTATTATATATATAAATGGTTGTTGAGTTCTTTTTTTTGAGATTCTTCCGTTAAATGCATAGATGAGATATGGAAATGCATAGATGAGATATGGGTTGACTGAAAGGGTTGAAAGCATCGTAGCGATAGAGCACACAACCTAGTAAGGGCTGCAGCCTTCTATTCTTTGCTTTTGACCTTTTACGGCGTATGTAAAACCGAATGGCCATCCTGTCCGTTGCCTTGGGCTTTGAGCTTATGGCCCCTCGGGGCGCATATCCACGCGTTTAACGGAGGAACCGTTTTTTTTGGTGGTTGATAACTCTTAAAATGAACTCAAATATGCGTCAGTAATATTTTCGCGGGAAGTTTATGGATGCTATAACATATTTATCTATAACTTGTTAAGCTATTATTATGTAAACAAACAAATATATAAATAAATATTGATGGTGGGTTATGGGAAGGCTATGTTGTAGTTTGTTTTTTGTATGTCAGGCCGTTTTTTGGAGGCCAGATGAAGCTCTTTTGTGTCTTCGGATGGGGAATGGTTGGTAGGTGTGGGCTGTTTCGGGGGGGGGGAATGATGGTTTTTTGGGTCGTTTTTGGGGTTTTTGGCTTGCTGGTTGGCAGTTTGAGACGCGTGGGATGTGGTTAGCCTGGCGATGGGGTGGGCTTCTCTTGTGTATGAGATGCGGTTACGGTTCTATAAGGTTTGAAGATTGGTTGTTGGTAGACGCGATTTTGGTTGTTGGTATTTTAATGTATAAATAAATATTGATACCACCAAAACTTAAAATATATAAATAAACTAAAACATACGAAAATAAATATTTATTGAAGATGTATAAACATATAAACAAACAAAAGAATAAAAGGCGATGAGTATATACATATAAACAAATATGCAAATAAAGAAATAAAGAAACATAAGCATAAATAAACCGAAAAACATTAAAATAAAAGAATATAGGAGCAAAGAAATATTAGTATAGAAAAATAAAAGCATAAAGATATGTAAGAATGAATAAAGGAATAAATTAAAAAGCTAAAAAATAAAGATTTGTTTGCGTAGATAAATAATAATGTGTATATTTGCAGCGATTATCAAGAGAGTTATGCTTTTTTTTACATTGAATAATATAGAGTCTAACTAAAAACATCAAGACTATGAAAACAAGATTGTTGCAAGCGTTGCTTGCGCTGTTGCTGCTCGCGCCGACGTTGGCTGCATACGCCGACGAAGCCGACATCACGCCGCGCCAAGCACTCGTGTTGAAGTTCGTTGATGATGCCACGGCAAGCTTCTTCCTTGCCGACAAGCCGGAAGTGGGCTTTGCCGACGGAAAGCTGACGGTGACATCCAACGGCGTCGCTACCGACTACGAACAGTCGGCTGTGGCGGAGTTCTATTTCGACTACGTCGTGCCTACAGCCATTGTGGGCACAGAGGGCAATGCCTTCTCGTTCACGTACGACGACAACCGCACCGTGAAGGTGAGTGGTGCGAAGGCTGCTGAGGCTGCGCTCTACGCCGCCGACGGCACACTCGTGATGCGCAAGCGCGTAGCCGACGGCACCGTTGTGCTGAACCTCGACAACTGCAAACCCGGAATTTATGTACTTACACTTGAAAACGAACAAACTTTTAAACTAATCAAACAATGAAAAAATCGTTACTTATCATCTCGTTTCTCATCTCTGCGCTCGCACTTCCTGTGGCGGCACAGCACACATTCGTTAAGAACTCGCCGCACTTCTCTGCACCTGCCAAGGCTGACGAAGCCAAGACCATGGCTATGAGTCATGTTGTGGCGTCGTACTATACAGCCGCTTCCGAGGCTACCAACAACTGCGACAACTACTATCTCGTTGTTTCGGACAAGACAAACGCCGTTTTCAACTCTGCCGAGGGCACCATCGTGGCTACAAACGCTAACGTGGCTGCCATCGACTTGTACGCTCCGGCGGGCACAGGCACCGAGCTGCCCGAGGGAACGTTCAAGGCTGGCGAGGGCAGTCTCTATTATGATGCCGACTACTCTTACACCACAAAGTACGGATTCAACGGCAAGCCCGGCAAGGAGAACGCGCTGAAGGGCGACGTAACCGTGAAGAAGGGCGCTGACAACTCGTACACCGTGACCTTCGCCGACGCCAACGGCGTGCAGTATACCTACACCGGAACGCTCAACTTCGTAGACATGAACACCGGCACAACGGTATATCCGCAGATTCCTACCGACGTGAACACTACATTCACCGGTGGTATGGCTTACTATCACGGCAATCTGATGGAGTCGAACACGGGCAATATCTACATCAACCTCTTCGATTGCGACTTCGACTCTGAGACAGGCAACATGAAGGGCACCGGATTCAACCTTGCCATCTGCGCTTTCAACCGACTCTTCGGCGACCCGAAGCAGGCCACGATCATCCCCGGCACATACACCGTAGCTCGCAACTTCAAGAGCGAGACCTACTTCCCGGGTATGGAGATAGACTATAACGGAATGACCATACTCATGGGTACATACATCAAGCGCCGCAAGACCGTGACAGGCTCTGATTCCGACTACGACTATGCTTATATCACCGACGGAACGGTAGTAATCACCGACGGCGACGAGGAAGGCACATTCAACTTCACCATCGACTGCACAACAGACCGCGGACACAAGGTGACGGGTACGGCGAAGAACATCAAGTTCAACATCGTTGACGTATCTGACGACAAGGAGAAGTACGTAGAGTCGAACCTCGACCGCGACGTGAAGCTCAATCTCGACTACATCAAGAAGGCTCGTGTATACTTCCTCGGCAACCAGAACGGCGTGAACATCTACACCGTCGACCTCGGCTCGCCAAGCGGCAAGGACGGCGAAGAGGGCGACTTGCTCCGCATGGAGTTCCAGACCAGCGCCGGCACAGCATATCTGCCTTCAGGCACATACGAGCTGATGGAGAACGACCACCTCTGGACCAACCTCTACGCTCCGTACAAGATGACACGCGGCTACTTCGACAACGTGGGCGGACGCACCGGCACACGCTATGAGCACTTCGAGAAGGGACGCTACTGCGTTGTAGACAGCTTCGCCTTCGTATACAGCGGACGCGTGGGCGTTGAGCAGCTGGCTAACGAGGAGTACAAGTTCACAATCGACCTGGCTGACGGCAAGGGCTACCAGATTCAGGGCGAATGGAGCGGACCGGTGGAACTCAACTACGACCCGTCTACAGGTCTTGGCAAGGTAGAGGACGCTGAGGCTGAGACTGTGAAGTTTGTTGGCAACAGCACGCTTCTCGTGAGCGGCGCCGCAAAGGGCGAACGCCTCTTTGTATACACCATAGGCGGACAGCATGTGCTCTCTGCCGACGCCACCAAACCGGTTGACGTGGCGGCTCTGCGCAGCGGCGTCTACGTCGTAAGAACAACAAATGGAGTTATAACAAAAATAGTAAAACGATGAAAAAGACCGTATTGACAATGCTGTGCCTCATGGCGATGGGCGCCAGTTATGCACAGACCACAAAGCGAATAATGACCGTTCAGCAGAAGGACGGCACAAAGGTAGAATATAAGGTGGACAACGTGGAGCGCGTGAGCTTTTCGGAGCGCACATACGCCGAACTCGACAATCAGTGGGCGCTCAACGAGAACGTGAACGACGTGAAGACCGTGCTGCTGAAGGAGACTGACGGATACAGCTCGTTCATGCTCTATTCTGCAGAAAACGTGACGAGCGACCTTGCGCTCCAGCCCGACGTTACAGTCACGCTGCCCGCAGCGTCTGTAGGACAGGAGGTAGACCTCGCCGCTCTTGCAGAGGCAGGCGGCAAGCTCGTCTGCGGCGATCGCGAGTTCAAGAAGGGTGCGCTGAAGGTGAAGTTCGACAAGTTCAAGAAGAACGTAACCGTATCTGTTGAGGCAGAAGACGGCGCCGACGACTTCCGTTGCGAGTATACAGGCACATTCAGCCGCACTTATGACGCCAGCAATACGTTCTCTGTTACCGATACGGAGCAGGCAACAACCCGCTTCTCTGTGCTTTCAGCTCTCTGCGTGCAGCCTTCTGCAACGGGCGAGCCTACCAACTTCGCTTTCGCTGACGTAGAAGCACAGGCTCCGGCTGACTTCCTCAACGCCAAAGCCGCAGTATGGTTTAGCGTTTCGGCTGCAAAGCTCTACAACGGTACGGTAGACATGGCTACAGAAGCAGACAGCTACACCTTCCGCTATATCGACTATGCCACAAGAACCGTATACGACAAGGTGAAGTCGGGCTCTATCACCACCGCACAGGGCTTCGGCGGACAGACATACGTGAGTCTTGAAGCAGTGCTCGAGGACGGCAGAACCGTGAGCCTCTCTTACTTCGGCACGTTCGCAGCTGCCGAGTCGCTCGACGAAATCATACCGTCGGTAGTGGCAGAGAACGAGTACAAGTATTATAACTCTGACGGTGAACTCTCTATCACCCGTCAGCTCGGCACATCGTACATGAAGGAATACAAGGGCAACATCACCTTCTACCTTATCCCCGAAGGCGACGGCAAGACTTCTTCAGACAGAGTGGAGGTGAAGATAGGCAGCGACCTTATCAACGCCGGCGAGATTGAACTTGCGAACATCGGTCAGGAGAAGGTGTTCGACATCAAGTACAACGCCGGCGGCATACAGTTGCAGTCGTACGCAGCAGGTCACGGCTACGGCAACATGCCAAACAACGGCACGCTCACTGTGAGCAAGGACGAGAACGGCGTGTACGAGATTCTGCTCGACATAACCAACAAGTACACTAACAGCTATACCTCTAACGGCGGCGACAACACTCGCATCGTTGTCAACTATAAGGGTACATTTGAAAAATATTAATTAAAGATGTTGTTGTGTTGAGATGTTGAGATGGTGACAAATGCATATCTCAACACCTCAACACCTCAACATATCAACATTAAAACAATCCTAATCAATGAACAAATCAAACATCCTATTGGCATCGCTGCTCCTCGTAGGCAGCTCGGCTTTCGCACAGAAGCTTTCGCCAAGTACGAGCCTGATGCTTCAGGATATGAGTACGCAGAAAAATGTGAAATCAGCAACAGCGAAGAAGGTTGACGCCTTCATCACCGTTGCTCCGTCGAAACAGCACGCAGCCGCCGACTGCATCAGTCGACTTGAGGCGCTCGGCGTGGAAGTACGCAACGTCGTAACCGACCGTCTGCTCACCGTGAGTCTGCCGCTTGAGGCTGTTGAGGCTGTAGCGGCACTCGACGAAGTGGAGAACGTGCAGGTAGGCACAAGCGTGCGCATGCTCCTCGACACCGCACGCAAGGAGACCGGCGTCGACGACTGCCACTCTACTACCTCCGAGCTGGGTGCATACACCGGCAAGGGCGTCGTTGTGGGCGTTGTAGACGGCGGATTCCAGTATTCGCACGTCGACTTCACCAACCCCGACGGCATCGGCACACGCATAGCACGCGTTTGGGACCAGAACGCCAACGGCGGAAAAGCACCCTCGAAGTTCGGTTACGGTAGCGAGTACGTCACCTACGACGAGATGCGCGCCGTCAACTATGACATATCTTCTACGTTCCATGGATCGCACGTGGCAGGCATCGCCGCAGGCAGTGACCGCACGACGCCTTACTACGGCGTTGCGCCCGAGTCGGAGCTGGTCTTCGTGAGCTTCGGTTCGAGCAACGTGAACATCACCGACGGCATACAGTACTGCTTCGACTATGCTGAGAGCGTAGGCAAGCCCTGTGTTGTGAACATCAGTCTGGGCTCGCACCTCGGTCCGCACGACGGCACCTCGGCTTCCGACCAGGCTTTCGCTGCAATGGCAGGTCCCGGACGCATCATCGTTGGCGCTGCGGGCAACGAGGGCAGCACAGCGCTGCACGTAGGCAAAGACCTTGAGGAGGGCGACACATCGCTCAAGACCATGATAGGCTTCAGCGAAAACTCTGCGAGCAAGCAGGCTTACGTGGACATCTGGGGCAGCAAGAGCGCTCCGCTTAAGGTGAAGGCTGTAGTGGTTGATGCTCTGAAGGGCAAGGTGATGTACGAGTCGCCGGCTGTGGAGACCGACGGCGAGACCGACGTGAAGTACACCTTCCCCGACGGTAGCGGCGTGGTGTCGACCGTGCAGATGGCTCTGCAGAAGAATCCGACAAACGAGCGCACAGAGGTGATGCTGATGTGTCGTGCCACAAGCATTGCTGAGAACCGCAAGATAGGAATCGTGGCTACGAGCGACGCAGGCACATCCATACACATGTGGAACAACGCAACCGAAGGCTACTTCCTCAATGGAGGCAAGCGCGGATGGACAGAAGGCGACACCGACTACACCGTGGGCGAGCTTGGCGGCGTGAGCGACAACGTTATCAGCGTCGGCTCGTACAACACCAAGATGGATTACACCACGCTCGGCGGCGACGTCTACGGCATCAACACCACTCTGGTGGGCAACAAGGGCGCTCTGTCGCTCTTCTCGAGTCACGGACCGACGCTCGACGGACGCACCAAGCCCGACGTGACGGCTCCGGGCTGTCTGCTCATCTCTGCCACATCGAAGTATTATGCGGGCTTCAGCTCGTCGAACTGCGCGGTGAAGTCGGGCGACGACTACTACGACGCCAATATGGGTACGTCGATGGCTTCGCCTGTCGTTACCGGCACCGTAGCTCTCTGGCTTCAGGCTAACCCGAACCTCTCACCGGCTGACGTGCGCGCTATTCTGAACAAGACCGCACGCCACGACAACTATACAGGCACAGCCGAGAAGTCGGACCGCAACTGCTGGGGCGCAGGTAAGATAGACGCTTTCGCAGGTCTGAAGATGGCGCTCGACGCCACAGGCATCAAGGACACGAAGGCAGGCGAACAGATGTTCAGTATCACTACCGACCGTGTGGCTCGCACCGCACAGTTCTTCTTCGGAAACGACGGCGCAGCTCGCGTGGCTGTCTACAATGCCCTCGGACAGCAGGTTTGCGCCAAGCAGATAGCTGCAAGCGGCGAGACAGTAGACCTCTCACAGCTGGGTAACGGCGTGTTCGTCGTAAAGCTGCAGCAGGGCAGCGCAGAAAAGTCTGTGAAGATTGCATTGTAATATACTATTCATAAAAGACCGGCAGATTGTTTAGTTCTGACAATCTGCCGGTCTTTTGTATAAACTTATGCTTGCGCCGATAGTTTTTTTATTTCTATACAATCATTATTCGGGATTTTTATCTAAATTTGTAGCCAAATACTTAACTCAATAACAAATGATTATGCCTACAGTCAAAACGAGAATCTTTGCACTTGGCTGTCTGTTCGCACTGGCTTCTGCACCCGTTGTGCAGACCGTAGCCCAGAACGGACAGTACATCTACGACGTGCAGGACGGCGAGGCCGACATCTTCGGTCAGTTGCGCTACGAGAAGAATGTGAACGGAACCGGTCTGGTGAAGCTCAACACTACCAACCCCAACGGCTACCAATGGGTGCGCGACTACGGCTATCAGGCTGGCGTGACGCCTATCACCACAGCCGGCACGTATGTAGGCAGCGAGTACTACGCCTACGAGACAACGCTATACGCCAATACGCTCATGCCGCGCGCCATCAGTGTGGTGGACGTGAACACGGGTGAGTATACCGCAAAGCGCGAGATTGTGAACTCGACGACCGAGGCACCGCTCATTCTCGACGAGATGACGTACGACCCGAAGACAAACCGCATCTTCGGTCTGCACTACGACACCAGCGCCAACAAGTCGTACATCTACGAGATTGACCGCAAGACGCTCGACATAGCGCTTGTGGCTACCATCGACAAGGTGCTCTTCTACACGCTCGCCGCCGACAACGGTAGCCTCTACGCCGTGCGCAAGGGCGGCATGAAGAGCTATCTCAGCAAGATAGACATCAGCAGCATCAACAAGACCACAAAGACCTGCGAGTACAGCGACTTGGGCAATACGAACATCTATCTTGGCGACTTCAGTCAGACGATGGAGTTCGACAAGACGACGCATCGCCTGTGGTGGATGGCGCAGACGTCTGACGGCAACGCTTATCTCGTGGAGCTTAACCCGCAGACGGGCGCACAGATAAAGAAGGAGTTCATCGACAACGAGATGCAGTTGCTCGGCATGGGCATTCCGTATCAGTATGTGGCAGACGGCGCACCGTCGTATCCGCGCGCATTCAAGGCTACAGCCGATGCAAAGGGCGCTCTCTCGGCACAGCTCTCGTGGACAACACCGAGCGTGAATTATCTCGGCGCGAAGCTCTCGTCGCTCACAGGCACCAAGGTCTACCGCAACGACCAGCTCGTCTACACCTCTACCGAGACAACGCAGGGCAAGAGCGTAGCGTGGACCGACCGACCTTCGACCGACGGCTACTATATATATAAGGTGGTGCCGTACAACGCTGCGGGCGACGGCGTATACAAGGAGTTTGCGGCGTACGTAGGCGAGGACTTGCCCGGCGCTCCGCAGAACGTTACGCTCACCACGCACGGCGGCAATGCCGAGATAACATGGGCGGCACCCGAGAAGGGTCAGCACGGCGGTTATTTCGACAACGCCAGTGTGAAGTACAACGTGGTGCGCATGCCCGACAACAAGGTGGTTGTAGAGGGCACAACATCGCTCCGTGCTACCGACGCCGTGAGTGTTCAGAAGGGCTACAGCTACATCGTGACGGCTGTGAACAAGAAGGGTGTGGGCGCTTCGGCTACATCCAAGACCTTGAGCTTCGGACCAGAGGACAGCGTGCCGTTCACTTCGCCGCTCACCACGCAGGACGATTTCGACCGTTGGGTGACTGCGGACAAGAACAACGATGGCAACACATGGACATTCTACAAGCCTACGCAGACCACTACATACGACCGCTGCGACCAGAACGCCGATGACTGGCTCTACACGCCGGCGCTGAAGTTCGAGAAGGGCAAGACATACCAGGTGCGCTACACTTACTCGTCAGCCAACTGGGTGACTCCAGACAAGCACGAGCAGGTGATGGAGCAGATGAAGGTGTGGTTATGTGCGGAACCGATAGCCACCGGTGCGGCGAAACTCATAAAGGAAACGGGCGAGTTCCACACCGCTTCGAACATCTTCCTCTACGGCAAGGACAACTTCCAAACTGAAACAACCGGTTCGGCACGCATCGCTTTCCAAGCGTGCAGCGAGGCTAACCACGGACAGATATATCTGAAGGACGTCTCTATACGCGAGTACAGCACGAAGGACCTCAGTGTGCAGGCACTCACCGGCTCGCAGCTCGTGAACAGTCAGAGTCAGCAGACCTTCACCGTCGATGTGCGCAACGAAGGCTCGGCTACGGTGAGCGACTACCGCGTGCTGCTGCTCAACGCCGACAACAACGAGGTGCTCGGCGAGGCTAAGGGCAAGACCGTAGCCAAGGACGAGACCGTAGAAGTGGCAGTCAACTGGGTGCCGGGCGCAGAAGGCACTATAAAGGTTGTGGCGAAGGTGGAGCTTGCGGGCGACACATATCCGGCAGACAACGTGCTGGCTACACCGATGGAGGTGAAGATATCGGCAGCCGACGCCGACAAGTGGCTCACGCTCAACACGGACAACAGCTGGGGATGGCGCTTCCCGTTCTTCATGCTCGACCCCTACTCGCAGTGTCAGGCGCTCTTCCTCGAAAAAGAGATGCAGAAGAAGGGCATCGAGATTACCGGCATGCGCTTCCTCTACAACGGCAAGAACGCTGAGGCTTACACCTTCCCGGCACGCATCGGCATCAAGAATACAACCCGCACCGACATGCTCGACGAGGACGGCGGCAATGCGATGTTCGACGAGGACGGA
>OLGV01000726.1_pt1 | contig 12651 bp, 9 predicted proteins | sample 1605761 | NCBI WGS metagenome assembly OLGV01 (sample SAMN03283245) | human gut metagenome | biome: human-associated habitat; material: feces | host: Homo sapiens | place: Peru | collected 2012
AGAAGCGTTTCCGTGCTCACCCGTCCGATTGCGGATACTGTTCGCCCACGCAGGCGCGCATTCGCTGATTTTGTCCAGCAACAGCGTGCGCTTGCGCTGCACCTCCTCTTTTTCCTGAATTGCAGACAGCTGATTGAGCGCTGCCTCATATTGCTCTGCCGATTCCGCTTCAATCGCCACTTGCAAATCAGCGCATATCACCGAATCACTGCAATTTTTCAGGAGTTCCAGCGTATTTTCCCTGCTATGCGTAAACGAATACAGCGCGTTGACCAAATGGAGCAGGTACACAGCAGGGCGCATCAGATTCGTAATATGACGGAGCGCGGCAGCAGCTTTCTCATCCGTCATCATCTCCACGCTGCGGACTGGCTGAATCAGCGCATCCCCCAGCCCCGCCTTGGATGCCAAATTGCACAAATCATTTCTGCCTTTTCGATACCAATTGACCCAGAATTCGATTGCCTTCAACTGCTGATGGCAAATGCGCTCTGGCTCATTGCCGAGGTCTGCAAAGCGCCGCGTTCCATGTGCAGCAATCAGGCTGTCCCATAGCAGCCCCAGCCGCTCGCGCAGCGATTGCACCTCAAAAAATGCCGTTACCCTTTGCATATCATCAAGGGTTGTCGGCGTTTTGTCAGCAATCGTCACTGCATCCAGCGCATTTTTCTTCTCCTTCGCCATAAACAGGCCTTTCTTGACCTGCCCATGCTTCTGCGCATCTGTCAGAAGTTCCGAGAAAGGCGCCGTGAGGGTTTCATAAGTACCTGCAAGAATCTTGACGGGCTTTGTCAGCTGCCCCTCCAGCACAGGCTGCGCTTTCGTGTACGTTTCATCAATTAGACTGATCAGCTGCTCCCAGCGTTTTCTGGCAAGCCCATCCTCCGCACCATCCGCCATTGCAAACACTGCCCACGCAGGAATAGCATTTTCAGTGTAGACTGTCAGCACATCGCGGAGGGCGTTCTCCGCCGCGGCATCGCCCTTCTGGGCATAATTCTGATCCGTCAGCTGATCGACTACCGCATAGCGATTCGGCTTCCACACCAAATGAACCTTGCCGCCAGCATTGATGTTTTGCAGCTGCAAGTTCAGATTCTGCTGCAATTCCAAGCCCTCTGCGAATTGCGCGGCACTCATCAATTCACTTTCCGATGGAAGCCCAGCCGCCAGTTCATGCTCTTCCTGTGCCGTCAGCTGCTCATTGCTTGCATAGAGCCATTGCAGTTCATCCGGCGCAATTGGAAAAGACGCGCCCTTCTTGACCGGTGCTGGAATCAGCGTCATCAGACTTTCCCGCTGTGCCACATAGGCCGCCGCTTTTACCGTTGACCAGCTGTCGCCGTCATAGACAATCGGCTCAAATTCCTTGTGGCGGATGGCATACACCAGCTTGCGCGCTTCCGTCAGCTCCGTCAGCGTCTGATGGCGGCTTGCTTTCAACTGCTCGGCCGCTCTGCGCTGCGACGCATAGCTGCACGTTGTGGTATGTTCAATGATGCTGTCAATGGAGCGCTGCATATCCGCCTGATTGTCGCCCATAGCTGCTACACACAGCGGCTGCAACTCTTTTGGCACTTTGTCTTTCAGCACCATCAGTGCCTTTGACGTTTGACTGGTTACCAGTACCGTTTTCCCTTGCGCAAGGAAATGCCCCAGCAAGTTGGCAATAGTATGCGTTTTGCCTGTTCCGGGAGGACCCTGAACCAAGACAGTGGATGAATGCTCAATTTTGCGAACAATCCCCATCTGTTCTCGGTTTGCAGGCTTCGGCAGCAGAATCTCTTCATCCTCCAGCGGAAGGTCATGTGCTTCAAATTCATCAGAAACCGCGTCGTTTTCCGCTTCTTCTGTATTCTCCTTTTTTCCTTTTTCGGTGCCGCCCAAAATGTCCCCTACTGTTGACGGTACAGGCGCACCCTGATCCACATCTGTCAAAATGGTTTCCAGCGCCTTGATGATGCCGTTCGGCTTTTTCCGCAAGATAATATAAGGTTCCCAGCGCACAACAATCCGCTCATCGCCATGTGCGGTTTGCTCATTTTCATTCAGATAGCAGTTACTGGCGTGCAGAAGGTGCGTAACCGAACGCAGAAAATCACCACATTCATGATGATCCAAAGGATGAATATTCTCTTCAATTGCTTTCTGTTCAAGCGGACGAACGATGTCAACATTGACACCCTCCATATCAGAAAACATGCTCAAATACATCTGCGGCGGTTCATCTGTATCGTACAGTTCGAGCGTGTTGTTCACAGCATCCAACGTAAATTGCACCCGCTTGAAAAACAGCGGATGGTGAATCTCCTTGTTTTCCTTGTCCGTCAGCAGACCATTCCCGATGACAATTTCCAGTGCATCCGGCTGCTGGCTGTACTCATGATTCATGGTATACAGGTCAGTGAACGTATCGCGAAGCCGCTCCGTATGCTTTTCGCGTTCCACCCAAGCGTTGCGAGTTTCAAGCCAGCTTTTATACAGGGCTACGCGCGCCGGATCATCCTTGAAAAATTCCGGCTGCGGCGCCAATTGCCCCGCATCTTTTTCTTCAACTTTCTCTGGCACTTCACTTTCAGATTCAGTTGCTTCTTCCTGCGGCGGTAATATAGATTCCTTGTACTCGGGCTGTTTCCGATAATTCTCCCAACCCGGCTGCAGCCAACGGAGGAGCGACGCATCTGGTGCCGGGCATACTGTAAATTCAGGCTTGCGGAACGAGAACAGTTTCCCATCATTATTGACTGTTTCGTCATCCACTGTATCACGGCTGTACAGTTTCACGCACGCAGGGTCATCCAGCTGACTCAGTAATACCCATGCGGGCTGCTTATCAACATCGAATATCTCCTTCTGCGTCAGCTGGCAGACCTCCTTGATATACTGAAACAGCGCGTGTGCAAGCTCCTGCATATTCTGCTGCGGCATTTCGCTACCTCCTGTCTACTGTATTGGAAAGCGCAGCTGGCGATACATTCCTTCTGCTGCCATCCGCACTTATTGAGAAACCTGCCACACCCGTCCAGCCGCCATTCAGCCGAAAAGCCACTGAACCGCAAGCAACCTGATGAAGCAAATTCACGAATTATTATAGCACATCTGGTTAGAAATTACGATAGGGTGGAGGGAAATAGTGCGGAGGAGAAGCACGCTAATTATTGGCTATACGATTGTGTGTCTAACAACCGCAGCATCCGCGCTGCATTCACAGGGTTTGGAAAATGTGTTTCCAACAAGCAAACTGTCATTTTTAGCAAAATGACCCTGCTTGCTGCTACTTCTTCCGCCATGGAGAAGGAAATTAGCAAGCAGGGTTTTCGTATGCTCAAATTTAGAATGCCTGTTGTTACGGTCACATTCAGCTTAGGAATGTAATGAATTAGCGTTGTAGCACTCCCCCAGATTTCTTGCCATCAGCAGTTTCAGAAAAAAATTTTGCAATCCGCTTCAAATCGTGTCGCAAAACGGTCTTTTCTTTACAGTTCAAGAGTGAAGGGGTATATAAATTTCCCTTCGCATGAACGGAAAGGAGGCAACCACCAAAAATGAAATGCTCTCGTCTGCTGCTATGTTTCCGCCAAGCGCCCGCCTCATCAAAAATTTTTCCTAAATTTTTTGCGAATCGCGTAAAAAACGTCAGATTTTTTACCAGTTATGGTGGAGAGGCATTTCTTCTCCATCCGAAGATAAAGGAGGTGATTTCTATAATTATGGTTTTCAAGCAAGACACTCGAATTAGCCTACACAGAAGAATGGCAGCTGTACCACTACGGCTAATTCAGAAACCTGCGAATCGCTGCATAGCTTCCCACAACCGACATTCTCCAACGAATCAACGCATTTCTGAAACACAAGGAGGTGAACCCGAATGTCCCAAAAGAAATTCCGCTCGTCTGCAAATTTTCCCGCATGGTTCGACGGCACAAATCTCAGCGAGCCGCTATTCTGTACCGCGTTTCTGCAAACCCATCAGCTGATTTACAGTGAAGGTTCGTTCTTCACGCCAAATGGTCGAATGCAGGACTGCACACCACTGAAAGAAGCCATCTTTCAAGAAATCCACTCCTACATTTGCTCTGGTGTTCCCAACAAAATCAAGAACATCATCGAGGTGCTGAAAATTACCGCGTATGTTCCGGAATTTCCACCGGCGGAAGATTGCATTCATCTGAAAAATGGCACGCTGTTTCTGGATGGCACATTGGATAGCACTGCTCGTCATGTTGTCCGCACACGACTCCCGGTGGTCTACAATCCTGATGCCCCAACGCCAACAAAGTGGACAGCTTTTCTTGATGAGCTGCTTTACCCAGAGGACATCCCCATGTTCCAAGAGTTCGTCGGCTATCTTCTGCTGCCCACGAACAAAGCTCAGCGCATGATGATTATCAAGGGCAATGGCGGCGAGGGCAAGTCGCAAATCGGCACTGTTCTGAAAAAGCTGTTCGGTATCAACGCCAAAGACGGCAGCATCGGCAAGATTTCCGAGAATCAGTTTGCCCGTGCCGATTTGGAACACATTCATCTGCTGATAGATGACGACATGCGTATGGAAGCGCTCAAACAGACGAACTATGTGAAATCGCTGGTCACTGCGAAAGGCAAGATTGATTTGGAGAAAAAGGGGCAGCAGAGCTATCAGGGGCACATGTTCGCCCGGCTGCTTGCGTTCAGCAACGGCGACTTGCAATCCCTGTATGACCGCAGTGATGGCTTCTATCGCCGTCAGCTCATTCTGACCACAAAAGCCAAAAGTCCCAATCGTGTGGATGACCCAGACCTTGCTGACAAACTTTGTACCGAGATGGAAGGCATCCTGCTATGGGCTTTTGAAGGATTGCAGCGTCTGGTGGCTAACCGATTTCGATTCAGTGAAAGCGAACGTTCCCGCCAGAATCGAGAACTGCTGAAACAGGACGGAAACAATCTGCTGATGTTCCTTGCATCGGAAGATTACATACAGTTCGATTCAGCCTGCGCTGCAACTTCCAAGGAACTCATGATTGTGTACGGTATTTGGTGTGATGACAACGGCTTCGCACCGCTGAAATCACGAACGGTTTCGGATTTTCTGATTGTCAATGCCCCCAAGTACCACATCGAACACACCAACAACATACACAGCGTGGATGGTCGTCGAGTATGGGGCTTCAAAGGCATCCGGCTCATGATTGACGCTGGTGTCCGCAGCCGTGATGGATTGTCGCGAGTCTACGCAAAGGATAATCCATTCACATAATCTGAAAATTTCAGCAAAAACCTATGTACATACATACGCCGAAAGCTCATCCTGTACGTATGTACATGGCAAATAGCAAAAACGATTATCTTTCTCACAAGGAGACACGATATGATAAAAATGAATCTGAACTTGTTTGGTAAAATTGAGGAGAGTGCTTCCGATAATCCGCACTTTCTTCGCGAGCATTCCCAGATGGCCCTTACTGTACCCCAGTTGATGAAGGAGCTGAACATTTCCAAGAACGTTGCTTATGACCTGACCAGAGAACCGAATTTTCCATGTTTTCGCTTAGGGTGAAAGATTCTAATTAACCGTGAGCTTCTTCAAGAATGGCTGAATCGTCGCTGTGCACTCGTTTTCTAAATAATTGCGAGCGAATGTGTTGACAAGGATGGTCAGACTGAATAGAATCAAAGTGCCGAACCTTGACAACTTCAGTCTGACCATTTTCATTGTCAGCTCATTGACCTCAACAGAAAAGGAGCGTACAATGACTGAAATGAAAAATAACATCCGCCAGCGTCCCAACGGAACATGGGAAGGACGCTACTATGACATGGACGGCAAGCAGCACTCGCTATATGGCCGCACCAAAGCAATCGTCAAGGACAAGCTCGCCAGCAAGCGCGCGGAAATTGTCAGCGGCAACAGCATCACCGAAACTGACCTGACGATCGAGCAATGGGGCTGGGAGTGGATGCAGACATTCAAAGTCGGGAAAATCAAGCACTCAACAATGGACAACTACGAAAGTGACTTTCGCCTTCATGTCATCCCCTATATCGGGCATGTGAAACTGAAGGATGTAACAACGCTGATGATTCAGCGCGTGTACATCCTGCTGGAGGAGAAGGGACTATCTCCCAAAAGCATCCGCAACGTTCATGGCATGCTGCATGGTATGCTGGATAAAGCCATGAAAATGGACTTGATTCGGAAGAATGTCAGCAACAACTGCGAGCTTCCACCTATCCGCAAAACTGAAATGCACCCGTTGACCAAGGAAGAAATGGGCACTTTTATGACGTTGGCAAAGGATGACGAGTATTATCTGATGATGCGTTTCGACTTTTTCACGGGTCTGCGCGAGAGTGAGTTGATTGGACTCACTTGGGACTGTGTTGATTTTGAGAAGCACACGCTTCGGATTTATCGCCAGTTCGTGCGCATCGCATCCGGTCCCGACGAAGGCAAGATGATGTACACGCCGCTAAAAAACGGCAAAGAGCGCACCATCACCTTGACTTTAACCGCCTTGAACGTTCTTCGCGAAGCCAAGCGCAAGCAGAACGAGATGCATCTGCGCGCCGGAAGCAGCTGGCACAACGAGTACAATATGATTTTCACCCGCTCGAACGGTATGTTTGTCCGCTTCAAGACGCTGTACGTCCATTTCAAGGCGATTGTGAAACGAATGGGTCGCCCGGAAGTCCGCTTCCATGATGTGCGTCATACATACGCCACACTTTCCCTGCAAAGCCATGTTGACCCTAAGACGCTTTCCGAAGCATTGGGGCACGCAACCGTCGCTTTCACGTTAGACGTGTACGGTCATAGCAACGCCGACATGCGTCAGCAAGCCGCAGACCAGTTGGAACGGCTCATCTGCCAGTATTAAAAAAAACAGCTGCTAAGAGGCGAGGCTGCTCTCCCTCCCGACAGCTGTCTAAAACGCAACAATGGTACGTTTGATGGTACTTATGGGCAAAAAGAAAGCCGAAACCCTTGCAAATCCAAGGATTTCGGCTCGTGGAGCATAGCGGATTCGAACCGCTGACCCCAACACTGCCAGTGTTGTGCGCTACCAGCTGCGCTAATGCCCCGCAACACAAAATAGTATAGCACGGTGCGGATGGGTTGTCAAGGGGGAAATGAAAATTTTTCACGAAATGGACGCAGAATGATGCTTCCGCAGCGCAAGCCGATGCGCTGGATGGTTGCGCGCGGTGCAAAATTGTGCTATGATGGAAGCGAAATTCACAGGAGGAATGATGAACGCATGAAAATCAGCAAGAAAGACGCGCTAATGTGGTTTCGCTTCTTCGCGGAGCTGCCGGAAGATGAGCCGCTGATGCCGCATCAGCAGGAGTTGGCGTGGGCCGTCATCAGCCAGATTGAAACCGCGGTGGACGCGCGCCACAAGGAACTGATGGCGCAGATTCCCGATTTGCACACGCTCGGCGGGCGGACGTACTTCGTCGGCGATCCGGCGAAATTCTCCAAGGGCTGCGCATCCTGCCTGACCGGCACGGGGCTGAGCGCCATCCGCCGGACAAACAAGTGCAACATCCGCTGCCCGTTCTGCTACAATTATGGCGAGTTGGATTGCCAAGAGACCATCGGCGAAGGGTTGTGGGAAATCGGCGGGACGTACTTCCGCGTGGAGGATATCGACCTGCTGCTCAGCACGTCGAACCGACCGACCGGCGTCAGCTACGTCTATCTGGAGCCGTTCATGGAAATCGAACTGTACCCCGATATCATCCGCAAGTTCCGCGCCGCCGGGATTCATCAGCACATGTACACCAACGGCACGCTCTGCACGGAGGAGAATCTGCGCGCGCTGGGCGAGGCCGGGCTGGACGAACTGCGCTTCAACCTTGGCGCAACGTCGTGCGCGGACAACGTCATCCAGAACATCGCCACGGCGAAGAAGTATATCCCCACCGTCGCGATTGAAACGCCCATGACGCCCGATTTCTACGAGCATTTCCAGCAGAAAAAGGACGCAATTCTGGCCACTGATCTTGATTTTATCAACTGCGCCGAACTGCACCTGAACCCCAACAATCTGCCGAACTACATCGGCACACCCATGTACATGACGCGCCGCGGCTATGTGTCGCCGATTTGGAGCCGGGAGATTACGTTCCGGCTGATGCGCCAATGCGCCGAAGAACATTGGGGGATTGTCGTGCATGACTGCTCGAACCACACCAAATTCGCGCGCGATTTGAACCTGCGGGCGAAGGAAGGCGGCTGGTTCGGCGCAAGCAGCTACCACAGCGAGTTTGACCAGATTCCATTCGAGGCTTTTTTGCCGACACTGGAGGATTCAGATTTCCGGTTTCTGGAGGAAGAGCCCTTGCCCAAGGGCTATCGGCCGGGGGATATTGTCCTGTAAGGCGGCGCGCTCAAGCCGGCGGACAAAATCCATCCTATTTATAATAGCGCTAAATCCGCCTGTGCAGCAGGCTTCCCGGAGTTTTCTGCCGAAAGCGGCGAAAAATTTCCGTCAAACGCAAAAAAGTGCTTGACAAACACCCTTGCTGATGATATAATTTGTATCTGTCAGCAAGGGTGTTTCCTTCGCTGGCAGTCTGGAAGGAAAGAATCAGGCTTCTGATTTTGCGGCTCTGCGCCTGTAGCTCAGTTGGATAGAGCAACGGCCTTCTAAGCCGTGGGTCGGGGGTTCGAGACCCTCCAGGCGCGCATATGGAGGATATAGTTCAGTTGGTAGAGCGCCAGATTGTGGCTCTGGATGTCGTGGGTTCGAGTCCCACTATTCTCCCTTTCTTCCCTACTCAAGGTTGCTGCGGATGCGGCGAAAGCCTGCTGCGATGGGGTGTAGCCAAGTGGTAAGGCACGGGACTTTGACTCCCGCATTCGCAGGTTCGAGCCCTGCCACCCCAGCTTTTTGACCCATTAGCTCAGTTGGCAGAGCACTTGACTTTTAATCAAGGTGTCTGGAGTTCGAATCTCCAATGGGTCATTCCCATCTGCCTTCTGATTTCGCCTCTCGTGCGGGCGTGGCGGAATGGCAGACGCGCCAGACTTAGGATCTGGTGCCTATGGCGTAAGAGTTCGAGTCTCTTCGCCCGCACAAATTCCCTTCGCACCATGCAGTCGCGTGGTTATGCGGTAGTAGCTCAGTTGGTAGAGCGCCACCTTGCCAAGGTGGAGGTCGCGAGTCCGAGCCTCGTCTACCGCTCCACATGCGGGTGTAGCTCAATGGTAGAGCTCCAGCCTTCCAAGCTGGTCACGTGGGTTCGATTCCCATCACCCGCTCCAGCACAGAGGGTGCTCTTCATGAGTTCACCTCAAGAAACCGTCCGAAAGGGCGGCTTTTTTGTTTTATCTGCCTTGCCTGCTTATTTGGAAGCATCGCCATAGCCAGTGCGCATAGCACATTATACGGATGATAGTTCTATTACAGAGGGTTTTGCCTCTGTGGAGGCAACCCAACGGCTTTCCGTTCGCCCTTGGGGAACCTTCGGTGCCTTTCATTCTCCCAAGCACCTGCCCAAATTGCAGCTTGATTTCCTCTGAAACAGCAAAAAGCCCCGTCGGCACTCCGATTACTCGGAAACACCGACGGGGTTTTTCGTGTGCTATTGCACCGCTGATTGATTGCTCCCGGAGGAGCCGTCAATTAATAGCGGGAAGCGCGCTGAGCGTCGAAGCACTCACGGCAGAGCACGGGACGGTCGCCACGGGGCTGGAAGGGCACCTGGGTGGCCTTGCCGCAGTTCGCGCACACCACGTCATACATCTGACGGGGAGCGGAAGAACCGTTGCCGTTCTGGGCGCGACGAGCCGCGCGGCACTTCGGGCAGCGAGAGGGCTTGTTCATGAAGCCCTTCTCGGCGAAGAAAGCCTGCTCGGACGCGGAGAACACGAATTCCTGGCCGCAGTCGCGGCAGACAAGCGTTTCATCTTCGTACATGGTTGGGAAACCTCCTTCAAATTGTCACCCATACCGTTGCCTTGAGGTCATCTGCTTCCATGGTTTTGCTCCAGTTTCCCGGCGCAGGTCATGTGACAACCAAAGGGAGATTAGAACCTTGGATTCCTGGTTGGGCTGCAGGGAATATTATAACACGGTTTGCGGAAAATGTACAGACCTTCTGGAAAATTATTTTCGTCTCATTTCTGAGGGGAATCATGGTTGAAAAAAGATTCTTTTAGTGTCCATTTTTTCGCATAATCCGCACCAAAAGAATCATAATATTGCTTATCGTCTCTTCTTCGATTTTCTTTCATCCATTATAATAAATAAAACCCGAACAATTGGGGTAATAAGAAAGAAGGAATATGAACATGACCGTAAATTATCAGGATTTGGGGCTTCGAGTGCGCGATGCCCGCAAAGCGAAGCATCTAACGCAGGAGCAGCTGGCGGAGAAGGTCGGCATTTCCTCGTCTTTCATGGGGCACATCGAGCGCGGCACGCGCATTGCCAGCATCGACACGCTGGTTTCCGTCTGCAACGTGCTATCAGTGTCGCCATGTCTGCTGCTGGGCGCGAGCCTGTCCGAGAACGCGGTGGATTTTCCCTATACCAACGATAACCGCGAGCGTTCGTTCATGCTGGACTTCGTGAGTTTGGCGCAGCGCACGGTTCGTCGCTGGGATGAGACGGAAAGTGCGCCGGAGGAAGCGCCGAAAACGGAAGAATAATCGCTGAAATCAAAAAGGATGTCAGGAGGATTTCGCTCCTTGACATCCTTTTGTTATGCCGTCTTGTTTTCCGTCAGGTTCCGCAGCAGACCCTCGCAGCCGCGCAGAATGTCGCGGTATGCCCGGTCAAAGTCATCCGTATACCACGGATCTTCAATGTCGCCCTGCCGCTCGGCAAAGTCCAGCAGCAGATGCAGCTTCGCCTGCTGCTCCTTCGGGCACAGAGCGCGCAGCTTCTTCAAGTGTCCCCACTCCATGCCGATAATCAAATCCGCCGTTTCAAAATCCTCCGGCGTAATCTGCCGCGCACGATGCTCCGTGCAGGGCACCCCGTGCTTGACCAGAATTCGGCGCGCGGGCGGATAGATCCCGTTGCCAATTTCCTCGCTGCTCAGTGCGGCGGAATCCACTTCAAACTCGCCAGACACATGCCGCTGCTGTGCCAAGTACCGGAACACCATTGCTGCCATAGGGCTACGGCAAATATTGCCGTGACACACAAATAGGATTTTCACCCGCATTCGCCTCCCTGCTATCAGTATAGCACACTTGTGCAGGAAATTCAACTATTATTTCCCAGTTTTCGCTTGTAATTCTGTGAATTGTTTGTAAAATTCGCAGAGAAATCACCACACGGGCGGTGTCCAGAGGGTGATTTCGCCCGTCGCAATCGTTTTCGGCACGTCAATCAGCCGCTGATTGCTGCTGCCGCGGTAGAGCAGCGCCAGCGACTTCTGCGCCTGCACGAAGCGTCCGTCCACCAGCACGTCGATGCTGTGCAGCAGCGCCATGCGCGCCGGGTTGTTCTCCTTCAGCAGCGCATCGAGCGTGAAGCCCGTGTAGCACCAAACGTTGAGGTGCTTTGCGTGCGCCGCGTCCGCAATTGTGCGGCAGGCTTCGGGCTGGCACATGGGTTCGCCGCCGGAGAGCGTCAGGATATTTTGACGGCGCTTGTCCTGCAATTGCACGGCGTGGAGCGCGCGCTCCACCGCTTCCGCGCCGCCGTTGTCCGCCTGCAATAGCCCCCGATGCGCGTAACGCCCCATCGCGACGACCTCTTCCACCGTGTAGGCGTAGGCGAGGTCGCTCAGCTGGCGCAGCATTGCCATCCGGCGCGCAAGCGGGCGCGGCTTCATGCGGCGCAGGTCGGTGCCGTCCAGCGTCACCAGCCCGGCGTAGGGGAGTTCTTGGCTGATGGCGCTCAGCAGGGTGGATTTCCCCGCGCCGTTCGGGCCGCAAATCATCAGCCATTGCCCGTCGGACACGGAAAAGGACACGTCATGCACAATCTCGGTGCGCCCGCGAAGGACGGAAACATGCTCAGCGGTCAGGTTCATGCGCGCTCCCTCCTTTTCGTCCGCAGGAAGATGACGAGAAACGCCGCCGCACCGATGATGGACGTGACCACGCCGACGGGCAGCACTGCCGGGGCGAGAATTGTCCGGGAAATCAGGTCGGCGAGGAGCAGGAAAATCGCGCCGCCGTAGAGACAGGCGGGCAGCGTCCGGCGGTGATTCGCGCCGACAATCAGGCGAATCATGTGCGGCGTGACCAGCCCGACGAAGCCGATGCCGCCGCCGACGGACACGCTCATGCCGATCATGGCGCTGACGCAGATCATCACGGTCAGCTTCACGCGCCGCACGGACACGCCCACATGCAGCGCGTATTCTTCGCCCATGCTCATGGCGTTGAGCGCCCGCGCCTGCGTCAGGATGATGCCGCCGCAGAGAAGCAGCGTTGCCAGCAGCGTCAAGGCGTTCTGGTAGCTGGCGGAAGAGAGGTTGCCCATCGTCCAGAAGGTGATGGCGCGCAGCTTATCGCCGGAGAACGTTATCAGCAGCGACAGCAGCGCCGACACGAACATGGAGAACACAACGCCGAGGAGAATCAGCGTGTTGGTGGCGAGGGAGTGGTCAAGAGCGAAGGCGAGGGCAAGGAGGACGACGAGGGAGAGGAACGCGGAGAGCATCGCCGCACCCGCTGTGCCGCCGAAGGGCGGAACGGGA
>OLGV01000730.1_pt1 | contig 12597 bp, 12 predicted proteins | sample 1605761 | NCBI WGS metagenome assembly OLGV01 (sample SAMN03283245) | human gut metagenome | biome: human-associated habitat; material: feces | host: Homo sapiens | place: Peru | collected 2012
GCCGTTCCTGTGGACGAGACCCTACTGGTGGTGGACGCCATGACCGGTCAGGACGCTGTGAACGTTGCCAAGACCTTCAACGAGAAGGTGAGCATCGACGGCATCATCCTCACCAAGACCGACGGCGACACCCGCGGCGGTGCGGCACTTTCGGTGCTGGCCGTTACCGGCAAGCCCATCAAGTTCCAGGGCACCGGCGAAAAGCTGGACGATCTGGAAGTGTTCCATCCCTCCCGCATGGCCAGCCGCATCCTGGGCATGGGCGATGTGCTGAGCCTCATCGAGCGCGCACAGGAAACGGCAGACGAAAAGGCTGCCGAAGAGACCGCCCGGCGGATGATGGAGAACAAGTTCGACATGAACGACATGCTGGACCAGTTCGCACAGATCCGCAAGATGGGCGGTGCAGGCGCGATGCTGAGCATGCTGCCCGGCGGCAGCGGCATCGATCCCAGTCAGGTCGATGAAAAGGCGTTCGACCGCATTGAGGCCATGATCTATTCCATGACCAAAGAAGAACGTGAGAAGCCCTCCATCATCAATCCCAAGCGCAAGCGCCGCATCGCGGCCGGCAGCGGTACCACCGTGGCCGACGTGAACAAGCTGCTCAAGCAGTTTGAGATGATGCAGAAGATGATGAAGCAGTTCAAAAAGAGCCCCAAGGGCTTTGCCCGCAGGCTGGGCGGCATGATGGGAAATCCCGGTGCCTTCCGCGGGCTGAAATGATTTTTTTGTGATACAACCCCCTTGCGGGTTTGTACAATATAAACAACGCGCCCGCAAGGGCCGCACAAAACAATTTTTGGAGGATATTTACCATGGCAGTTAAGATTCGTCTGCGCCGCGTTGGCGCCAAGAAGGCTCCCTTCTATCGTGTTGTTGTTGCTGACAGCCGCTTCCCCCGCGACGGCCGTTTCATCGAGGAGATCGGCACCTACGATCCCAACCAGGAGCCCTCTGTGATCAAGATCGACGCTGAGAAGGCAAAGCAGTGGATCGCCAACGGCGCACAGCCCACTGATACAGTTAAGGCTCTTTTCGCTAAGAACAACGTACTGTAATTTTTGTTGCATGCGTTTTTGGGTGTTCCGATAAGGACACCCACCTCTTTGCGAGGGTCAAAGCTAATTACTGCAAAGCGGTCAGTGCCGCCTTGCATTTTTTATAATCTGATACTGTGAGCGAGCTTGCGGTATCGTCATTTTTAAGGAGTGAATGACATGGAAGAGCTTCTCAAGGCAATCGCATCAGGACTTGTAGAGCATAAGGAAGACGTTTCCGTTACCGTAGATGAACCCGATGCTGAGGGCGTTGTTGTTTATCATCTTCACGTTGCGTCCGATGATATGGGACGTGTTATCGGCAAGCAGGGCAGGATCGCTAAGGCTATCAGAACAGTTATGCGTGCAGGCGCAGGCAAGATAAACCAGAAGATCATGGTTGAGATCGACTGATATTTCGCAGAATATGACTTGCAGGGAATATTGTGTGACGCCGATTTATCGGAATGGCACGGTGTTCCCTTTTTATTTAATGTCTGCTCAACAACTGAAAAAGTGCGTAGAAGCTTTGCTTCGGAGTGCTTTTTCAGTTGTTGGGTGCAAGGATTTTTGGCGATTTAGCCAAAAATCCTTGCACCTTGCCGCCCGTTAGCGGCGGCAAAAGCAGACATTAATCAGGTAGTACGGCACAAATCTTTGATTTGTGCCGCTGAAAATCCTGTATTACAGGATTTTCAGTCAACAACTGCCCGATGGGCAGTTGTTGAGTACGGACTATTTATGGAGGGATCAGATGAAAAAATATCTCGAAATAGCAAAAATCGTCGCTGTTCAGGGAATAAAGGGTGAGGTCAGGGCACAGTATTGGTGCGATGATCCCGAGCTTCTCTGCGAATTCGACACGCTCTATTTTGACGCAAACGGCAAAGATCCTGCTGAAATTGAGTATGCACGTCCGCACAAAAACGTCGTTGTCATGAAGATAAAGGGCATTGATACGCCCGAGCAGGCGCAGACTCTCCGCAATAAGATACTTTTCATGGACAGGGACGAAACTGTGCTTCCCGAGGGCTGCTATTTTATTCAGGATCTGATCGGTCTGGACGTTGTTGATGCGGATAACGGACGAAATTACGGAAAGATCACCGATGTTTCCTCATATGGCGCATCCGATATCTACACCGTCCGCAAAAACGGAAAGGACTTTCTTTTTCCCGCAGCACCCGAATTTATCGAAAAGACGGATATCGAGGGCGGAAAGCTGCTTATCCGCCCGATAGCGGGAATATTCGATGATGATACCGAGGACGTGAAAGAAAATGAGGATTGATATTGCAACGCTTTTCCCCGAGATGTGCGAGAGCGTGCTGTCCGAAAGCATCATCGGAAGGGCGAGAAATGCGGGAAAGATCGAGATACACTGCCATCAGATAAGGGATTATACCCTTGATAAGCACCGCCGCGTGGACGATACTCCTTATGGCGGAGGAATGGGCATGGTCATGCAGGCGGAGCCGATATTCAGGTGTTATAACGCTGTCTGCGGAACAATTCCCGAGAAGCCGCATACTATATATATGTCCCCGAAAGGAAAGGTCTTTACGCAGGAAAGGGCGGTGGAGCTTTCGCAGAAGCCGTATATTTTCATTCTCTGCGGACATTACGAGGGTGTGGATCAGCGTGTTCTGGATAAAATAGTTGACGAGGAGATCTCCGTCGGCGATTATGTCCTGACAGGCGGCGAACTGCCTGCGCTGATAGTTGCCGATGCTGTTGCGAGAATGTGCGATGGTGTACTTCCAAGCTCGGAATGCTACGAGGAGGAGAGCCATTTCAGCGGACTTCTTGAATATCCGCATTACACACGCCCCGAGGTCTGGGAGGACGCAGAAGTGCCGCCTGTCCTGCTGACGGGACATCATAAGAATATAGCTGCGTTCAGGCATGAGGAGGCGCTGAAGATAACCGCAGAGCGCCGCCCCGATATGTATGAGCGGTATATGGAGCTGCATCCGCCGGCACCGCCTAAGAAAAAACGCCGCCGCAGAACCGATGAGGAACAGTCGTAGACTGTCCGTCATTATGCACATTGACCTATAAATATATTCAATGTTGAAAGGTTTGATAGCTATTCAACATATGAAAACATGGTCAGCTCGAAATAAATAGCACAATAAGCTGTTAAATAAATCCATTATCTGTAACAATGTAAATTATAATAAACGTTTTCATAGTGAAAAAAATATTGCTTTTGCACAAAAAAAGCCGTTGAAATTTGTTTATTTGCAATGAAGATTAGTTAATATTCACAAAACAAACAGCCTAAAAGCGGGCGGGATTAATTCAAATAGCAGAAATTATCAAAATTCTCGTTTTTATCACAAAATTACGTTGACTATAACCGTCTGACAGGGTATAATATTCATATACAAAGGCGATTTCTATATATCGTTAATTAAGATATGGGTATAAGATAGGAGAGAAGTATTATGTACGTTAAAGATGTAATGGTTCAGAATCAGGTTGGTCTTCACGCACGTCCTGCAACATTCTTCATCCAGAAGGCAAATGAGTTCAAGTCCTCTATCTGGATCGAAAAGGAAGAGCGCAGAGTAAACGCTAAGAGCCTTCTTGGTATCCTTTCCCTCGGTATCGTAGGCGGTACAGCTATCAGAATCATTGCTGACGGTGCTGACGAAGAAGCTGCTGTAAACGGTCTTATCGAACTGGTACAGAGCGGTTTTGCTGAGGAAAGCAGATAATTTTGCGCCTGTTATTTTTGAGCCTGTGTCCTTGTGACGCAGGCTTTTTGTTTGCATAAAAAACGCCGCAGTTCGGGATCAACGTTCGCTGAACTGCGGCATTTTTTATCAAAGAAACTTTTCTATCTCGGAATATGCAGTTGTGAAGTCATTCTGCGGATCGTTTATGACAGTTGACCTTACAGGCAACGAAGAAAGTATCTCAAGCTCACGCCGCTGACGTTCGCAAAGTGCCGATATATAGCCGTCAAATCCGCTCAGACTGTTTGCTTTGCCGTATTCGCCGTCGCAGTGATAATGAATGACGGAATTAAGCCAGTCATCGCCTCTTTCGGGGAGTGCGGCTCTTATGCTTTCGGCTATGTCGTTGTTTCTGAGATAGATAACTGTCGGGGACATATCCTTAACGACCTCGCATATCTTTGCTATGTATTCCGCTGATACGGATATGTCAAAGTTAAAACGAATCATTGTTTCGCACATAGGGTTTTGCAGAAGTACGCAGTTTAATACGTAGATGCTATCGGCATTTTCCGCAAAGCTGCGCCATTTTTCAAGCATGATGGGATATTCCGTTTCCCAAGGAAGGAAGTCGTAGATCTTATACTTCAGTGCTTTATCAAAAAGTTCCCCGCTTACTGCCGAAAGAGGGAGGATATATCCGTCCGGACGTATCTCCGAATGTTCCGAAATATGCAGAAGTTCATCTTCCGTGAAGCCGTTGAACGCTTGCTTTGGTATAAATGCGTGAAATTCGTAGTCGGCAGGGTGTTTGCCGCTGCCCTCATCAATGCATATCCCATGTACCTTTTCCGCAATGAATTTCGCTGCCGTGCTTTTCCCCGAGCAGGGCAGCCCCTCAACTATGTACAATTTTCCCATGATGTTTACCCTCCTGTTCTTTGGCAAATATTATAACATATCGGAATGTTTATGTCAACAAAAAGCCGATGCACGGAAAATGCATCGGCATATATCAATCAAGTATCATTTTATCGCTGAGAGCGTCCTCGGCATTTGACGAATAAAGCTTCATGAGCTTCTCAACAGTCATGCCGCTGCGTTCCTCGCCTTCGATCTGCATAAGCAGCCTGCCCTGGCTGAGAACTATGGTCTTGTTGCCGTATTCAAGGGCATTTTTGATGTTGTGGGTTATCATAAGGGTAGTGATATTGTTTTCGGTGACTATCTTGTCGGTTATCTCCATTACCTTGTCGGCGGTCTTGGGGTCGAGTGCCGCAGTATGTTCATCGAGAAGAAGGAGTGACGGAGTAACGATAGTTGCCATAAGCAGTGTTATCGCCTGACGCTGACCGCCCGAAAGCAGTCCCACGGGGGTTTTTAGTCTGTCTTCAAGTCCAAGGTCAAGCTCTCTGAGCTTCTCACGGAAAAGCTCGCAGTCTTTTTTGTTTATTCCTGCGGCAAGGCTTCTGTGCTTTCCGCGGCTGTATGCAAGCCCGAGATTTTCTTCAATAGTCATATGCGGTGCAGTGCCTTTAAGCGGATCCTGGAACAGTCTGCCTATATATCTTGCACGCTTATATTCGGGGAGGGGAGTGACGTTTTTGCCGTCTAACAGGATAGTTCCGCTGTCCGTCTTATAGCTTCCGCAGATGCAGTTCAAAAGGGTGGATTTGCCTGCGCCGTTCGAGCCGATAACCGTGACGAAATCTCCCTTATTGAGTGTAAGATTGAAATCGGAGAGTGCTTTTCTCTCATTGACCGTGCCGGCATTGAAGGTAATGTTTACGTTTTTTAGCTCCAGCATATCACGCAGCCTCCTTTTTCTTTTTCCTGAACAGCTTGATAACATCGGGGATAAATATTGCGGCAGCAACGATTATTGCCGAGAAAAGCTTGAGGTCGATGGCTTCCATGCCGATCTTGAGTGCCGCAGCAAGGACAAATCTGTAAATGATCGCACCGAGAACGGCGGAGATGATGCTGTTGAGGACCGAGCGTCTGCCGAAGATAGCTTCGCCGATGATGATCGATGCAAGACCGATAACGAGCATTCCGACACCGCCGTTTGCGTCAGCGAAGTTCTGATACTGTGCAAGAACGCCGCCAGAGAGCGATACAAGAGCGTTTGCGATCGCAAATCCCATGATCTTCATAGCGTCCGAGTCAATGGACGACGCACGGACCATGAACTCATTATCACCGGTGGCACGGAGCGACATTCCGAGCTGAGTTTTCAGAAATCCGTAAAGAAGGAGCATTGCTGCGATAAGTATAATTCCCGAAACAAGTATATCGGGCAGATCTGTGATATTGAAAACAGTTGTTTTTCCGTAAAGTGAGATGTTCGGCTTTTTGCCCATGATGCGAAGATTTATCGAGTAAAGAGCGGTCATGGTGAGGATACCTGCGAGGATAGGCTGAATTTTCATTTTCGTCTGGAGAACGCCTGTTACAATGCCCGCCGCCGCACCTGCTGCGATCGAAAGAAGAATTCCGAGGAACGGATGACCGTTGTATGCGAACACTACGGAAACTGCAACTCCGAGCGTAAAGGTACCGTCAACGGAAAGGTCGGGTATATCGAGTATGCGGAATGAGATGAAAATTCCGAGCGCAAGCAGCGCATAGATCAGTCCAAGCCCGAAAGCTCCCGTAAAAGCTGCCATTCTTTATCCACCTTTCATAGCACACATGGGGCAGATGTTCTCCGCCCCATTTATAATAGTATAGTTTATTGTATTCAGATTATTCTGCTGCTGTTTCCTCGGAAGAAGTGCCCATCATAACGAGCTTAGGATCGTTTGCAATGGATTCGGGAAGTGTAAGACCGAGTGCATTCAGTGTGTTTTCGTTTACGAATATCGAAAGATCTTCATCGAATACCTTAACGGGGATATCCTTTGCCTGCTTTTCACCGTTCAGGATAGAAGCTGTCATGTCAGCTGTTTCACGGCCGAGGTCTGTGTACTGGATTCCGACTGTTGCAAGGCCGTTGTCATTTACCATTGAATCAGCGCCTACATAGAAGGGGATCTTAGCATCGATGAATACCTGAGCAGCTACCTGCATTGCGGAAGCAACTGTGTTGTCGATAGGGGAGAATACAGCATCGCACTTTTCAGCAAGTGACTGTGCAGCCTGCTGAATTTCGGAAGTGTTTGTAACAGCTGCTTCGATAAGTTCGATATCCTTGTCAGCGAGATAAGCCTTCACCTGTTCAAGGCAGGAAACGGAGTTATCCTCACCGGAATTGTAAAGATAGCCGAGCTTCTTGATATCGGGTGTGACAGTCAGTGCCATATCAAGGATCTTGCTTACCTGGAGCGCATCGGAAGTGCCTGTGATGTTTCTTCCCGTGCTTTCAAGCGAATCACAAAGACCTGCGCCGATAGGATCGGTAACAGCGGAGAATACAACGGGTATCTCATCGGAAACATTTGCAGCAGCCATAGCTGTCGGAGTTGCGATCGCAACGATGATATCGCACTTGTCGGACTTGAAGCCGTCAACTATCGAATTTGCTGTGGAAACCTCGCCGTTTGCGGATTTGTAATCAAATACTGTGTTTTCGTCGGTAAATCCAAGCTCGTTCATTCTTTCAGTGAAGCTGTCTCTGATAGTATTCAGCGAGGGATGCTCAACGATCTGGATAACGCCGACTCTCTTCTTTTCGGAATCGGAGCTTTTTGCATCGGATGAACAGCCGGCGAAAGCTGTGAGTGCTGTAAGGCACGCTGCGGAAACTGCTGCGGTCTTCTTGAATACGTTTGCGATTTTCATAAGAAATCCACCTTTCAAAATGCGGCGATGAGCGTGGACGCAAAATAAAAACGCCTGCCCATGAGATAACTCAAGGACAGACGTGAAATAAACACACCTGCGGTACCACCTTGCTTGATATTCAACCGAATATCCGCTCAATAAGAGTCGCCGAAATCATTAAACTCTCTGCCCTGTAACGTGAGCACACGTTGCGGAATTTCCTCCGCACCCTCAGGAGCCCATTTGTCCGCACCGTGGCTGTCGGTTTTCAGCTGCCCCGACTCTCTGCAAGCCCGTGAAACGGTTTTACTTCTCCGTCATCGGTTTATTTGGTTTATGTATACATGATAGCACGGCGAATATGTTTTGTCAATAGTTATTTTATGAATTTTTTGTTTATAAGACTGCCGAATCAGCGATATTTTTTAGCTGCCTTACCTCATCTGCGACCTTGGAAGCTGTTTCTGTGCTTGAAACTGCGGTCTGCGAGTTTCTGTTCACGGCTTCTGAGATCTCGCTCATTTTGCTCATTATCTGAGCTGCGGATTCAGCCTGAGCCTGTGTCATTTCAGTGATAAGGCGGGCATGCTCGGAACTGCGTCCCGAAATGCCAATGACATTTTCCATTCTATCGGCGACATTTTTAGCAAGCGTCATGCCCTTGTCAACAGCACTGATAGATGTTCCGATAAGTGCGGATGTGCTGCTTGCGGCTTCGGCGGATTTCGTTGCGAGATTGCGCACCTCATCGGCAACGACTGCAAATCCCTTGCCGGCTGTGCCTGCCCTTGCTGCCTCGACAGATGCATTCAGCGCAAGGATATTCGTCTGGAACGCTATGTCCTCTATCGTCTTGATTATGCCCTCTATGCGGTGTGAAGCGTCGGTCATTTCGTCCATGGCGGCTAGCATATTCTTGACTTCTTCGTTATTTTCGATCAGCATGTCGGAGCTTTGCTTTGCGGCTTCCGCTGCCTTTTCGGACTCGTTCTGGCTCTTTTCCGCATCATCGGATATGCGTGAGATATTCTCGGTTATTTCGGCTATTGCGGATGCCTGTTCCTCTGCCGATGCGCTCAGTGATGTGGATATATTTTCCATATCGGAAACGGATTCTGCAAGCTTGCCTGATATTTCGGCGATCTGTGATACGGTCTCCGACTGGCTGTCCATCAGCGCACTTGTGCGGGACATCTGCTCATTCACCTGATCGAGAAGTGCTGTTGATTTTTCGTTTGCGGTCTGCGCTTCGGTGATAAATCTTACTAAGCATTTCACGAGATACATGATAAGAACAGCACCGATATTTATGCCGAGTATTCCTTTGATAATGCTTTCGGTTGATGCGCCCTCATAAAATATATTCCTGAAAAACAGTCCCGCTGCGGATACAGCATCCATTATGACCCAATGAACAATAAGATTCTTTCTGCTGAAATAAATCGCTGCGATCGCCATTGATGCCAGGATAAGTGGGAACATATCCTGAAGTTCGTGCTTTGCGGTCGAGATTATCAGGATAGTGAGCAGCTGTGCCTGCGAGAGTATCATGCCTCTTGCTGCCGGCGCAGACGATCTTCTCATCAGAAAGACTGCTGCCGTTACGATCACACCTACTGATGCGGTGATAAATCCGGCTGTCACTGCACCGGATATTATATTTACGACCCCGAAGATCAGGCAAACGCTGAATATCGTTATCAGATGGATATTCACCATTTTTTCTGTTATAAGAGTGCTGAGCGATATGGAATTATTTTCACTCATTATACAGCTTTCCCCCTTTTTGACTGAACAATATGTTGATAATTATTATAGCATATTCAACGTATTAATGTCAATATATCTGGCGTTTGTTCAGCAATATTCACAATATATGAGTCTTATTTATGTACTGATATTATGCTGCGGAGACATATTTTATAATAAATATGTCGGGAAAATGCTGTATGCGGGATTTACAAATTGCCATTTAAATGGTATAATATAAAAAAGGAGGCGGTAGTATGATCGACAGGCTTATAGATATGCTGATCCCATATGCGGAGGTGTCTTTCGGCGTAAAGGCTGTGCTGAGGCTTATCGCTGCGGGAATGCTCGGCGGATTTATCGGAAATGACAGGGAACACATAAACCGTCCCGCAGGAATAAGGACGCATATTCTTGTCTGCATAGGTGCGGCACTTACGGTCATAACCTCGGAATTTGTCTGCGTGCGCTATCAGGGGGCAATGAACGTCGATCCGACAAGACTTGGAGCGCAGGTAGTCAGCGGAATAGGCTTTCTCGGTGCGGGAACCATACTCAAAGAGGGATTCAGTGTAAAGGGACTGACGACGGCTGCAAGTCTGTGGGCTGTATCCTGCGTAGGACTTGCACTCGGTGCGGGATTTTATGCGGGAGGTATTGCGGCGACACTGCTTATCTTCCTGACTCTCAGGGCAGCAAAGCATATTTTCATGGGGCGCAGTGAAACGGGAACCATCGCTGTAAAGGTAGGCGATCTGAACGACGCTGTTCCGCAGATCGCAGCGATTTTCAGAAAAACAGGTATTATCCCGATAAATTCGGAAATACTTGTAGGAAACGGGGGAGACACCGAGATACGCTATCTTGTGGCTCTTCCCAGCAATAAGGAGCTTTTCAGATATACCGCAGACAAGATCAAAATGACGGACGGAGTGCTTTCCGTTCACTGTGAATAGCTTTACGTGAATTTTACAAATCTTCGCCCTGCATTTTTTTGTTGGTGCGGTTCTACAAAAAATGCGGAAAAAGGTTGAAATGCATAGTGAAATTTGCCGTCTTGACATTTGACATAGCCTGATTTATACTTTAAAGTAGGAGAAAATTTTTGATGTTTGAAATCCGGTCAATTCACCTGAATGGCATGAACGGTTTTTACTTAAGGTATGGGAGCTGAAACTAATGAGAAAAACTAAAATTGTATGTACAGTAGGACCTGCGACCGACGATGATAAAACACTCGAAAACATGATGAAAGCCGGCATGAATGTCGCAAGATTCAACTTTTCGCACGGCGATTACGAGATGCACCGCAAGCGTTTTGAGCAGGTCGTAAGGCTCAGAGAAAAGCTTGGACTGCCCATTGCGACAATGCTGGATACCAAGGGACCTGAGGTCCGCCTCGGAAAATTCAAGGACGGCAAGCCCGTCGAAATAAAGGACGGCGGCGAAATAATCCTCACTACCGAAGATATTGAATGTACGGCGGAAAAGGTCTCCGTTTCATTCAAGGAGCTTCCCGCAGATGTCAGCATCGGAATGTCGATACTCATAAATGACGGCGTTATCGAGCTGAAGGTGCTGAAGATATCCGGCAAGGAGATACTCTGCAAGATAATAAACGGCGGTACGCTTTCCGATAACAAGGGCGTTAATATCCCCGGAGCAAAGCTTTCTATGCCGTATCTCTCGGAAAGGGATATGTCCGACCTCGAATTCGGCGCAAAAATGCAGTATGATTTTATTGCGGCATCGTTTGTGCGTTCTGCTGCTGACGTGAACTACCTCAGAAAGTTCTGCCACAGCCTTGGCTGGTATTCGCCCAGGATCATCGCAAAGATCGAAAATATGGAGGGCGTTGAGAATATCGACGAGATACTCGAAGCTGCTGACGGCATAATGGTCGCAAGAGGCGATATGGGCGTTGAGATACCTTTTGAGCAGATCCCCGCTATCCAGAAGGATATTATCCGCAAGGGATACAAGGCCGGCAAGCAGGTCATCACAGCGACTCAGATGCTTGAATCAATGATAACAAATCCCCGTCCGACAAGAGCGGAGATCACAGACGTTGCGAATGCTATATATGACGGAACATCTGCGATCATGCTTTCGGGCGAGACTGCTGCGGGCAAGCACCCTGTTGAGGCAGTCCAGACTATGGCGCTTATCGCAAGAACGACCGAGAAGGATATAAACTACGAGAGCCGCCTGTATGCAAGAGCTGCCGACCACAGCACAAGCATCGCAAATGCAGTTTCGCATGCTGCCGTAACAACCGCACTTGACCTCGGCGCAAAGGCTGTCGTTACCGTTACAAAGTCGGGTGCAACCGCAAGAATGATATCGAAATTCCGCCCCGGCTGCATGATAATCGGCTGCGCTACAAGCAGCATAATCATGCGTCAGATGAATCTTTCATGGGGTGTTTATCCAGTTCTTATCGATGAAAAATCCAGTACCGATGAGCTTTTTGAGCATGCACTCAGCAGATCGGTCGAGAGCGGTCTCCTCGAAAACGGCGATATTGTCGTTATAACAGCCGGAATCCCCCTCGGCGTTTCGGGAACCACAAATATGCTGAGAGTTGAAAAAGCAGTCGTTGCTGCCGAATGATATTATAAAGTGAATATTTTGTGCATAAAATCACTGTGCGTTTTAGCGGGACGCGCAGTGATTTTTTATGCATTTTTGTATATTTTGCCTGCTTTTCATTACGCTTTCATATTTCTATCACATTGGCAGTATATACTTTAACCATAGTCAAAGAGGAAAAGACAAAATGAAAAAAGCTCATAAAATTTCTCTTTAAATATATAATGCGGGAACGCTTTCCCCCTTGATGCGTTCCCGTGCGATTGCCTCACAGCTGTCCGCGGAAATATCCAAGGCACTGTTTGACCATATAACAGCCGCAAAAAATAACGGCTGAACAAATTTGCGAAAAATGCTGTCCTTCCGGGCATGGAAAGGGCAGCGAACAAACCACTATCCTTATCCGAGGTTTTTCATAAATCCCCCATACCCGATTGTCCGCAAGACAGTCGGGTTTTCTCTTTATCGCAGTTAAATTTTAAGTTAAATGCAGGTTAATTTAATCTGAACTGTCATTTTACATCAATCTTAAACGTTTAATTTGTTAAGTTATACAAAAGAGAGCGTTTAAAGTTATACAAATGCCGTGTTGACAAACTTGCGAAAAGTTGTTATAATAAATAAGTGATTTATGAGAAAAACCGAATACTCATAATAATTTCAGGAGGTTTACTATGAAAAATACCAAGAGATTTCCTCTTGGGTTTTTGGATGTCTAATGGTACAGGCGCTTTCTATAACAACAGTGCTTACTTGCCTGTCGATAA
>OLGV01000733.1_pt1 | contig 12585 bp, 9 predicted proteins | sample 1605761 | NCBI WGS metagenome assembly OLGV01 (sample SAMN03283245) | human gut metagenome | biome: human-associated habitat; material: feces | host: Homo sapiens | place: Peru | collected 2012
AACCTCTCTCGTAAGTCGATGTCTCGGCGTAGTTGAGCTTGCAGCCGAGTGTCAGAAACGCTATCCTCATCCTAAAATTTCCATATTGGCTCACCGTACATCACAGTGACGCGGGACCATGCGCATACTCCGTTCACAGGAGGATTCTTCTTGGAAACCCGGACTTTCAGAAAGAGAACATCATCGAATTCCTTGCGGATGGCATCCAAAATTCTCCCCGCGACATTCTCCAGCAGATTGGATGGAATGGCCATCTGCCCCGCCACAATGTCATAGACACGCCCGTAGTCGATGGTCTTGCCGAGCTCATCTGTCTTTACCGCCTTTTCCAGTTCTGTCTCGGCATGAAAGTCCACGATGAAAGTGTTGCCCTCTCTCCGTTCTTTCTCCAGACATCCGTGATAGGCATGGAACTCCATGCCTTCAAGTTCTATTATTCCGTCGTATCTCATATTCCTTTAATTCCTCTTTTATGGTCACCTTGACAGGCTCGGTGACCGATTCTTGCCATTTATGGTCTCTTCGACAGGGGCAGTGACCGGCTCTTGCCATTCTGTAGGTCACTTCGGCAGGCTCAGTGACCGCTGCTGGCCAGCAGCAGGAAGACGCATGGCCGTTTTCCGATGGAGATGGGCGACCGCTTCCATTCCTTGACGCTTTTCGTCAGGACCGTCTCCTCCGGCAGGGTGATGTCCGCCGCGACGCAAAGCCTCGTCTGAGGCTGGAGTGTGGCCAGCAGATCCGCCATCATCGAATCGTTCCGGTATGGAGTCTCTATGAATATCTCCGTCTGGTCCAGCTGCGCGGAGCGCCTTTCAATCTCCCTGACCGCTTTACGGCGTTCATCGGTCTTCGCCGGAAGATACCCGCAAAACGCGAAACTTTGGCCGTTGAGCCCCGAACCCATCAGCGCCAGCATCAGAGAGGACGGCCCGACAAGCGGAACAACCTGTATTCCATGAATATGACAGAGTGCCACCAGCTGTGCCCCCGGATCCGCCACGGCCGGAAGACCGGCCTCTGAAATCAACCCCACATCGGTCGGTGCCCCGTCAGGGTCAGAGAACATATCAAGCAAGGCCTCCACATCCTTGGCGGAGGAATGCTCGTTGAGTTCCCTCAGCTCAAGTTCTCCTATGTGCCCTTTCAGACCGGCCGCGGAAAGGTAACGTCGCACGGTACGCACCTCCTCCACAACATATTTCCGGATGCTTTTGAGTCTGTCAAGCACCGGTCGCGGAATGACTTCCGCGGGATCATATTCCCCAAGAGGGGATGGTATCAGATAAAGTCTGCCATTTGCCATAATAAGGCAAATTTACGAATATTGCCGAATTTAATTTAACTTTGCAGGAAAGAAATAACACATAAGATCAGCAGAATGAAAAAGTCACTAGCGTTTATCTTGTTGGTTGCCTTGATGGCGACTCCATCGGTGGCAAGAGACAAGGCCCCTAAGAATGAAAAGGTTAAGAATGTCATTCTGATTATCGGGGACGGAATGGGGCTCGGTGCCACAGCCTCATGGATGATAAACCAGAATTATGAGCCTACCTGTTTTGACAGGGCTCAGTACGCCGCCGTGGTCAAGACATATTCGGCTAACAACAGGACAACGGATTCCGCGGCCGCCGCCACTGCGATGGCCACCGGGTACAAGACAAACAACGGCATGCTTGGAATGCTTCCGGATGGCACCAAGCCGGAGAGTATCGCTGAATTAGCTCAGAATAAAGGGCTTTCGACAGGAATCGTTGTGACATCCTACGTTCTTGACGCCACACCGGCTGGATTTTATGCCCATGTGGGCAAACGTGGAAAAAGGAAGAAAATAGCAGAGGATCTGATTGAATTCAAACCAGATGTGATAGTCGGCGGGGGCAGGAAGTATTTCACGGAAAAGAAATATACCGATGAGAATCTTGTCGAAAAGGCTGTGAACGCCGGATTCACCTACGTGGAGACTCCCGAGAAGTTCTATTCCACATGGACGACCCCGATCCTTGGCCTGTTGGACGAGGGAAAGCAGTTGGATGAGGCGGAGATCAATTCTGATCTTCTGACTGATCTGGCCGGGCACACGTTTGAGATTCTGGAAAAGAACAAGAAAGGGTTCTTCGCCATGATCGAAGGATCACACATTGACCATGCGGCACACGCCAACAATACTGACGGGGTGCTTTGGTGGATGGAGGAATTTGACAAACTGGTCAACTCCGCGTTTGACTACGCTGACACTCACAAAGGAACCCTTGTGATTGTCACGGCCGACCATGAGACAGGTGGAATCACTCTTGTGCCTGGCAGCAAGGATTTCACGAAAGGGGAGAGCGGACTTGAGGTGAACTATTCGGCCACAAGCCACACCGCGTCCCCGGTTATCCTTTATTCCTATGGCGCTTCCGCCTGGAGGTTCGGCGGCGTGATGGACAACACGGACATATTCAAGGAAATTAAAAGTGTCTTGATTGACAAGTAGTTCTACTTACATCAACCAGCTTATGAAAAAGAAACTTATAGTGCTTGCGACGCTGATGGCCATCGTGCCGTCGGCATTCGCCGCTTCGGGGCCACAGGACATCATTCCGGTTCCGGTCAAGTACGAGATATTCATGGAGGAATATTTCCCAAAGGAGGATGGCAGTGACGTGCGTGTCCATCTTGGCGACAAGCGTTTCCTCAAGGAAATCAATTCTTTGAATATTCCGGAGTTTGCCAGGAATGAGGCTTATAAGCTGGCTGTAGGAAAGAAGGGCATAGATATTTTCGCCGTTTCCGAAGCTGGTGTTTATCGCGCGAAGACAAGCCTTGGGATGATGATGGATAAGGATTCCATCTTGACGCGATGCGTCATTCTGGACTATCCACGGTTCCGCCACAGGGGACTGATGCTGGACATCTCCAGGAACTTTCGGGACAAGGATTTTATCCTGAAGCAGTTGGACGCTATGGCCGCGGTCAAGATGAGCACCTTGCATCTGCATCTGACCGATGATGCGGGGTGGAGGATCCAGATCGACGCATACCCTGAATTGACCCGCAAGGCGGCCTGGAGGGTAGGAAGGAACTTCGAGGAATGGAGGGAACTGGGGAGGCAATATTCAGAGGAAGGCTCTCCGCTCGCATCCGGAGGCTATCTGACCAAAGCCGATGTGAAGGAGATTGTTGAATATGCCGCCGCAAGGCATATTGACATCATTCCGGAGATAGAACTTCCCGGGCATTCCGGTGAGGTGCTGGCCGCATATCCGGAACTGGCCTGCCTTCGCCCTGACGGCGGGCGGCGGATTTCCGGCGACCTTTGCCCTGGCAAGGACAAGACCTTCGAGATGTTCGAGAGGATTCTTGATGAAGTGATAGAGATGTTCCCTTATGAATATGTCCACATCGGGGGCGACGAGGCTTCGAAGAGCGGATGGAAAGAGTGTCCGGACTGCCGCCACCGTATGGAAACCGAACATCTTAAGGATGTGGATGAACTGCAAAGCTATCTCGTGAACAGAATCACAAGGTTTCTGGAGTCAAGAGGCCGTCACGCCATCGGTTGGGACGAGATCCTGGACGGAGGTCTGGCGGAAGGCGCGGCTGTGATGTCCTGGAGAGGCACGCAAGGAGGCATAACGGCGGCAAGTATGGGCCACGATGTGATTATGTCTCCGGGAGACTACTGCTACTTCGATTCCAGCCAGGACGCTCCGTTCTCCCAGCCAAAGTCGTTCAGCGGCTACCGTCCTTTGGAGCAGGTCTATTCGTTCGAGCCGACCGATGGAATAGCTGATGAATATGTCAGGCATCTTCTCGGTCTTCAGGCCAATCTCTGGTCTGAGTTCGTTCCGACAGGGGAGTATATGGAGTACCTGCTGTATCCCCGTGCGTTCGCCATCGCGGAGATCGGCTGGAGTCCGGCCGGAAGCAAGGACTATCCTCGTTTCAGGGAGAATGCCGTGAGGCTTGCGGAGAGCCTTCGCTCAAAAGGTTACAACGCATTTGATTTGAGGAACGAGATCGGTCCGAGACCGGAGTCTCTGAAACCTCTTGACCATCTTGCGGCCGGTGTGAAGATCACCTATAACGGCCGGAAATATTCCAATGGCTATCCAGCCGGAGGAGACAACGCCCTTGTGGACGGGAACCTTGGCGGCTGGTTCTATAAGGACAACCGTTGGCAAGGCTTCCTTTGTGATGTCGATGTCACGATCGACCTCGGAGCGGTCAAGGATATTCATTATGTAGGGGCCACGTTCCTTTCGCACACTTCCGCCGAGGTCGGATTCCCGGTAAGGACCGAGGTCCGCTTCTCCGAGGACGGTGTCACCTTCACCGATCCCGTAGTCTGCCTGCTGCAGGTCCCGGACAACGATTCCTGCGCTCTCCTGCACACCTTAGGCACAGCAGTCAACGCCAAAGCCCGCTACATAAAGTACAAAGCCATCCGTGACGACATAACCAAGAACCGCAATCACGCCTTCATCTTCATCGACGAGATAGTGGTCAACTAGCGCGGTGGAAACAGCGGAAAACATACGGCTAATCGAAAGACATGTCACTTAATGACACATTTTTCGATTAGCTTTAGGTTGCCTGAAAAGCACGTTTTACAGAGTTACTCCATAAGAACGTGGTTTATAGGGTGACTCCGACTGAACACGGTTTGCAAGGTGACTTCATAAGAGCACGTTTTGCAGGGTGACTCCATTCCCGACTTTTACGAAATACGTTCAGCCGAAGAGGCCTCTGGCGCCGGTGGATTGATGAATATGCTGAAAAAGTCGAAGGGAACAGTGATAGTTTTTCATCATATTCATCAATTGGCGGCCTTCTATGCCCTCTTCGGCTGAACGAGTTTCGTAAAAACTCCGCGCCGGCGTTCACCAGGTAGTAGTAAGAATTTTTTCCGAATATGTATGCAAGGTTTTCGGGCGGCGGGATTATGTTATACGTAGCCCCGCTGCTTGATTTGGACTTAAACTACTCTTTGCAGAGCATTATCTGCTGGATGAGGTGATCGGTGGACTGCATACCGGCGGAGCCGATACGGCCGAGATTCCGGATTGTCTTCTCGATGTCTTTGTCGATGATGCCGTCGGTCTCCTTGATGCAGGTCCCCCTCAGGGCCAAGACACAGGACTGGACGGCGCAGGCCACTCCGGAGGCCACTTTCATCGCACATCCGACCTTGGCACCGTCACAGACCATACCGGTGATGTTTCCGATCATATTCTTGATCGCCGAGCAGACTTGGTCGTAGCTTCCTCCGCGGAGGAACACGATTCCGCAGGCTGATCCGGTCGAAGCGATCACGCAGCCGCACAGGGCCGAGAGCTTGCCGAGATAGCCTTTGATGTGGATGGCCACAAGGTTGCTCAGGATCAATGCCCTGGCCAGTTTCTCATCATCAACGTCGTACTTCAGGGCGTATGCTATCACCGGCATGCTGACCGTGATGCCCTGGTTGCCGCTGCCTGAATTGCTCATCGCCGGGAGCTTGCACCCTGCCATCCTGGCGTCGGACGCGGCGGCTGTCAAGCCCATCGCGAAGCTCAGGAAATCATCGCCGAAGACCTCCTGCTGGTTCTCCCTGATGGACTTGCCGACCTCAAGGCCGTACTTGCCTTTCAGGCCTTCCTTCGCGAGCGCGAGGTTCAAGTCCCTGTCTTCCAGGATGAAACGGATGTCCTCGAAGGCGGCGCCGAGGGCGAATGAATATATTTCCTTAACCGTCAGGTTGTAGTCCAATGCCCCTTTGACCGGAGAGGACTTGCCGCTCCCTCCCTTCCTGAAGTCCGAGGCGGAGCCGTCAATTCCTGTCTCGACAATCCTGTCGTGGTCATCCTCGATCACCGTCCAGGCGTTGTGTTCCGGAGTAGTCACCGTCACCTTGACATAGAGGATTTTGGGACTGTCGGCGACCTTGATCTTCACCTTGCCGTCCTTGACAAGGGCTTTGGCGGAGTTGACATCCTCGTCTGTCAGGTCTTTCAGCACTTCCAGGCCGTAGGAGCTATTCCCGCAGACCGCGCCAAGGGCGGCGGCGATGTGGAGGCCCACCATGCCTGTCCCCGGGATTCCCACCCCCATTCCGTTCTTGAGGATGTTGCCGCTGACCTCGACATTGATCTCATGGTCAGCGACCGTCCTGGCCTTGCTTTTGAGCGTTTCCATGGTTCTCGCGGCTGCCAGAGCGACCGCGATCGGTTCCGTGCATCCTAATGCCGGCTTGACTTCCTTGTGAAGAAGTTCAATGATTTCGGATTCTCTTGGAGTCATAACTGGTTATTTGTCAAGAAATTTCATTATGTCGTTAATTAGTGTTCCCATCTGTCCGCGGTCTTTGATGACCTCTATCGGGAAGCCGATGCAGACGGTTCTGTAGCCGTTGCCCTCGTAGCAGGTGCCGGCGGAGATGTTTGTGTCCGTGTAGCGCATGAATGATTGCGCGCGGTCGCTGGCCGGGACGATGCCATCAGGGGTCTCCACATTGTAGATCAGTGGGTTGCGATCCTTGTGGAAGGAGATTTGATCAGCATTCAACTTAAGGAGTCCGTTGCTCTTGGCGGCCACCGTGGCGTGGCGGCTGGCGAAGTTCGTCATCCACTTGTACCCCAGCGTCTTCTCCACGAAGGCTTTGGTCGTGGCCCTGTAGGCGCTGTCTATTCTGATCGGGTAGATCCCGTCCCAGACATCCGTGCCGATGTTCGCACCGGAGACCAGCACATTGCCACCGTTGGCGGTGAAGCGCGTGACGGCTTTCTGAAGTCCGAGCGGGAAGACCGAGAATCTGTCGGCCACCTTGCCCGTCCCCACGACCGTGGTGATCTGCTTGCCGCAGATGATGTCCAGCGCGAGGTCGGAGTCCGCTATAGTGTCGTCTGCCGAGAAAGCCGACACGCTTGCCGAGTGGAACGCGTAGCCGGCGTCCATAAGCGCCTTTCCGTGGATTCCGCAGTAGTCGAAGGTGTTACCGGCGAAGACCTTGCCGGCCTCGTCGGTCCAGCATGCGCCGAATCCCGGATTGTCATCGTCCAGCCAAGGCAGCGAGCGGCGGAACTGGTACTGCGGGCCGATGAAATTGATCTCTCTGACGTAAGGCACACCTGCGTCGAGGTCGGCGTTGAATCCGGCATATTCAGGAGTGTCGAACCACGCAGGGGCGGAGACTCTTGTGAAGTTGTTGACCACGAGGACGCTCTTGCCGCTGCCGTGTCCGGGAACCCCCACGCTGAGCGTCTCGGACGGGAAACTCTTGCCTCCGTCGTTGTAGGCCACAATCCTGTAGCTGTAGATGTGACCGGGGGCTATGGAGAGTGTTGTGGAGATCACGTCTCCTGTGGTTTTGAATTCCTCCAGGATCCTGCCCTGGTCGAACACGCCGTCGTCGATCCTTGTCTGGAGGATGTAGCCCTTCGGTGCGGCGGTCGCCTCCAGGGTGTCAGCCGTGGCCTTCCAGCTGAGCCTTACGGTGGCGTTGGAACATGTTTCGGGAGTGTCCGTGAAAGCTGTGGCGAATGAGTTGACAGGCAGAGGCTGTACGGCGTAGGCGCAGCCGTAGCGGGCGCTGAGGTACTTCAACATGCCTTTGTAGATGGCTCTGCTGACCGTGAAACGGAACGTAGGATCGAGTCCGAACTTCATGTCGGCGAAGTTCTGGTGGGAAAGAAGCTCCAGAAGCATCGCAGGGACTGTCGGCGTGCGGGATTCGCTGTAGGAACGGTCCCAAAGCCCTCTTCTGCTCCAGTCCGCGTTGAAGGTCTTGCGAACATCGTCCACGATCCCTGTCTGCACGAAGTCGGCGAGCATCCTCTGCTGAAGCCTTGACTCTCCGTTGGCGAACTTGTCGCTTCCGTCGTTGAGCAGGGTGTAGATCGACAGGGTGCCGACTATGGAGTCGTCCGGCGTGGTCCCGGCGTCTGTGTGGAAGGCGAACGCCAGGTCTATCGGAATGTTCAGTCCCTCCGCTTTCGGGTTCGTCCTTGAGCCTCCGGTCATCCAGCCAACCCACGCGCCTCGGTCTCCGTAGTCGGAGGTGTAGTCATCGGCGTATCTGTTGAGTATGGTGGAGTCCGCGCCGGCCCACTGCATCCAGTAGAAGGCTCCCTCCGTGAAGGAGGGCATGCCTGAGGTGGCATATTCATTGACAGGCTGATCCTTAAGTCCTCTGGCGATCTTGCCCATGCCGCCGCCGAAGCGAACCGCGTCCGCTGTTATGACGGCGTTGCCCGGCACATTGTAGCCCTTAGGGACGCTGTTGTCGAGGATGACGCAGCCGTCCGTGCCTTTGTCGAACTCGAACGTGCCGAGGTAGATCCAGGTTCCGCCTCCCATCCTCTGGTTGACGATGAACTCGCTCTCGCCGCCAAGGTGCCTGACCGTGTAGCGGGCGCACGGTGTGCTGTGCGGAAGCGTCTTGTAGGACACATAGACCGCATACTCTCCTCTTTCGGGGAAGTCCGGTGTCCAGCATGCCCGGGCGGCCTTTCCCCTCTGTCGGACGCGGCAGTCCGCCTGGCGCGCCGTACCCATCCGGAACGGATTGTCAAGACCTGAATATGTCGCCCGCGCGTCTGCGAAGCCCACACCGGCATCTGACCAAGAACCTGTCTCTGAATATCTTCCCTCAATCCTCACGCCTTCCCCGCGACCTTCCTCGAATGCCGGATCATTGTCCGCGACCACTTCCATCGTCTGCGGATCCCTTTCGCGCGGTGTCATCACATAGGCTCCGGCGTTCTCCAGCATCGGGATCAGGAACGGAAGCACGTAGCTTTGCGTGTACATGTCCTCCACGGTGTGGAGCATCGGGGCGCGTTGCCATTCCCAGCGGTCCGTCTTCTCCTCGAAGTACCGCCCGTGGCTCTGCCATAGCGCTATGTTCCGTCCGGTAAGCCCCTTGGCGAACGCCTGCCCGTCGGTCCTTGTGACGAACGGATGGACGTTGCGCAAGTCCGTGGTCCTGAACCTGTCGCTGATCGGTTTCCCGTTGTTGCCAAGGGATGGCATGACGTAGGACTCAAGCGATCTCTTTCCGATGAGAAGTTTCCCTACGCCGTACTTCGCGCAGGATTCGGGCAGAATGCTCTTGAGCGTCCGTCTCAGCCACTCGACATCCTCTGTTCTCCATGGAAAGTCACCCATCGAGGGGGTGAAGTAGAAATCCAGATCGTAGCCTCTTCTGACTACCTTGTTGGCCTTCACCTGGGCGGAAACCCTTGTCCTTTCCACCATCAGGGTCTGGAGAGAGTCCACCGCGTCCTTGAACTCCTTGACAGTCTGCGCGTCCAGACTTGTCGTCAGCATGCAGGCGACGGCAGCGGCGGTTATGATTCTTTTGAGCATTTCGGTTTATTGTGTGTTTTTATTATCCGCAAATCAATGATCATCACGATGATGGAGGAAATGGCCAGTGCAAGCGTGTCCGCCACGAAATCCAGCGCGTCTCCGCTTCTGTAGCTCGTGAATGACTGCCCGATCTCCGTCCCGGCGGCGATCAGGCAACCGGCCAGAAAGACCAGACCGACGGCCAGGACGGTGTGTCGCGGCCTGCCTGTCATCCCGGAGAACGCGAGGTAGCAGAGGATAGGGAAGGGAAAGAACATCAGGAAATGCACCATCTTGTCCATAGGAATCCCGAACAGGTTGTCCTGGCCGATGTCAGGCAAGTCGCTGAAATGCCCGAAACAGCACCAGCCGACCATTCCGAGGTAGACGACCAGCAGCGCCAATGTCAGAATATTCCTTTTCCTCATCATAAGAATCCTATTTTAGAATAATCTCCCCGAAGTACTCCGGTCTGTGGAAATCCGGTTTCGTGGTCTTGATCGGGTTCCAGCTCAGGAAGTGCGGATGGGCGGTGAGATCCCCGCATTTGTAGAAGTTGCCCCTGAGGCTGACCGGGAGGTTGTCCCTGTCTATTCCAATCAGTTCGAAAGGAATCAGCATGGCCACCGTCCAGCTGAAGATCCTGTCGGAGATAGTGACCGCCTTCCTTTCCAGGGAACTGTGTCTGATGACGCTCCGGAGCAGTTCCGGTGCGATCAGGGTCTTGTCGATCCTGCTTGTCCTCTTGGAGGCCAGCAGGGAACCGATGCAGGTGAGCTCGAAGTTGTAGTAGGTGCCGTCGTACGGATCCGTCACGAAAAACTCGCAGCAGCTGTCCTCCCAGCTGTTTCCGTTGTCCTCAATGGCGGTGGCACGCAGGTCAAGCCCCCTGACGTGGAACATGACAGCGAGGTGACTCTCGGTGCGGGCTATCGACCCGTTGCAGTCAGGGGCGTAGGGCGCGTCCTTCGGCCAGTTACGCTCGCAGACCGCGAACTTCGAGGCTCCTTTCTCCATCGCAAGATCCAGCTCCTGCATATTCATTCTTTCAAGTCCCTCGATGAACGGGACCCTGATTTGTCTGGCGACGTTTTTCATCTTCTTCCGTGAATATATCCATGAAGGCTAAAGCGCCTGCATGTCGTTGAGTTTCTTGTAGTAGCCTTCCTGGGCAAGCAGCTCCTCGTGCCTGCCGCGCTCCACGATCCGGCCCTCGTCCATCACGATGATCTCGTCGGCGTTCCTGATGGTCGAAAGCCTGTGGGCGATCGCGATGGTGGTCCTTGTGGACATCAGGCGGTCGAGAGCCTCCTGCACGATCTTCTCGGACTCGGTGTCCAGAGAGGCCGTGGCCTCGTCGAGGATCAGGATCGGAGGGTTCTTGAGGATGGCGCGGGCGATGCTGATTCTCTGCCTCTGTCCGCCGGAGAGCTTCACGCCCCTGTCGCCGATGTTGAAGTCGTAGCCGCCCTCCTTCTCCATGATGAAGTCGTGGGCGTTGGCAATCTTGGCCGCATCGATCACGCTTTCCATGGTGGCGTTCTCCACTCCGAAGGCTATGTTGTTGAAAATGCTGTCGTTGAAGAGGATCGACTCCTGATTGACATTGCCGATTATGCTCCTCAGGTCGGCGATCCGCACGTCCCTGATGTCGGTGCCGTCGATGGTGATTGCCCCGCCGGTCGGGTCGTAGAACCTCGGAATGAGGTCCACAAGGGTTGATTTTCCGGCTCCGGAAGCCCCCACGATGGCGATCGTCCTGCCTTTAGGAATCTCCAGGCTCACGTCGTCCAGTACCTTCCTCTGTCCGTCGGGGTAGTGGAAGTTCACGTGGTCGAAGGTGATCCTGTCGTTGAATCCGCCGAGCGTCTTAGGCTCCCGAGGCTCCACGATGTCATTCTCCGCGTCCAGTATCTTGTTGATCCTCTCCATCGAGGCCATGCCCTTCGGGATGGCGTACCCTGCCTTCGCGAAATCCTTGATCGGGTTGATGATGCTGTAGAGGATCACCATATAGTAGATGAATATGGGCGCGTCGATGGTCGATTTCCCTCCCAGGATCAGGGTTCCGCCGAACCACAGCACTATCATGATCAGCACCGTTCCCAGGAACTCGCTCATAGGGTGGGCGAGGGACTGGCGGATCGTCACGCGGTTGCTCTTCTTCCTCATCGCCTCGCTCACGTTGTCGAACCTTTCGGACATCTTCCTCTCGGCGATGAAGGCCTTGATGATGCGCAGGCCTCCCAGAGTCTCCTCTATCTGGCTCATACTGTCGCTCAAGCGCGATTGCATGAGCAGCGAACGAGCCTTGAGCCTCCTGCCCACAGAGCCTATACCCCATGCCAGGAGGGGTACCACGAGCAGCGTGAAGAGCGTAAGCTGCCAACTGATGCAGATGAGCGTCACCAGATAGACCACTATGAAGATGGGGTTCTTCACTATCATATCGAGCGAGCTGCTTATACTGGCATCCACCTCATTGACGTCCGTAGATACGCGCGTCAGTATGTCACCCTTACGTTCATCAGAGAAGAAGCTCAGGGGCAGGCTGATGATCTTACGGTAGATATCGGCCCGGATGTCACGGATGACACCCGTGCGCAGCGGCATGAGCATGGCCGAACCGCCAAAGTAAGTGGCTGTCTTGAAGAAGGTGAGCACGCAGAGCACGAGTCCGAGCAGCAGCAAGGTGGTGGATGGACCGTAGCGCTCGATCAGTTCCTGCGAGTAGAAGTAGCCATTGTTCTTGGCTACATCGACAAATGCACCCCATCCCCCGGTGCCCCAAGGTATGAATGCGAAATGCTCGTCATTGACCTTGAAGAGTATCTGCAGTATAGGAAGAAGGATGGAGAAGGAGAATACGTTGAAGAACGCAGCCAGCACATTCATCAGAAAAGTGCCGGCGATAAAACGTTTGTAACGGGCAAGGTAGCCGCCCATTGTACGGAAGAATTCCCTCATGATAGGCTTGTGTGTTACTTCCGACCGAAGTCGGCGGGAATCTCACCCCACTGGGCGGTCTCCCACTTGATTACTTGTGCATGGTGAGGATGCAGGCGCAACCACTCCTCTGCCCTTGCTATCAGGGCGTAGAGGGGCTCTGTGCGGGCATTCCTCTCCAGCTTGGTCTTGCACTTGCCGCCCTTTACCCAGTTGATGGCATTGCGGCTGTCGCTATAGATTTTCATGTTCCAACCCTTCTGGCAGATAAGTGCAAGAGCATGGACAATGGCCAGAAACTCCCCTATGTTATTGGTTCCGTGC
>OLGV01000738.1_pt1 | contig 12473 bp, 24 predicted proteins | sample 1605761 | NCBI WGS metagenome assembly OLGV01 (sample SAMN03283245) | human gut metagenome | biome: human-associated habitat; material: feces | host: Homo sapiens | place: Peru | collected 2012
GTTGATGCAGTTTCGCCCTTCCTCGCAAGCCTTGCACAGTTCGCTCGCCATACGTCCTAGAATGGAAGGTCTTCGGTGTCGTGGTCAGTGAATATGATGTTCTCATTTCCCTCGTATGGGATACAGCAGGAGTATTCCGATGAATTTCCTCTGCGGAGAGGCAAGACTTTATATCTATAATTTGCTCCCTCTCCACGGTCACGAATAAATAACGCTGGAAGCCACTCGTATTCTTTTCCATCCCTCACCAGCACCTTGTCGAAAGGCTTGAAGTCTGGCTGCGCCATCGCTTCCTTCTCTTTCTTCTCCCAAATGGAGTAATGCTTGTTGAACAGTTCGGCTTCGTTCTCTGTCGCTTCTCGCAGTTCATTGTGTGCGCTGATTCGCAGGTAGAAGGTTTCGTTGGCAATGAAATACTCGGTCTCAATTTCGTACTGCTTGCCGAATACCAGATTGTCGTTGCTCTCGTCTTTGTCGATGAGCTTGCCGATGACTGTCACATCTCCATCCTCGTCTTCTTCGTTGAAAACGTAAAGTTTGCCAATTTCAAATGCTGGCTTCTTCTCAATCTCCAGGGTTTCACGGTTCAGCTTTCCACCTAGTCTCTCTTCAACGAATCGGATATATCCTGCTGGATCATCACTCTTGACCCAACTGGCTGTTAGGAAAGTCATAGGTCTTTCGTAGATACAGTCTTTCTCCTTGACGTATCTTCCGATAAAGCGTGTCTTCGTCTCATCCTCGAATTTCTCGAACGTGCAGGTTCCTTGTAATCCCTTGCCGCCTGCAAACTCCAGCACGTCTCCCTTCTTGAAGAACTTGCTCCAGTCTCTCATTTCCTTTGATGGGAAGAGCAGGACTTCTCCTCCCTTCATCCATCTGCCGTTCTTGTCGAAGGCGTACTCTCCGTTCTTGTCCTCAGTCCAAATTGCTTCCGCTTGCTCCTTGTCTGCTGCAACTGAAGTGAAATCAACATTTCCACAAAGTGGAGAGTAAAGTGGAGTACCATCGGGCATGCCCTTCAAAATCTCATAAATATCAAAATCTTTCTGTTCCATAATCTGAATGTTTTTTATTGTTTATTACTCTTGTTTCTTTTGTCTGTTATATCTTCACGTGTCCGAGCTTCTTGTACAGTTCCACCAGTTCCATGGTATCGAGCCAGAAGTCGGTGTTGCCAACGTATACGTGGTGGCGGTGGTCGTCCGATATGATTTCAATCTTTTTCATTTCGTCTTACTTTTCTGAATGTGTCTGTAACTATCATCAAAGAATTATCTTCTTCGTTGTATGCAAGGTCATTTGTGATATATCCCAAGTCATCAACAACATCTATATTACCAAACTGCTTCTTGCGAGTTTCAAGAAGTTTTATAAATGCTGATATTTTCATCCCTCCACCTCCTTCCCGAAGAGTTCCATCTGCGGATGGATGATGTTCATGCGCTCCTTCTTGGCAATCCATGCGAGAACCTTGGTGTCCTTGGTCTGCGGCTTCCTGCCCTCCATCTGTCGTATGATGCAGCTCAGAGCATCGTGCAATGCCTGCTTTTCCGTCTCGTAGAAGATTGCCGATTTGTCGTATCTGCTTGGATAGCCTGCCGGAGCACCGCTTCCGCTGCTGGAAAGGCTGATGTCGTATCCCCAAATCCATCCGTACTGGGTCTTGGCTGTCTTCACTGCCCAGTAGGAACCAGTGTCTGCCTTGCGCTCCATGATGTGTGGATTGATGCATACATCGTTGATGTTGTACTTGAATCCGTCATGCTCTGCAACCGGATTGTTGATGTCGTACTTATTCTCCTTCAACCAGTCCGTCCATTCGCTCACGTTCTCGAACACAAGCCATGCGGCTCTGCATTCGTGGAATATTAATTTCTCTTTTTCCATGGCTATCCCTCCTTCATGTACTCAATAAGTTCCTCACGCTGCTCAGGTGTCAGAGCGTCTGCGATGCGCTCGGCAATATCTGTTTTATTATAACTGTCCAAACTCTCGAAGGTGTCAATAATGATGTCGGCAGCAGTATCGTATTCAAGATTCTGCATATTGTCATTTACAACATTACATTTGCTGTCTTCGTCATATAAGTTACTGAACATGTCAATCAGAAATTCCTCTTGACCTTTATTCGGTAAACCGTTGAACATCTCCTCGAGGTCGATGTCAATGCTCTGATTATTGTATTCTGCCATAATTCTTCGTTTTAAGCGTTTAAATTTCTGTTTGCCTATAATTTACCGCCCGAAGCGCGAAAACGTCTCTGAGCGGCTTATTTTGCCCTCATCTGTTATTTTTCGGGCTTCCAGTCGATGCCCAGCCGCTGCAGAACTCCCTGCTCGTAGAATCTTGCCAGTGAATCCTTGGCTGGCTTGTTCCGCGGGTTCTTCTTCAAGTCGTCAAGGTTCTGCTGTATTACCCATCTGAACTTGTCGTCTTGGTTCTGCTGGCTCGCTGGCTGCTGGTGCTTGGCTTGCTCGTAGCGTTCCCCGATGCTCGGTCTTGCCGTTGCCGATGGATCCTGCGCCTTGGCTGCTGCTGGCTGCTGGTTTCCTGCTGGCTGCTCGTTGTCGTAGTTGCCTTCAAGCACCTTCGGGAAATTGGAAGGGCACATCATCCAGTCGAAGCTGGCAACCCATCCCTTTCCGTTCTTGCCGTTCATGAAGTTACTCTCCATGGCTTTGTCGATTGCCTTGTAGACCTTCTGAACGTCCCCTCCGTATTCCCTTATCCTTGCACGCACGTTGCTCTTGCGCTGGTCGCTCATCAAGGTCAACCTTCGCATTGCGCTGCCCGATTGGTCGTGCTTGGTGTTCCAGTATTCCTTGATAGCCGCAAAATCAATCTTGGCGCATCGTCTGGCTGGGTCAACTTTCGGATTTTCCGAAATTGACGAACCTTCTTTAGAAGGTATATTATTATCTGTTTCTTTAGAAACATCACTATCACTATCATTATCATTATCACTATCATTATCATTATCATTATCATTATCATTATCATTATCATTATCATAAGGTATACGACTTTTTTCTTCGTATACGGTCGTATTCGATGGTATACGTTCGTATTCGGTCGTACAGTTTTGTTCGGTCGTATCTTCCGTATGCTTTTTCTCCCACCGCTTTCTGATATTCTCACGGTTGCGTTCGCATTTCTTCTGATACTTGTCCGCATTGCGGTCTATATTGTCTTTGATAAATGAAAAGGCCATCCTTACAACTGGCTCTAGTTTGATTACCTCTCCATCCCTTGCATAGATGAAGAGTGCCCTAGTCAGCTGTCCGAGTTGCTCATCTGTCAACCCCTCGATAATGGCGTAGTATGATGTGTATAAGATAAATGAATCTTTCATGATTTCTATTCTGATAATGATAATTTCTTTTCCAGCTTCCGTTTGAGCACCGTAGCCATTCGGATTCTGTTCCGCTGGCTTGTGTCGGTCGGTGCTGTCACTTTCCCACCTAGGGAAATATAATTCTCCAGTTGGGAAATTATATTCCTTAGGTCGGTTTTTGATATAGGAACGTTAGCCATAAGCCCTGCCTTTACTTGATGAGTAATCTCCGTGCTCCCTGCACCTGCTTGATGTAGGCTGCGCATTCCTTCGGATGGTCTGCTTGGAAAGCCTTTGCATCGAACTTCTCGGATGGCTTCGGTGCTTTCCACGTTGCCAGCGTCTTTCCGTTTCCGTCCACGATGCTCTCTGCGTCCCCGAAGAACAGTTTCAAGTTGTCCTCGATTTCATTCTGTCGGTTCTCCAGTGCCTTGCCCTTCTCCTTGATGTCCTTCAACTCGATAAGCATTTCCCCGATTTCTGCTGTGGCTTCAATCTCCTTTCCTGCCTTGTGCAGTGGCGACTTAAGGAGAACGTCTTGTGCGTTGTATGCAGGTGGCTCTTGGTTTCCAACGATGTAGTCAATCCAGAACTTGGTTATCTCGTCCCTCATCCATCCGAAGAATTCGGGGTCAAAGTCGATGTCACGGTAGCCGAACTCCCTGCCTGCTGTAAGCCAGGCAAGTGCTCCATCCTTGTATTCTCCCACTCCGAGGTTCATCTGAAGCTGGCAGAACCAATGCTTCGGAAGGTCGTCTGCGTCTATCTGCATCTGAGTTGTCTTGCACTCGAGGATGCTCTTGCTAGCTTCGTTATGTGTTGCCCCAACTCTCCAGAAGGTGCGGTCAGGAGATACACGCAAATATGGTGTATCGGTGTTCGTGATGGTGTAGTCGTCCGTACTTGCCTTGATGATGTGGCAATGGCTCTCTCGCTTGTAGAACTGCGCCACAGCATCCTCTAGTATGTGTCCTGCAACCATGGCGAAGTTCTCAACCTTTGGTGGGTCGATGCCCTTCTTGCGTCTCCACAGCTGGTATGGGGTCTCCCATGGGTTCAGTCCCAACACCGTGCCTGCTTCACTTGCACCAATTCCGTTCGAGCGGTTCTGCAACCACTCTTCTCTGTTCTTGTATTTAATTACTTGTTTCATTGTCTTTTATTTTTCTTCGTTTGCGATAAGGTATCTTCTTGCTGCTTCAATGATAATCTGGCGAAGGAATTCGTCCTTCTGCATTGTCTGAGCGAGTCCGCTTGCGATGAAGTTAGGCTTGCAGGTGTAAGCAATATGGAAATCGAAGCCTTGGTGTCCTTCTTCGTCTTCATCCCCAGTTGTCTCAGCTGCCATCTGAATGAAGTTTCTCTCCTCCTTGTTTTCTTCTGCCCATGTCTTGTATGCCTTCGCTGTCTGAGCAAAGTACTTGTCGATGGTGCTCTCTCGTCTCTGATTGTCTGTTTTGTTCTGTTTGTTCATTGTTTTACTGAATGTTTATTAAAAGTTGCCACGGCTTCCCTTATTCGTGATGGGTTCCCACCCCATAGGTTGCACCGTGGCGGTTCGGGCAATAACGTTATAACTTAATAGCTTATTTCTTCGCAGCTGTGCCAGTCTTGCCTTGACTGCGGCTCATTGCCTTCTCTGCCTTCTGCTGTGCGCTCTCGGCTGCTGCCTGCGCCTGCTGTGCGATGGCTTCCTGCTGCTTCGGTTTCTTGAAGGTCTCCTCTACGGTGGTAGTGCCTTCCTTGATTGCGTTGTACACTCCTCCCAGCTTCTGAATGTCTTCTGCCGTGACTTCCTCGGCTGATTTCTTGCCCAGGTAGTCAAGCAGCATAAGGTCTGTTACCTGATAGGCTTGGAAGCAGGCAACACAACTTTTCCATTGGCTCTGTACGCCAGTCTGCTTGATGTGCTCCAGTGCCTTCGCCTGCACTTCCTTGACTACGCCTGCAATCAGTACCTGCGGCACGACCTTGCAGATTGCGTTACGCTGTGCGATCGCCACGGCTGCATTGCCGACTACTACCTGCATGTCCTGCGAGAAGGTGTATCCCTTCGAGGTCAGGATGCTGCGCTTCACTTCCACCGAGTAGGCAACGTTGCTCTCGAGGTCGTGGCAGACACCCTGCGCTGTGATGGTCTTGCCATCGTTTGCGATGATGCGTCCTGCGATGCGCAGGTTCTTCCAGCAGGCAGAAATAATCTCGGTGAATCTCACGCTAGGACCCTCAATAATCGATACCTGGCCATCCTTTCCCTTGCGCTCGAGGTGATAGAAGCAGTTGTAGGCTACATCATCGTCCATCGCTGCCAATGCTACCATGTTCTGCTTGCACTGCATGATGTCTCTCGGAAACTTGTGCGCTGTCGCAATCTGTCCGTCAATCTCCGAGCGGTTGATGGCTTCGAGCATTTCGCCACCGCTTACTTGAATAATCTCATTTTCCATAATTCGTTCAATTTTTGTTCAACTTATTGTTCATTAACTCTAGTAGAAGGCTGGGGATTCGAACCCCAGTTGGTTGCAGGTTTACCTCCACCCTTGCCTGCTGCTGGTGGACGCCCTTCCGTTATAGGGCACACGCTGTTTCCGCATATCTGTGAGCTTATCAATAAAAAACAATTAATTTAATAACCTTACTAACTGGTATGAGTTATGCGTGCGCCCTGCCCTACCGCTGTAGGGAAATCATATAATTGTACACTAAAATATGTAGTTTATATCAGTCGAGCCATGAGACTGTCGAGCCTGCTTTCCTCGAAAGCGTCCATCGGGTCTTGGACTTCGTACTGGTTGTTCTCCTCCAGCCAGTCGTCCATAACGTCTTGATAGTTGACGCAGCCCTCGATGGCTTCCTCCAGCCGCTCGCTGTCGTTGTTGCTGGTCTTGTGCGTTACAACCGCGATGTTGCCCACGCTGCCGCACCATACGCAAATGTCGCCTGCCTTGGTCGTGATGTCTACCCTCGCTGTCGCTGGTCGCTGTGGATCTCGTTCTATCTCCAGCCAAACGGCATCGTACATCGCCTTCCTGCACTCCTCGATAATTTTTGGTTTCATACGCTAAATATTTCTTTTAACTACGACATTCCATTTGTCTTCCGGGAAAATCTTACGGATCGTTTCGATACATTCATTAAGTTCTTTGAGTGAGCAAAACGCTTCAACCATGTCACCTTCTTTGTACCATTCCCATCTTTCTGTGTCTGATGCTTCTTCTTTAGAAAGAGGTCTGACTATACTCGCTTTGAAACTCTGGTACTCGTTAGGAATTTCTATACCACCACAGTATCCTCCTATAGTTGTGTTTCCGTTTCTGTTTTCAATAGGAATACTAATAGAACAATAGTAATGCTCTGCTCCACCACAATAACCTATATAAGAAGTTATGTAAAACTCCACATCACGCTTTCCTTTCGTATAACTACCTATTGTGGTATATTGCTTACCATTAAGGCTGAAGGTGAAGCCTGTTCCAATCGTGCTAGGAATAGGAGCTTCCATTTCTGTAATATCGGCTCCACGTTCCACCTGTATCATTTCTTTCCAACTCATAACCTTACCGTCTGCTTAAATAGTTGAAGAATGTCAGACGTGCATCTGCTAGCGTCTGCTTGTTGAACTCGCTCATCGGGAGTACCGGTATTCCGTCCAATGAAAGACAAAGCATGTTGTCGAACTCCCTTACCTGAATGCGTCTTTCCGCTTCCTTCATGGTTGCCAGTCGCTTGCTGTCCTTTCGCTCCTGCTCCCACTTCGCGTTCAGCTGCTTCGCTTTTACGTATGCCTTCATCATAGGGCAACCCTCCATGCTTTCTTTATCTCGCTGCCTTCAATAACCTTGCGGTTGTCGATTCTGCGGAACTTGACCTTCATCTTTCCAGCCTGCAACCATCTGCGCAGGGTGTTGCGATGTATGCCTAATACCTTGCAGGTCTCTGTCATGGTGTATCTGCCTGCGTCTGCTACCTTCGGTTCTTCGTTCGTCATACCTATGCCCTCCAAAAGATTAAAGTTAATACTATGGCAACAAATGCCACGGATAACATTACGTCACTTGTCACAAACTCGATAAACTTCTTCATACGCTCTGAATGTCTAAATGGTTAAACTTGTTACTTGCATACGGCTGCACGTCTCTTCTTTGGTGTAATAACTCCAGCCTTGATGAGACAGACACGTACGTTCTGCTGGGTGCAACCCACATGCTGTGATACTGCGAGCATGATTCTGCTGTCCGATGTATCGGCAGGTGCCTTTGCTCGGAAGTCTGCGAACATTGCAATGATGTTCTTCTTTCGTTCGTCCTGCTGCTTCTGCAACGGTGTTCGAAAATCGTAATTGAAATTTTCTCCCATTTTTATTTGTATTTTAAATTATTTTCTTTATCTTTGCAAAAGAGTTTTTAAACTCGTTCTGTAATTCGGTTGCAAAATTAAACAAAAATGTTGAATAATCAACATTTTATTCTTGATTTTAAAACTATTTTGTTTATTTTTAAAGATATTTACAATATGAGTGGAGAAGAAATGAAACGATACATAAAGGCTAGTGGCGTGAATATGAAGACCTTAGCCGAGAATTTAGAGGTCAGCCCACAGAACTTAAATAGCAAGTTAAATGCGAAAAGTTTAAAGGCTGATTTGATACAAAAGATAAAAGAAATCATCGACAAGTGCGCCCCTCCTCTCCCTGCTGAGATGGAAGCGGCTGTCATGGGTTCAAACGTCAATGGTTCGAACAGCTCCAACGTTTCCCAGTCCATCGGTGGCGATGCTGCCTTGGCTGCTGAAAACAAGCTGCTTCGAGAACAGAATGAGTTCCTGCAAAGTCAAGTAAAAACCCTGCTTGCCATTGTCGGGCAGAAATAATTTAGTAACTTTGCAGCGCAATGTTGCAAATTAAAATAGGAGATTAAGTTATGGGAGTATATTTAGCTTTCTTGTTCGTGGGAGTGCCTTGTATGGTGTTCCTCGCATTCTGTCTTACCGGAAACGGCAAAAAATGGCTTAGACAAAATAACTTGCTTTAGATTATGGTTAGTAAGAAAACAACAGACGATAGGGAGACGGATAGAAGAAAGCTCTTGGCTGGGTATCTGTACGACTGCTCGAAAATGATGCACGGAAGCGTTGCTGTCGGTGGTCTGTCTCCTCTACTAACTGGTGACCCATTGCAGGCGGTTCATCAAGTCTGCTTGGTGTCGGGTGTGGCTTGTGGCGCATCACTTGCGTACCTTGCAAATTATATAATGAAATTTAAAAAATAAAGATTATGGATGCATTCTTGTTATTTAACGTGATGGCATTGGGAATGACCATTGCATTCGGCATTTTCTTGAAATCAAAGAAAGGTCAGAAGTGGTTGCGTGAATTATAATAATTCAAATGTTTAGATTATGGAACTAGCAACTTTATTTATGTTCATCGGTGCGGTTATCGGCACAAGTCTCGTAATTTGGTCTAAGACTAAATCGGGTCAGAAATGGTTGCGTGAACTTTAGTTCTCGCTCCTCAATAAAAATTAAATCAAATTCCAGGTAAAAATGAAAGAAGAGGACTTTATCGAGCGGAAGGAGAAAAGACTTCTTGCCGCTCTCGGTAAAAGCTGGCTATGGAAGGCTAGCAGGTTGATAATTGGCATCATCCCTCCAGTGGGTGCGTTTGTCATGCTGGTGCACTGCACCCTGCTCTCGTTCGGCATTCGGGTCAAACTCACGGAGTGGATATTCGACTGCTCGTTCTTTGGCTTCATCGCATGGATCATCATCAGTCTAGCCTATGGCTTCTGCTGGGTGCATCGGGCATTCATTACCTACGGAGTGCTGATTTCATTCTGTATCGACTTCCAGCGTTCCTTCGGGTTCGGGGTTCTGAGTAGACCGCTGCACCTGCTGACGGTTGCCCTAGGGCTGCTGCTCTTCTTCATCTTCTTCAAGAAAAAGGCTTGGAATGAGTTTTACGATAGAAATATTAATCATTTAAATAATTAGCGTATGGGAAGTTTCATTAACGAACTGGCAAAGGGTTTCGTCCGCTCTGCTGTCAATCAGGTAGGAAGGGATGCTGGTCGTGTTGTCAGTAACAACATCTATGGCGATGCACATTCTATACCGCATCGCAATGTTTCCGCTGGTGGTGCTGGTCGTGTTTCCAGCGTTGGCAAGGTGGAGGATGAAGGAACTGTTATCATCGAGCCTTCGAAAGGAAAAGCTGTAGCTTGGTGCGTGGTTGCTCTCTTCTTCAATTTCCTTGGTGCAATCATCCTGCTTGTCGTTGGCTACAGAAAGCTGAAGAACAAATACGTTGCAAGTGCTTGGCATTATGAATCCCAGGCGGTCTATGTCGCTGATGGTCGCTATAAGACTGGGAAGCGTTATGATGGGCACCAGTTAAGCAAACGAAAGATAGAGGTTTCTGCTGATGAGTTCATGATTGAAAAGAATGAGAAAATTGCAAAGATATATCTCTACGCTGGCTTTGCAATCTTCATTTGCTGTTTATTTGTTACAATTGCATCGATATGAAAAAGATAATAATGTTATTCGTGCTTGCGCTTGCGTGCGTGGGTGTGCAGGCGCAAACCCTAATGTCTAGAACAACATGGATTGAAGGCAATAGCGATATAAGTTATACCGTTTACGAGCCTGCAAAGGATACTGTTTATTTCTGCACCTTCCGTGAAGGCTCTCCAGTTTCTCACGAAGTTACATTGAAATTCAATGGAAGAAACGACCTAATCCAAACCCTTCTATTCATGTTTAATATTAGAGATAATGAAGGGTATAGATACAGACTAGATAAGACTGTCGGAAAAAATACAATCTTGGTAGGCGATGAATCAAAATTACTTTTCTTCGGGTGGCAAAAGTATATTACCGTCCAAAGCTCTAAAAATGAGATGCGTGAAAACGTGTCGGTAACTATTGAGGAAATTGGAAACAGATACCTCAAGCCACTTGGTGTTATTGTTGATACAAAGCTGGCGAAAAGAAAGACTAAACGAGACGAGAGACTTGCCGATAAAAAGCTAGACGATGCCTACAAATATTGATTACCTTCTCGCCTACGAGGAATTCCTGCCAGTGCTCACCCCTTCCGAGGTGGATGGGCTGCTGGCTTCTCGCCCATCGCTGGCTCAGTTGCAAGACTGGTCGCAAAGATTGAATAATCATCGGGCACGTATGGAGCAAGTCTTCAGTCGTGCTTACAAAAAGATAAATAAATGAATATGGAAGATAAAAATCTGATGTCCGCTGATGTGGATATAGTCGGTCGCTTCTTTGATGCCCTTGACCGTCTGAAGGCTGATGGCTGCATTGGCGGTCTCAAGACAATAACCGACCGGTATGGTCTCAACCGCTGGAACACAATATCCCTGCGAGACAAGCCTGCCGAGTACTACGGTCGTTTCCGTCCGTCTTGGGTTCAGTTCCTAGTACGCGACTACCACGTCAACCCATACTGGCTGCTGTTAGGTTCGGGAGACTTCTACGCTGCTGGCTTCACGTCAGAAATAGTGAAAAACCTGAATAAAAACTGCACGAAAAAATAGCATTACAGTTAAGTTTTTGATTTCCAATCATTTAAAACATACGTTATGATTTTAAGTACAACTTAACTGGTTTCCCCAGTATATAAAGGGGTTCTCTGATGCTGGGGAAACTGAGAAGTGCCGCAATCCTGCACCACTCTGCACCATTGCGGTTCTTCATGCTGTAAATAAACTGAATAAAGACTGCACGCAATTATGGCAACACTGAGACTATATTTAGATACAAGAGTAAAAAGGCAGGACGGCACGTTCTCCATCCGTCTTGCCGTCAACCATCACGGTGGGACAGCCTTCATATCCCTCAATCAATACTGCAAAAAGGATGAATGGGATAAAAGGTCTTGCAAGGTGCGCAAGCGTCCCGACCGTGATGCTGTTAACGACTTCCTCCTTGACCGTCTGAATTTCTACAATAGAATGATGATGAAGGCGCAATGCAGGGAAACATACCGTGGCGACATTACTGCCAGGGAACTTCGGGATTTAATCATCCTTGAAGCTGAGCCTGCAAGGGAAAAGGTTGCCCTGCTTCGTGATGGATTCATTGCCTACGAGGGGAGAAATCTCCAACAAAACACTATAAACAGATACAAGTATACTTGGGCAAAGATTGAAGCTTTCCTTGGAAAGGAAAAAGCGGCTTGTCTTACCTACGATGAGATTAACCGCTCTTGGCTTGAATCCTTCGATGCGTTTATGGCAAGGGAAGGCTTGTCTAGGAATACCAGAACCAGTAGGATGCTCTGTGTCGCTGCTGTCTTTAATCTTGCGATAGATAATGAGCAGACGAAGAACTACCCTTTCCGCAGGTATAGTCTCCGGATTGAAACAACCAAAAAGAGAGACTTGTCTGTTGAGGAAATCCGCTCTATATTTGAAGCTGGTGGCAATGAACTGGTCGACATGTTCCTGCTGATGTTCCTGCTGATTGGTATCAACGTGCGTGATTTGTTCGCCTTGACAAAGGATAGTATCATCCGTGGCAGGCTGGAATACGACCGTGCGAAGACTGGCAGGCATTACTCCATCCTGCTTCTTCCCGAAGCTCTCCGAATAATCGAGAAATACAAAGGGGAAAAGAAGCTGCTTCGCTTCTCTGAGCATTTCAAGAATGTTGATTCTGCAACGGTCATGATTAATAAGAAACTGGGAAAGGTGCGCCCAGGGCTTACTACGTACTACGCTCGCCATACGTGGGCATCCATCGCTTTCAACATTGGAATAACAAAGGACGTGGTGTCGCTTGCGCTGGGTCACTCGTTCGGTGTCCGTGTAACTGATACCTACATCAATGCAGACTTGTCACGTGTGGATGATGCTAACCGCAGGGTTATTGATTACGTGCTAAACAATAAAAAATAGCCTTATTTCTTGCGAATTTGGCGCAGAAACGATTCAAATTGTTTTTGGGGAAGTTTTACATGCTTACCACGTAAACGTCTCAGAACGCAAATTTCGGGGCAAATCGGGAAATAACACAAAAAAATACCCCAGCGGTGAAAAAGTCGAGCCGCTGGGGTAATAAGTGGAAACCACTTTAAACATTCAGTGTTGCAAAGGTACGCTTTTCCTTTGAAACCACCA
>OLGV01000741.1_pt1 | contig 12443 bp, 11 predicted proteins | sample 1605761 | NCBI WGS metagenome assembly OLGV01 (sample SAMN03283245) | human gut metagenome | biome: human-associated habitat; material: feces | host: Homo sapiens | place: Peru | collected 2012
CCGCTTTTTCTGGAAACGGTTTTTACAAATCTTATAGACAACGCCGTTAAATATTCTGTTGAGAACGGAAAAATCAGCATAAACATTGAATATAACGAGCAGAAAAGCGAGCTTGTTTATCAGGTTTCTAATTTTTCAGAAAATATTCTTGGTCAAAATCTGGAAACGCTTTTTTCTTTGGGCGCAAGAGGTAAAAATGCCGCGGAAAATATACGCGGGCTTGGAATAGGGCTTCATCTTGTAAGAAGAATCTGCAGGCTCTACAATGGAAGCTGCTCGGCTTTTTGCATTCCTCTTGAAAATCCTTTGGAAAACAAACTTGAAAATCTTGGCGGAAATCTGCCTAAGAACAAAAATTCCACTGAGCTGTGCAAAGTTGTTTTTGAAGCAAGGCTGACCCTTCTGCCCTACTCGCCTGAAACCAGCGAAGTTTTGAAAAATGACCGCTCAAACGGCTACAATAAAATTCTTTCTGAAAAAAAATCCTTAAAAAACGACGCGCAGGAATCAGAACTTAAGAATCTTATGCAGAACAACCTGATTCTTATTGTTGAAGACAACATTGCCCTGCTTAAAAATATTGCTGAACTTTTGAAGCCGTACTGCCCGGTAATTACCGCCACAAACGGAAAGGATGCCATCTGCAAAATCAAAAAAAATGCGCCGGACTTAATTATTTCTGATATGGTTATGCCGGTTATGGGCGGAAAAGCGTTCTTTGACTTCTGCCGCGGCGATGAAAACCTTAAAAACGTGCCTTTTCTGTTCCTTACCGGAGTTCAGGATGTCGCGCTCAAAAATTCGTTTATAAAACAAGGCGTTGTAGACTACATTTTTAAACCTTTTTCGCAGGAAGAGCTGCTATTAAAAATTTATTCAATTCTGTCTTTATGCGTGAATGTCCGCAAGGACTTTGCAAGATCAATCACAGATTTTGTAAACAAATCAACGGCGGGCGGAATGCACAGAGGCATTTCTCTTATGGAAAAAAAGCCGGAAGAAAATCATATTTCCCAGAAAGAAAAGCGGCACGAATATTACAAAACCTTTAACCTTTCAAAACGTGAAGTAGAAATTTCAGAGCTTCTGTACGAAAACCACAGCAACAAGGAGATTGCAGAAACACTGTTCATTGCGGTAAGCACGGTTGCAACCCACATACAGCATATCTACGAAAAATGCGGCGTAAGAAACCGCAACGAATGGATTCGTCTTATGAGCGGCGGCTAGAATAGATTTTTATTCCACCATAGAATCTATGATATTCCAGCCGGAACATCTTTTATAGTTTCGGTTTGGAAAGGTTTGGTTCTGGTTCCACGGCCGGTCAAAAACCATAACCTTTAGCTCTGGCAGATGTTCAAAAAATTTAAACGCGGCCGGAGAATCTTCCACCGCAAAGTCAAAGCGCATTTTATAGAAATCTTCAAGCTCAAGATTAAAACTTGCGCCTTTTATAAAATCCCTGCCGTATTTATTCAGGCAGTACAATCCTACCCTTTCTAGTCCATGCTGATTAAGCCATTTTCGGGACGCGTCATAAGAGTCGAACGGCCGTCCTGTAATTATTTTTACATCATGCCCTTTGTCAATCCAGCCGTTAATTGTTTTTATCGCTCCAGGAGTTTCTTTATATGACAAAAGGACTTCCGGTCTGTGCCCCAGAATCATCATCCTGTCGTACTGTTCATCCGTTAAAGAAAATGTTTTCTGCAGGTTAAAATTTTTAATCTGCTCGTACGGTATGTTCACCCCGAAGAGTTCTTTTGCAAGGTCAGAAAAGTAACGCGCTGTTTCGCAAAGGCAATCATCAAAATCGACATAAATATTCATTCTTAAAATATACCACGTATTCTGGCTTTACAGGGAAAAATTCGGATTTTATATTGAATCCATCCTTACAGATATTTTTTCATTTCCTGCCCTTCTACTCCGGCGTAAAGTTCAACAAGAGGCTTTGCCGGGCTGCAGTTTATTTTTTGCAGAAGAACTTCTTCTATCTGGAAAAATCCTACATCTGCGCTCATGTGGACTTCGATTTTAACCGGTTTTTCTTCGCCGGTCAGAATCTTTACGCTTTCGATTGAATTTGCTGAATACTTATGGATGTCACCAACGCTCGGCTTTGCGTTGATTTCCATAGGAATCCGCGCGCGGCCTTTTGTCATGTCGCAACCGTCGGCAATCAAGATAAGCCCGGCTTCAATTGAATGAATTTTTCGTGTTCCCATGTGCCCTACGATTCCTTCCATTGCCATTGAGCGAATTGTTATTTTTCTTTTCAGGTCTTTTGGCTTGGCAAGAACTGCATCAAGTATTTTGTTAATGACCGGCAATGTAAGAATACCGGAATAAAGCTCGTGGTCCTGGCGCGCAATCGTCATTCCAAAATCGTGCAGAAAACTTGCAAGTATTACGGCGGTTACACTGTCTGCAAAAGTTCCAGCTTCCTCCTGCTCCAGGCTGGTTTTTATTCCTTTTGAATGAAGGATTTTCAGCATTTTAAGGCAGTTGCGGCAAACCGTACGCATATGAACCGGTCCGTGGTCGTTGAACCCAAGCCGGATGATTGAAACATTGTTCGCATAATCCTGAACCGCCTGAATTTCCGGATCATCTATCAGGATTTTTACAACCTGCAAAGGCAAGTCGTCTTTTTCCGGCATAATTTCAATAATCTCTTTTGTAAGCGAGACAAGCTTCTGGTCTACTGAAAGTTCTTTTGGCGACTTCATAAATCCTCCGTAAAAAAAACGCATCTTTGCTTCTATTATACTATAAAAACAAAGATGCGCTTGTTTTTTCAGCTAAATGACGCAGCTTTTACTGCCTCAATTTTTCTACTCAGACTTTACGCTTACAGGAGTCCATTTCCAGCAGAGCGGAATGCTGAACTTCTGGAGTCCGCCGTTATCCTTCAAATCATGGAATGTGAACCGAACACCGGCCTGAACGGAACCCATTTTTTTAGGAAGTTTGTATGAAACGGTTGGGTAAACGACTGTTTTAGTTGAATTATCCTGTCCGAAAATTGTTGAAAGCTGAACATCGCCTTTTACAGAAACATTTTCTGTTACAGCAAAAGAAGCAGCGGCGCGTGTATAGAACGGATAAATTTTATCGCCGTCAGAATTTTTGTATTCTTCTGTTTCGCCGTTTGAAATATATTCGTTTGTAAGAGCTGAAATTACATCAGCTGAAACTTTAATTCCCGCATCCTTGAATGTGTATCCTGCGGAAGCCTGAAGAGCGTGCTTTGCGGCAAATTTATCATTGTCGTTGTAAATGTAGCCTGCGTTTAAAACAAGATTTTCTACAGAGCCAAGACCAGCGAATACGCCAATAGTTCTGTCGTCGCTTGTAACATTTTTGAATGTCGCGCCAAGTTTTACAGCATCCGGAATTACCCAGTCCGCGCCAAAGTTAAGGCCGAGCTTGTCGATGTTGTCAACTTTTGAATCGCCAGCCCAGTTCGCAACAAATTTCAAGCCTGAAAATTTTGTGTTGAATGTAAGTCCAGACTCAGCCATTTTTCCAGAAGAATAAGTATCATCCGCGGCAGCAAGGTAAGCGGCAGAAACACCGTACTTTGTGAAGAAATCGTTTCCTGCGGCAAACTGAATCTGTTCAACTGGAGTAAACCGCGCAAATCCACGAAGCCTAAGCGAACCGTATTTTCCGCCAAGATTTATTGAATATGAATCTTTTGCATTAACATATGTAACAAACTCTTTGTTACCATTAGTTTCTTTTTCTGTTTCTGTTGTTACAGATGTTTTATGCTGTTCAGTAGCAAATTCCAAACGGACGCGGCCGTCGATTTTTTCTGAAGAATAATCAAGCTGCAGACGTTCGCTTACAGCCGCTGTTGAAGACTCAAAATCATCGCTTTCATCTTTGTCCGTTGTAGCAGGGTCATCTTTTTTGCGTGACCACGACATAAAATCACTGCCCCAGATATTGTCTTCATCTCCACCAAAAGTGCTGCTCAAAGTTACGTCAGCGTTAGCAATAGATGCCGCCAGCAGCAAAGCCACGCCACCAACCAATGATTTTTTCATTTTGACTCCTTTTTCCGCCTGCAAAAAAAACTGATTTTTCCCTCTTTTTATTTTTAATTCGTTATTTATACTGATATATCCGCTTGTTATCAACCTTTATAATTATTTTTGGTTGACATTTACAATCTTCGCCATCTTTTTATAGATTTCAGTGTTGTCATAATATCCGACGAAGTTGTTCTGACCTGCGCCAAGCGCATAAACTGGAACAGGAAGCCCTGTGTGCGAGTTTGAAGTCCAGCCGATTCCGCATTTTGCATTCAGAATATGCGTGATTGTGATTGTAAGCGGCTCGTAAGTTCCGTAGATGTCGTATTCCTGCTGGTTTCGTGTCTTGTCGTTGCAGATTGTCTTGTTGTAAGCCTCGCGGATTCTTCCGTATTCGTAGTCTGTAAGAACAAGTCCGCCGTCCTTGTCTTTTCCGCTGCTTCCAGGAACTTTAAGGCCGAAGCATTTTTCAACATCTTTCATAACTTCATCAAAAGAAGTCTTGTTTTTCTTGTAGTTCACAACGTATTCATCATCAAATTTCTGGTAAGAAACTGTCTGCTTATCAAGAGTTCTAAAGAACAAGTTGTAGTCCGTTCCTGCATAGCCGATTGTAAGTCCGCCGGTTTCATGGTCAGCTGTAACAAGAATCAAAGTTTCAGAAGGATGCTTGTTGTAGAAAGAAATCGCTTCCTTAACCGCGTCAGAAAGCGCCAAAGTATCAGCAATTGAAGAGCGGGCATCGTTTGCATGGCAGGCCCAGTCGATTTTTCCGCCTTCAACCATCATGAAAAATCCCTTTTTGTTGTCAAGAACTTCAATTCCCTTTCGCACATAGTCGCGCAAAGCCCAGTTTTTTGCCTCGCGGTCGTTTTCGTAAGGAAACGCATCTGAATCCGCAATGTCTTCCGCAACAACAAGAGCCTTGTCACCGTTTTTAAGAGCATCCGCCTCCGACTGCTTGAAGCAAACAGTATATCCAGCCTTTTTTGCCAAATCGTAAATTGATTCCTTGTCCTTTTTCTTGTCCTGAGGCTCCATCAGCGCGCCGCCCGCAAAATAGTCAAAATTAGACTCAACAAGCTGCTTTCCAATCTCATAGTTTGATTTTCTGCTTGCAACGTGCGCATAAGTCGCCGCCGGAGTCGCGTGGTTTATATTTACAGAAGAAATAACGCCGATTTTCCAGTTTTTCTGGTCGCGGAGCTGTTCCGCAATCGTTGAATAACGTATTTTTTTTGAAATATCAACGCCAATCGAGCCGGAATGTGTTTTGTATCCTGTAAAAATTGAAGTCGCTGTGGAAGCCGAATCCGGCGCAAAAGAAGTCGCGTCATAAGTCTGCGCAGTTCCCACGACCGGAAAATCAAAAAAGCTAAGCTTTCCGCCAACCGGAGAATCCTTTGCGTCAGAAGATTTCTTAGTTTCATCAACCGTTCCCAACGCATCTTTTCCAATGTAATAAGCCGCGCTCTGAATCTGCGGATAACTCATTCCGTCGCCAACAAAAACAAAAACGTATTTTGGCGTTCCTTTTCCATTTGAAACTTTTTCAACCGACTGTGCATGGCCAACGCCAGACAGTCCCATTGTTGCCGCAAGCAAAGCCGCTGAAGCAATCTTGAAAACATTCAATGCAGTTTCCTTTTTCATTTGTTCCTCCATCAAGGTACCTGAACAATAAATTACGAATGTTAAGATTTGAAAAAGATTTTGTAATTGATTTGTTAGATATTTGTAAAAGTTTTTTTAATTTGGGTGGCTTTTGTCCGGTTCGGCAGGCTCACCAGCCAAAACCAGGCTTTCCAGGTTTCCGGCCTCCGCCTACATTGCTCCACAAAAGCTTGCGCTTTTGTTCTGCAACGCGCTCCGCGCGACCTTCCAATCCTTGCCACATCGGCCAGCTAAAATTGAATCAAAAAATAAATGCGGGTTTTGCCTGCAAAAGTTGTCAGCAGGCTAAAATAATTCGCAGGGAAAAATTTTTACTTTGCGCGGATAAGCATTCCGCTCACCAGCGCGGTAAAAGGCGCGGTCGAGGCAAGCCCGAAACTTCCGGCGACCGTATTGATTATCTCCGAAGCAACAATATTATTGTTCAAAATGTTGTAAACCGGAGTTCCCTGCGCCATAAAAGTCATAAGAAGCGCAATGCACGTTCCTGAATACGCCAGAAGAAGAGTTGTAGTCATTGTTCCCATTGCGGCTCGCGCAACAGCCATCCCGGATTTTATCGCGTTCCGGCGCGAAATCGAAGGACAGTTTTTCACAACCTCGTTGACCGCGCTCGTAATGTCAACGCTCAAATCCATAACAGAACCGCTCGCGCCAACACAAACCGAAGCCATAAAAATCTGCGTCAGATTAAGATACTGGTAGCCCGAATAAAGCAGAGCCTCTGAATTCGCCATAACCGCCCCGTGAATGTGGAACGCCTTTGTGCAGACAACCGCCAGAACCGCAGCGAAACAGATTCCGAGCATCGCGCCGCAAAAACTTGAAAAAAGCCTTTTGTCAAAACCGTAGACAAGCGCAAGAATGCAGAAAGTAAGAACCGCCACAACAGCCAGACCAACAAAAATCGGATTAAAACCTTTCAAATAAAGCGGAACAAGAATCTTCCAAAGCACAAGAACCGTAATCACAAAAGACAAGACAGAACGCAAACCAGTTCCGCCGGCAAAAATAATCAGAAAAACCGCGAAAGCCGCCGCCAGAATCAGCTCGCCGTGCAGACGGTAATAATCAATAAGATTTGCGGAAATAATTTCGCCGCCGCTGTGATGCACAACAACCTGCGCAACATCTCCCGGATAAAAAATCTTGTCCTGGGAAAGCGAGCCGCTCAAAAGATTCCAGCCCTCAGCAGTTTCGCCCTTGAATTTTCCGCTCAGAAATTTTATCTGGCAAACCTGCTGGCCGGTTCTAATCAGCCCGGTGTCAATTATCCGCGAATTGTCAACCGCTTCAATCCGGGCGCGGCATTTTTCAGCATCCTTGAACTGAACCGCGCCTTCGTATCCAGTTGGAACAAGAAAAAGAATTCCTATGATTACAAGAGAAGCTCCCAGAACCAGCAGATTTTTTCTTTCGCCTTCAAGACTTCCCTTCAGCAATTTCTTCAGCGTTTTCTTTGCAAAAACAGCAGCCTTGCTCAAAATTTCTTTCATTCTTTTTTTCCGGTCAAAGCGAAAACCACGCGTTCGGCGATATTAACCGCATGGTCGCCAATCCGTTCAAAATATTTTGCAATCAGAAAATAATCCAGAATCTGCTCGCCTTCCTCGGTCTTTTTGATTTTTTCAATCAAATCCTTTTTTATAATGTGATATAGATTGTCAACCAAATCATCGCGCGCAATAACGTCTTTTGCCTTGTTGTAATCACGCTCAATGTAAGACTGGATGCTGTCGTGAATCATCCCGATAATCTCAGACGATATTTCCGAAATTTCGCTCATTCCGCTGTATTTCAAATCAGAAAGATTCAGAACCAGATCCGCAATGTCAACCGCATGGTCGCCAATCCGCTCCATATCAGTAATCATTTTAAGAGCGGCAGTAATAAACCTTAAGTCGGTCGCCATCGGCTGCTGCTGAAGAAGCAGGCGCATGCAAAGCGATTCAATTTCCCGCTCCATATTGTCAATGTTCTCGTCGTTCGCATGGACAGTTTTTGCCGCCTCAACATCGCGCCCCATAAGAGCCAGAATCGTGCTTTCAATGGCTACTTCAATCATTTTTCCCATGCTCAAAACGCTGGAATTCAACTGTGCAAGCTGTATTTCATATTTTTCACGCATAATTTACTCCATTTTTTGGCGTACAAAGCCCAGAATCAACCGAATCTTCCGGTAATATAATCTTCCGTCTTTTTCTGCTTAGGCATGCTGAACATCTGCTCAGTCTCGCCGCTTTCTATGATTTCGCCAAGCAAAAAGAAAACCGTCCTGTCGCTTATGCGAACCGCCTGCTGCATATTGTGCGTTACAATAACAATCGTGTATTTTTCCTTTAGCTTCAGAACGCAGTCTTCAATTTTAAGCGTAGAAATCGGATCCAGCGCCGAGGTAGGCTCGTCCATCAAAAGAATTTCCGGCTGAACCGCAAGCGCACGCGCAATGCAGAGCCGCTGCTGCTGACCGCCCGAAAGAGCCAGCGCAGATTTTTTCAGGTTATCCTTCAGTTCATCCCAAATCGCGGCTTTTTTCAGAGAATCTTCAACAATTTCGTCAAGCTCGCTCTTTTTGTTTATTCCATGCGTGCGCGGACCAAAAGCCACATTTTCGTAAATGCTCATCGGAAAAGGATTCGGCTTTTGAAAAACCATTCCGACATTCTTGCGAAGAACATTCACATCAATCTTTCTATCCAGAATATTCACGCCGTCGATTTTTATTTCGCCGGTAATCCGGCAGCCTTCAACCATATCATTCATACGGTTTATGCTTTTCAAAAGAGTAGATTTTCCGCAGCCGGAAGGTCCAATGAACGCAGTAATCTCGTTTTTTTCTATCTCCAGATTTATATTGCGCAGCGCGTGAAAATCGCCGTAATACAAATCCATATTTTCAATTTCAATTTTCGTGTCTTTTTTCATATTTCCGCCAGAATCTGCCATACCGTCCTCCGCATCTAATCCATAGTTTTTAAATATCCAAATATCTTATGCAAACATCTTTTTCGCCGGAGTTTTTCATCCGCATTTTTTACGTAAATCCTTATGCCAGTTTTTGCGCAGATTTTTACGTCCGTTTTCAGGCAGCCATTTTCAAAGCCATCACATTCAAGGCTGCATTTTTTTAGCAAGGCCTTAATCCTTTTGAATTTTCCGCGCAACCAGGGCAGAAAGCGCATTTATTCCAACCACCAGAACCAGAAGAACCACCGCCGTTGCAAAAGCCTGATTTGTATGCAATCCTTCGGAACTCAGCACATACATATGAATCGCAAGGGTTCTTCCCGACCCGAAAACGTTCAAAGGAATATGCGCCACCGTTCCCGCCGTATAAATCAGCGCCGCAGTTTCTCCAACAACACGCCCGGTAGACAGAATAATTCCGTTCAAAATCCCTGGAACCGCCGCCGGAAGAACAATCTTAAAAACCGTGCGAACCTTTCCTGCTCCCAGCCCAAAACTTCCTTCCCTGTAGGAATCCGGAACCGCAAGCAAAGCCTCTTCCGTTGTGCGCATGACAGTCGGTAAAACCATGATTGCAACCGTGCAGCTTCCTGCCAGAAGCGAATATCCCCAGCGCAAAGTGCCTACAAAGAACAAAAGTCCAAAAAGACCGTAAATTATCGAAGGAATTCCCGCCAGAGTTTCAGTCGTCATCCGCACAAGCTTAACAAACTTGTTTCCACGGCTGGCATATTCCACCAGAAAAACAGCCGAACCTATTCCCAGCGGACACACAATGCAAAGCGCAATCAGCGTCACGATAATTGTATTCACCAAAGCCGGCACAACCGAACAGTTCTCGGAATTATATTTTGCAGAAAAAAGCGATGGTCTTAAAAACGGAATTCCGTGAATCAAAATATAGCCCAGCATAAAAGCCAGAATCAAAACCGTAACAGAAGCGCACGCATAAACCAAAAATCTTGAAAAACTCTTTCTTCTTTGAATTTTATGGGGCGCCTGCCCCTCGGTCGCATTCAAAAGCGTTGCTTTTGCTTGCTCCCTACCCCCTCTAACAGGCTCAAACGCCGCCTGTAACGACCGCTCATTTTTCACCGCAAATCCTAAATCCATTTTCTTTTCCTTAAATAACCTTAATTTCGAGTTTTTTTGCAAATTATGAAAGAACGCTCTCGGCATATTTCCAATTTGCTCAGATGGATTTGGCTCGCGCTACGCTTGTATTAATTCGGGTGCTCCGCACTTTAATTAATTCAATCGCCAAAAATCTTCACAAATTGCAAATCTGCCTGCGCTTTTATTCTTTTTACAAAAAACTCGACATTCAGGCTATATAGCGTCAGTGCGCTTTTCCAGACAATCTGCTTACAATATTGAACGTCAAATTAATCAATAGAATAAACACAAACAGCACAACGCCGGTTGCAATAAGGGCTTCCCTGTGCAATCCAGTCGCATAACCCATTTCCAGAACAATGTTAGCCGTAAGGGTTCTTACACCTTTAAGCACAGAGTCAGGTATTCTCGCCTGATTTCCGGCAACCATAATCACCGCCATAGTTTCACCTACAGCCCTTCCAACACCAAGAATAATTCCGGCCAGAATCCCGGATTTTGCCGCCGGAAGCATTGCGCAGAATACAGCCCTTTCATGGGTTGCTCCAAGCGCGCGCGCTCCGTCGTAGTAGCTTTCCGGAACAGCCCTGAGCGAACTTTCGGAAACGCTTATAATGGTTGGCAAAATCATCATTCCCAGCAGAAGGCTTGCCGTAAAAATACACGAACCGTTTCCGCCAAAAACATTCCGCATAAAGGGAACAATCACCATCAGACCGAAGAATCCGTACACAACGCTAGGAATTCCCGCAAGAATCTCTATCGAAGGTTTAAGAATCTTATAAAGTTTTTCCGGACAAAACTTTGCAAGAAAAACAGCCGTCATCAGTCCAATCGGCGCGCCAAAAATAACCGCGCCAAAAGTAACATAAAGGCTTCCGACAATCATTGGAAAAATCCCATAAAGATCGCTGCCCGGCTTCCACTTCAACCCAAAGATAAAGTCAGGAACACCAATCTTTTTCATTGCAGGAATACCATTAACAAAAAGAAACAAACAGATAAGCAAGACCGCAACAATACTGAACGCCGCCGCCGCAAAAAATATCGCTTCAAAAACTTTTTCTCTGGTTTTGCCAGCAACAATCTTTATGTTCATATTCAAATCCTTAAAAGTCTTAATGTCTTATTTGGGCTATTTAACAAATTCTGACCATTTTGTTGATTTACCGGTAAAAATCTTTTCAATATCACCCTTTGTAAGATTTTCAACCCTGTTCTCGTTGTTTACAACCACCGCAATACCATCAATTGCAATTGTAACTTCCTTAACGCCCTTCGCTTTTTCAGAATCCTTAAGACCGCGGCTAGCCATTCCAATATCGCAAATGCCGTTTATCGCGTTTGTTACGCCTGTTGTAGAATCAGAAGTCTGAAGTTCCACAGAAACATTTGGATTCAATGCCCTGTACGCTTCAATCAGTTTTTCCATAACCGGAGAAACAGAACTTGAGCCTGAAACAACAACCTTTCCAGAAACATTGGCAGGCTTAAAAGAACCCTTGTCTTCAATTTTAATGTACTTATTCTTTTCAATTATTGCCTGGCCTTCCGCGCTAAGAATATAGTTTTCAAAGTCCCTGGCAGCCGCAGAAAGATTTTCCTTTACAGCGATATTAAACGGACGGCTTATTTTGTAAGAACCGTTCTTGATATTTGCAACAGTCGCATCCGCGCCGTCAATCTTCAAAGCCTTTACTGTAGAGTTCAAAGAACCAAGAGAAATATAGCCAATCGCATACTTGTCGCTTGCAACACTTGTAAGCATTACAGCAGTTGAGTTGGTAACAGCCGCCTCATCCGTAGTGTAGTCAACCTTTTTTCCGCTTGAATCCTTTCTTTCAATTCCAAAAAGTTCGACAAACGCTCCGCGGGTTCCAGAGCCTTCCTCTCGGCTTAAAACATTGATTGATTTTTTAGAATTCCATTTTCCCCATGCAAAACAAGAAGTGCCTGCCGCCAGAACCATTGCAATTCCGGCAATTTTCTTAAGATTGATTTTCATAATTTACCTCTTTTAAAAAGATTTTCTCCCCTTTTTTATAACTAGAATCTAAAGCCGGTTTGTAAACAAAAAGAGTAAATTATGTTAAGTTTTTGTAAAATGATTCGCGGGGATAATCCATAGCCCCGGATTTCAGGAAGGTTTATAAAAAAAAAGACCTCGTGAAAACCACGAAGTCTTTTGACATTTCCCAGCTTATTCTAGCGATCGCCACGAGAAGCAGCTCTCTGAGCTTTCTTCTTGTTAAGGAAATTTTTGTGTTCCAGAGTTGTTTTCTTCTGGTGAAGAACTGCAGAAGGCTTTACGAAATATCTTCTGTTCTTATATTCACGAACGATACCTTCGTTTTCAACCATCTTCTTGAACCTTCGGATAGCTTTTTCCAAAGGCTCATCGTCTCTGATGTTAATTGTAGCCATTTATAACTACTCCTACTTATAAGTATGTTCTAATATTATCCTAAATTCACGCAATCCTTTCAAGTGCAAATTTGTAATATTGCTATTTTTTTTGATTTTATTTTTTCTACTTTCCACGGATAACGCATAAAGTTATAATAGCCTGAATGTCGAGTTTTTTGTAAAAAGAATAAAAGCGCAGGCAGATTTGCAATTTGTGAAGATTTTTGGCGA
>OLGV01000743.1_pt1 | contig 12396 bp, 6 predicted proteins | sample 1605761 | NCBI WGS metagenome assembly OLGV01 (sample SAMN03283245) | human gut metagenome | biome: human-associated habitat; material: feces | host: Homo sapiens | place: Peru | collected 2012
CAGTAGAAAGGTTGAAGTCGCCCGATATCGTACTTTTCAGTGTACTGGCAGCCAGCGAGAAGTCAAGACAACGCTGGTCATCGTCGCGGCGCACCAGGTGTGCATGGAGATAGGCTGCCAGATAAGCATCACCAACACCCATGGGATCGATCACAGGATTGATGTCATAGACGCGAGTGGTATAGAGTTTTTCGCCATCGAAAAGTACACCACTGAGCAAATGGTGGTTGGATGAGACCTCATTGCGCAATCCCATGATAAACTTCCTACAGCGTGGAAAACGGTCTGCTATCTTGCGAAACATCGCAGTATAGGCCTCCACATCAATGTGATAATCGGACGAAGTTGCTTCAAAGGGTATGCGTGGCAGTCCTGACACCAATTCCCATTCGCCAGCATCGCCAAAGACAATGTCGCTATAGTGCATCAGTTGGGGCAACACATCGGCTGCCTTAGCGCCATAGTTCCACAGGTTTTTGCGGTTGTTGATGTCGCAGGCAATGACAAGTCCCATCTCGTCGGCAGTGCGCACAGCTTCAAAAGTGGCATCGGTAGCACTCTGCGAAAGGGCACAGGTGATACCGGAACAATGAAACACATCAGCGCCACGAAACACATCGCGCCAAGGTATCATACCGGGATGTAGATTATAGAATGCGGAATCCTTACGATCATAGACCACACGCGACGGGCGAAGCGATGCTGCCTGCTCGAAGAAATAGGTTCCGATACGTGGCCCACCCCAGTTGATGAAGCGCGTATTGAGTCCCATCTCGCGCAAACGCTGTTCGCAAGCCTTGCCCATTGCCGTTTCCGGCAGGCGGCTCACATAGCGCACCTCATTACCCAACATGGCAAGCGAAACAGCCGCATTGGCCTCACTGCCGCCAAAATGAGCTTCCATCTGTGCGCCTTGTGTCAGACGGTAATCGTCTCTTTTGGAGAAGCGAAGTAATACTTCGCCGAATGTCACTACTTTCATCTTGATTCCTTTCTATATATTATAATTGGTGTAACACCTCTGTTTCTGTTGAATCCACATGGATTATGAGGTCAAAACGACTTCAACAACCAGTTTTCCACCCCATCGACCACTATACCATTTCAGTTGGAATGGAGTATAACATCTATGGTCTCTGGAGTAATAATAATGGTGAAAGACCTCCTGTCAGGCATCCCTTGCGGGCCACCAAGCGGTCTTCCACCATCAAAAAAATGTATTGCTGCGATGATAACGCTTAGAGCAGATTCATCGTATCGGTAGCAATCATGAGTTCCTCATCGGTAGGAATGACCACAACCTTCACCTTCGAATCGTCGGCAGAGATAACAGCCTCTTCGCCACGTACGGCATTTTTGGCCTCATCAAACTTCACACCGAGGAATTCAAGACCCTTGCATACCTCTGAACGCATGCTGACCTGATTTTCCCCGACGCCAGCTGTGAATACAATGACATCCACTCCGCCCATAGCGGCAGCGTAGGCACCAATGTATTTCTTAATGCGGTAGAAGTACATGGCCTGCGCCAACTGGGCACGAGGCTCACCGGCTTTGGCTGCATTCTCCACATCTCTCATGTCTGATGAACCTCCTGTGATACCAGCTACACCGCTCTTTTTGTTGAGCAGGTTGCTCATGCCATCAGCATCGAGGCCGAGTTTCTTCTCAAGGAAAGTCACTGCACCACCATCGATATCGCCTGAACGGGTTCCCATCACGAGTCCTTCGAGTGGTGTAAGACCCATGGAAGTGTCGATACACTTGCCATCAACAACGGCTGCAACGCTACCTCCATTACCAATGTGGCAAGTAATCATCTTGGTACCTTCTGCCTTGATGCCTAAAAATTCGCAGGCACGAGCAGAAACATAGCGGTGGCTGGTGCCGTGGAAGCCATAACGACGCACGTGATACTTGGAGTACCACTCGTAGGGAATGGCGTAGAGGTAAGCGTAGTCGGGCATGGTGCTATGGAAAGCATTGTCGAAAACGGTTACCTGGGGCACGTTGGGCATGAGCTCGTCGACGGCCTTCAAGCCTGCCAAGTGGCCCTTGTTGTGCACGGGAGCCAGGTCGATGAGGCTCTCGATGCCCTTCTCCACCTCGGGAGTAACGATGCAACTCTTCTCGAAGAGGTCGCCGCCCTGCACCACACGGTGGCCCACGGCTCCAATCTCATCGAGGCTCTTGATGGCACCGAGCTCAGGATCGAGCAGGCACTTGAACACGAGCTGCACACCCTCCTTGTGGGTAGGAAGGTCGGCCATGATCTGCTTCTTGGAGCCGTCGGCCAACTTCACCTTGATGAAAGCCTCGTCGAGGCCAATGCGTTCCACACCACCCTGGGCGAGAACCTTCTCACCGTCCATGTCGTAGAGCTTATACTTGATGCTGCTGCTACCGCAGTTCAATACTAAAATCTTCATTTTCTATAATGTTGAATGTTAATTGTTAAATGATGAATGTTGAAAATGGAACAGGCGATTCATGAGACAATGGCGAATGGGTTATGCCCTATGGAGGCGAAGCAAGCCACTCGTCATTCCACACTCCACGTTCAACACTTCTTCGCGTCTTGTGCCTGGCAGCTGGTAATGGCCACCATGTAATAGATGTCGTCGACTGAGCAACCGCGGCTCAGGTCGTTGACGGGGCGGGCGATACCTTGCAGCACGGGACCGATAGCTGTGGCGCCACCGAGGCGCTGCACCAACTTGTAACCGATGTTGCCCACCTCCAAGCAAGGAGCGATGAGCACATTGGCCTTTCCGGCGATGTCGGAACCCGGAGCCTTCTTGGCGGCCACTGAGGGCACGAGGGCAGCGTCGGCCTGCATCTCACCATCAACCTTCAGCTCAGGATACTTCTCCTTGGCAATCTGTGTGGCCTCAACCACCTTGTCGATGATGTAAACGCTCTTGCCGGTCTCCTTGTCCTTGGCGTCCTTGGCAGAGCCCTTGGTAGAGAAGCTCAGCATGGCCACGCGAGGCTCGGCGAAGCCTGCCACGCTCTGGGCGGTCTGGGCGGTGGTGTAAGCGATCTGGGCCATCTGGTCGGCTGTGGGGTTGGGAGTGACGGCTACGTCGCCCATCACTACCACGCCATCCTCACCATACTCCTTCTGGTTGGTGATGAGCAGCATGGCACCCGACACACAGGTGATGCCCGGGGCGCACTTGATGATCTGAAGGGCGGGGCGAAGGGTGTCGCCAGTGGTAGAGAGGGCGCCAGAGATCTGTCCGTCGGCGTCGCCTGTCTTGATGATCATGCAACCCAGATAGAGGTTGTTCTTGGTAACCAGCTCACGAGCCTGCTCCAAGGTCATGCCCTTCTTCTTGCGAAGCTCGGCGAGCAGGGTGGCATACTCCTCGGTCTTCTCGCAGTGGAGCGGGTCGATGATGGTAGCCTTGTCGATGTGGGTGAGGCCCCACTGCTCGGCTTCCTTCTTGATGTTTGCGGGGTCGCCGATGAGAATCAGGTCGGCCAGATCGTCGGCCAGCACCTTGTCGGCTGCTTTCAGGGTGCGTTCTTCCTCTGCTTCAGGAAGTACAATACGTTGCTTGTCGGCTTTGGCGCGCGCGACAATTTTCTCTAATAAACTCATAAGTTGTGTATTTTAATCGATTAAAATGTGTCGTTTTTCATATAGGGTTGGGGCAGGCCGTTCAGCCCGTCATCTCCTTGGCCAGAATGCCCTCGAGCTCCTCGGCCGACAGGCGCAGGCGGAACTGACCCTTGATGGCCACGCTGATGCGGCCCGTCTCCTCTGAGACGATGATGGCAATGGCGTCGCTGTCTTGGGCAATGCCCAGTGCGGCACGGTGGCGCAAGCCCAATTCCTTGGGGATGTCCATGGCGTGGCTCACGGGCAAGATGCAGCCTGCGGCCTTGATACGCTTCTGCGAGATGACCATGGCGCCATCGTGGAGGGGTGAGTTCTTGAAGAATATGTTCTCGATGAGCAACTTGTTCACGTTGGCGCCGATAAGCTCGCCGGTCTGAACGATGTCGTCGAGAGGGGTGGCGCGCTCAATGACGATGAGCGCTCCGATCTTTCCGCGAGCCATATCCATGCAGGCCCACACAATGGGCATGATGGTGGCCTTGTCCTCTTCGGGACTCTTGCTTTTCTTAGACGAGAAGAATTGCATGATGTTCTTCACGCGCTGGTGGGCGCCGAGCTGGTATAAAAACTTTCGAATCTCCTCCTTGAAGAGTACAATGAGACCTATCACACCCACACTGACGAGCTTGTCCATGATGCTTCCAAGCAGTCGCATTTCCAACACCTGCGACACAAAGAGCCACACCAGGACAAACACCATGATGCCGATGAAGACATTGAGCGAACGGCTCTCCTTCATCAAGCGGTAGATGTAGTAGAGCATCAAAGCGACAAGGACGATGTCGATGATGTCTTTTATGCCAAATTCGAAGAACATAATGCGTTGTAGATTTTCACAGCTTCAACCGCCGGCCTCACGTCGTGCACGCGAATGATCGACGCGCCACGCATCAAGGCCATCGTGTTCACTACGGTGGTGCCATTGAGCGACTCGGCGGGAGTGCTCTCTAACGTCTCAAAAACCATGCGCTTTCGCGACATGGCGGCCAACACTGGCAACCCAAGCACTTGCAGCTTGTCCATCTCGTCGAGGATGCGGAAGTTGCCAGGGCGCGTCTTTCCGAAGCCGAAGCCCGGGTCGAGGATGATGTCTTTCTGATGCAAGGCGCGGAGCTGCTGCACGCGAGCGGCAAACTCAACGAGCACGTCGCGCAACGTGGGCTGCTGCGACATGAGGATATAGGGAGTGCCTGTAGAGGCTGTAAGGGGGAACATTTCTGGATCCTCGCCGCCCGACACGTCATTGATGATGTCGGCACCAAACTCATTGATGGCCATGCGGGCCACGGAAGCGCGGAATGTGTCGATGGAAACGATGGCGTCGGGGGTGGCGGCTTTCACAATCTCCAAGGCCCGACGCACACGGTCGGTCTCCTCCGCCTCGGTGGCAAGGGTGCCTCCCGGCCGGGTGGAACATCCGCCAACATCAATGATGGCGGCACCTTCCCCGACAAGTGTCTGGGCGCGTTGGGCTATGGCCTCGTCGCTCATGGCACGGCTGCCGGCGTAAAAAGAATCGGGAGTCACATTCAGGATTCCCATCACTAAAGGAGTCTCCAGCGACAACAAGCGGCCGCGGATATTCAGTGTATAATCCATATTCGTGGCAAAAATAATAATATTAATTGGAAAATCAAATTCATTTTGCGGATTTTTCCATATCTTTGCACCAGATATTCCGCATGGGGCTTTTTAACGGCAGTCTTTCACAGTCCGCGCCTCCACAATATGTATTTTTAGCAAACGTCACTACCTATATCGCAATACCTAAATATAACATAACCAACCGTACTATCATTTTATCATTACATGAAGAAAACCTACGCATTATTATTAGCGCTCTTCCTCTGCGTCACAGCCGCAGCACAGGGTGTATTGCCTGAGTTTTCCACCGAGACCGACCCCGTTTGGTATCGCGTGCAGTTTAAGACAGGCGGCGCTTTCTTAGCCGACAAAGGCGATGGCGCCAACCTCAAGACGGCAGCAGGAAGCTCTTCCGACGCCCAAAAGTGGCAGCTCATCGGAACAAAGAGCAACTTCAAGATGAAGAGCAAGAGTGGACGTTTCGTCAATTGGAACGGAAGCATGTTCACAACAAGCAGCACCAACAGCGTGGCGCTGAAGCTTGTGCAGAGCACCAATGCATCGGCCACCGACTGCTGGGAGATCCAACGCGCCGACGGAAGTCAGTCGATGAACCAATGGGGCGGAGGAGGAGCCAACAAAGACCTGGGCGAATGGACCCAGGGCGACCCCAACAACCCGCTTTCTTTCGTAGCCACGTCGACCAAGTTGCCCACATTTAGCAACGACGAAAGCGAGACATGGTACTTCATCCAGTTCCGCAACGGCGGCTACACGCTGCAGGACATGGGACAGGGACAGTGCATCCGATTGGCCACCGCCGACCCCATCGACGAGCAGTTGTGGAAACTTGTTGGCGACGCATCCAACTTCCAGTTGGTCAACAAGGCCGGTCGCTATGCCGTGGTGAGCAGCACATCCGCTTCGTCGGAGTCGCCCGCCAACAACACACCGTTGCGCGCCTACCCCACACCTCAGAAGAAGGGATTCAAACTGGTTGAGTCGCCCAACGCCACCTACATGCCCGCCTGGGAGATCCAACCCAACGGACAGACCGCCAACGCCCTCAACCAATGGGGCGGCGCACAACAGGGACGAAGCATAGGCCTGTGGACCGTTGGCGACCCCAACAACCCCTTGGCTTTCGTTTCGCCCAACGAGATGTCATACCCCGACTACAAGGTGGTGGGCATCGAGGGCTTCACGCCCGAGAATAAGCTCACGCTGTGGTACGACAAACCCGCCACGCTGACTGGCGTGGGCAACATCTGGATGGAGTATAGCTTGCCCATCGGAAACGGACAGCTCGGCGCAAGCCTCTTCGGAGGTGTCAACAAGGACGAGATTCAGTTTAACGAAAAGACGCTGTGGAGCGGACGCAACACCGACAACGGCGGCAACTACGGCTATTACCAGAACTTCGGCTCGTTAATTGCCGAGGACATCAGCGGAACTTTCAACTACAGCTCGGCTGGCGCAGCGCAAGACTACTGCCGCCTGCTCGACCTCACCAACGCCACAAGCAAGGTGACCTTCAAAAGTCCCGACAAATCGGTGACATATTCTCGCGAGTATTTTGTATCGAACCCCGCTGGCGCCATCGTGGCTCGCTATGCAGCCGACAAGGACGGACAGGTGAGCCTGCGCTTCACCCTCAACGCTGGCAAGCCCGGCGTGAAGGCCACAACGAAATATGCCGAGGGCGAGGCCGCCTTCGCTGGAAAGCTCGAAACGGTGAGCTATAACGCACGCCTCAAAGTGGTGCCCACGGGTGGTGAGATGACCACAACCGACGAGGGCATCGTCGTGAAGAACGCCAACGAGGTGCTCGTGGTGCTCGCTGGCGCCACCGATTTCGACCCATCGGTCAAGAGTTTCGTCAGCAACACATCACAATTAGGCGCAACCGTACAGGCTCGCGTCGACAACGCTGCCGCAAATGGCTTCGAGGCATTGAAGGAGGAGCATGTGGCCGACTACCAGAACTTCTTCTCTCGCGTTGACTTTGATCTCGACGGCACCGCCAACACCATGCCTACCAACAAGCTGGTCGACACATACAACCAAGGCAAGGGCACCAACGCCCGCATGCTCGAGACGCTTTACTTCGCCTACGGACGCTACTTGGAGATCAGCAGCTCGCGCGGAGTGGACCTGCCCTCAAACCTGCAGGGCATCTGGAACAACGTGAGCCAGGCTCCCTGGCACGCCGACATCCACTCGAACATCAACGTGCAGATGAACTATTGGCCCGCTGAGCCCACCAACCTGAGTGAGACGCACCTGCCCTTCCTCAACTATATCATCAACATGGCCGCCGGAAACCACAAGGAGTGGGCAGGCTACGCCAAGGCCGCTGGACAAAAGCGCGGATGGACTTGCTACACGGAGAACAACATCTTCGGTGGCGTAGGATCATTCGCCCACAACTATGTCATTGCCAACGCATGGTATTGCACACACCTCTGGCAGCACTACCGCTACACCCTCGACCGCGATTTCCTGAAGCGCGCCTTCCCCGCCATGCTCAGCGCAGCCCAGTTCTGGCTCGACCGTTTGGTGCTCGACCCAACCGACAACACCTACGTTTGTCCAAAGGAATATTCGCCTGAGCATGGTCCCTCGCAGGAAGATGGTGTGGCACACGCCCAGCAACTCGTGTTCGACCTTCTCTCCAACACAAAGAGCGCCATTGATGTGCTTGGCAGCGACGCCGAGATTACCGAGGCCGACCTCAAGCTCCTTGAGGACCGCCTGTCGAAGCTCGATCGCGGTTTGGCCACAGAGACCTACACCGGCAAATGGGGCAACCCGAAGAATGGCGTCAATACGGGCGACGTATTGCTGCGCGAATGGAAGACCAGCGCTTACACCGCTGGTGAGAACGGCCACCGCCACATGTCGCACCTCATGTGCGTTTATCCCTTCAACCAGGTAACACCGAGCAGCCCCTACTACCAAGCCGCCGTCAACTCAATGAACCTTCGCGGCGACGAGTCGACAGGATGGTCGATGGGTTGGAAGATCAACCTGTGGGCGCGCCTGCAGAATGGCACCAAGGCCCACGGCATCCTGACCAAGGCCCTGCGCCACAGCACATCGTATGGAACCGACCAGAGCCGTGGCGGTATCTATTACAACCTCTATGATTCGCACGCTCCGTTCCAGATCGACGGCAACTTCGGTGCTTGCTCAGGCATCGCCGAGATGTTGCTGCAGAGCCACACCGACACTCTCCAGGTACTGCCAGCCCTGCCAGCAGCTTGGAAGACGGGCCACATCACAGGCTTGAAGGCCGTCGGCAACTTCACCGTAGACATCACGTGGAAGGCCGGAAAGGCCACACGCATCACCGTGGTGAACAACTGTGGACAGACGGGCATCGTGAAGTATCCTGGCATCTCGAAGGCTATCGTGTATATCAACGGTGTGTGCCAAGAGGCCGAAGCCAAGGAAAGCAACAACGCATTCGTGTCGCCCACAAAGGGTAGCGTCACCGTGTTCGACTTCGACAACAGCTTCGATCCTACTGGCATCAACAAGGTGGAGAATGGCTCGCTGGCATTCAACGTCAACGGCCGCACCGTGAGTGTGAGCGGTTGCAAGGTGAGAAACTTGCAAGCGTTCGACCTGCAAGGCCGTTTGGTGGGCAGCTCATCGCGCCCCACGCTCGTAGTAAGCAAAGGCGCAGGCGAGGTGGCCATCCTCAGCGTAACGACGCAAGACGGCCGCAAGCAAACATATAAAGTGAAATTCTAATCACCCTCCCATCGGACCGAGCGCAGAACAACATCGCGTTCGGTCCGATTTCTTTTAGTCCCAGTCGGTCGGCGGCTTTCTTACCCTGTCACATATAGTCGCCAACCACCGAATGGAGTTTTATCTGTTTTGTCGCCAAAGGCCAACCACCCCATGCCCATGCCTCTCACACAGATCAACCAAAAGCCACATGCAAAACGACAAGAAGGCACCTGCGAAGTGACAAAAAGACCCATGCGCGAAAGATTTTCCGAAGGAAAGAAGGGCGTTCTCACATTTTATGTTTACTTTTGCCCTATACTACGCTCGTAGGCTCAACCACGGTTGAACCTGCCGAACGATAATTGTAGAAGACATTTTGATAAGAACAATGAATGCAACTGATTTGTACAGCATCTACCTGCGCCATCCGCAGGTAACCACCGACAGCCGAAGCCTTCCCGCAACGGCACCGCAAGACGGGAGCGATTGTGGAATATTCTTGGCTCTGAAGGGCGCATCGTTCGACGGCAACAAGTTTGCGGCGATGGCATTGGAGCGTGGTTGCAGCTACGCCATCATCGACGAAAAGGAATACATGGTTGAGGGCGACGACCGCTATATCTTGGTCGACGACGCACTGTTGGCCTTCAAGCAGTTGGCCCGAGAGCACCGACGCCATTTCAACATCCCCGTTATCGGCATCACAGGCACCAACGGCAAGACAACCACCAAGGAACTTTTGTCGGCCGTGCTGGCCAAGCGCTACCACGTGATGTACACCGAGGGCAACTTCAACAACGACGTGGGTGTGCCCTGGCGACGAGATTGCAGTGGTGGAGATGGGCGCCTCACATCCCGGCGACATCCAGCAACTGGTGGAATACGTGGAACCCACACAAGGCCTCATTACCAACGTGGGGCGCGCCCACTTGCAGGGATTCGGTTCGTTCGAGGGCGTGATGCGCACCAAAGGTGAGCTTTACGACTGGCTGAAGGCCCACAACGCCGAAGTGTTCGTCAACGAGGCCAATCCCCACCTGACGAAGATGATGGAAGACCGACAGATGAGCCGCGTGCTGTCGTACGGACAGAGCGACGAGGCCAATCGTTACCAGGTGACCGGACGCGTCGTGGCGTGCAACCCTTACGTCAAGTTGCAGTGGGAATATGTGCCCGAGGGTGCCACGGAAAGCCTGCAATATGAAGTGGAGACCCAACTGGTGGGCACATATAATGCCGACAATCTGTTGGCCGCCATTGCCGTGGGAATCCACAATGGTGTGGCGCCCGAACTCATCAATGAGGCGTTGGCCGACTACCGTCCTACCAACGACCGCTCAGAACTGGAGCATACGGCCGACAACCTGCTGATCGTTGACGCCTACAACGCCAACCCATCGAGCATGGCAGCGGCACTCGACAATTTCAGTCGCGTTACCGTGGCGGAGCCGAAAATGGCCATTCTGGGCGACATGCGCGAGTTGGGCGAGGCCAGCGACGAGGAACACCAACGCGTGGTCGACACGCTTGAGAAGTTGCATCTCACCGATGTGTGGCTCGTGGGCGATGAGTTTGCCAAGACCCATACCACCTTCCGCAAGTTCCATAACATCGACGAGGTGAAGGCGGCCATTGCCCAAGACAAGCCGCGCGGCAAGTGCATCTTGGTGAAGGGCAGCAATGGCATCAAACTGTTCGAGTTGCCCAAACTGCTATAACCCTTGATCATTTCCCGTCGGCCATCACACAAGCTATGACCCAAGGGAAGACAAGACGCCAAAGGGGCGTTTGCCATGTGACACGACACACGGCAAACGCCCCTTTTATTCTATAATCCATTCGTCTCGGTCTAATGGCCGACTGGGAATAATGGTGGCTCTTTGGAAATTAAAAACATAGTGACAAAAAACAAAAAAGTCCAGCCTCGCGAACGAGAACTGGACAGAATGAAAGGAGGAAGTGGTACCTCTTGGAGTTGAACCAAGGACACATGGATTTTCAGTCCATTGCTCTACCACCTGAGCTAAGGTACCTTGCGCTTTCCATTCCCACACCTCATCAAGGCCTCTCTGGCGGAAAGCGGGTGCAAAGGTACTGCTTTTTTTTGAACCGTGCAAATAATTGGTGCATTATTTTTGCTTTTAATAGAAAAATAGTACAATATGAACATAAATAAGACTTATTCACGTCGAAAAACGACGCAAACAAAGGTAGGAAACATCTATATAGGCAGCGATTCGCCTATTCGTATTCAGACTATGGCGAACACCTCGACCAATGACATAGAAGGGAGTGTGGCACAAGCGCAACGCTGTATCGCTGCGGGGGCGGAACTGGTCCGTTTCACTACGCAAGGGCTGCGAGAGGTGGAGTCGCTGAAGGAAATACATGAGAAACTCAACTCCCCCGCCCCCCTCGAAGAGGGGGTACCGGCAGCACATCCGTCGAGCCCCTCCTTTGGAGGGGTTGGGGAGGTCAGAGTGCCCCTTGTCGCCGATGTGCATTTTCAAGCCGATGTAGCGGATGCAGCGGCACAGGTAGTGGAAAAAGTGCGCATCAACCCCGGTAACTATATTGACCCCGCACGCAAATTCAAACATATTGACTATACCGAAGAGGAATACCAAGCCGAACTCGGGCGGTTGCGGGAGCGTTTCACACGCCTGCTTAATATCTGCAAAACGCATCATACTGCCATTCGCTTAGGTGTAAACCACGGCAGTCTGAGCGACCGTATCATGTCGCGCTATGGGGACACTCCCGCCGGAATGGTAGAGAGCGTGATGGAGTTTCTGCGTGTGGCAGTGAGCGAACAATTTATGAACATCGTCATCTCCGTCAAAGCGAGCAACACGCGTATTATGGTGGAGACGGTGCACCTGCTGGTAGGGCAGATGGACAAAGAGGGGATGGCTTTTCCGTTGCACTTGGGTGTTACGGAAGCGGGCGAAGGCGAGGACGGACGGATCAAGTCGGCAGTGGGTATCGGCGCCCTGCTGGCAGACGGTATCGGTGACACGGTGCGGGTGAGCCTAAGCGAAGCCCCCGAAAACGAGATACCCGTAGCACGTGCACTGGTGGACTATTTCGTCAGTCCGCAAAGTATCCGCTATGCGGACAACACGCGGATTTCCGAGGAAAACGGCACCGTCTTTTATTCCAACGACGATACCGATTGGGGGCTATTCCAGTTGCACGCCGCTGCAGAGTGCGGACGGCTGCTATGGGAATACAATGCAACCAATATAGTGCTGAGCAACCCGCATTTTGGCGCAGACCGGTTGGAGCGGCTAAGCAAAGATATATTGCAAGCCGCGCGTGTACGTATTTATAAGACGGAATATATCTCCTGCCCCGGATGTGGGCGCACGCTGTTTGACCTTGAGAAAACGATTGCGGAAGTGAAAGCCGCCACGGCAGAGTTTACGGGGCTAAAGATAGGC
>OLGV01000748.1_pt1 | contig 12370 bp, 10 predicted proteins | sample 1605761 | NCBI WGS metagenome assembly OLGV01 (sample SAMN03283245) | human gut metagenome | biome: human-associated habitat; material: feces | host: Homo sapiens | place: Peru | collected 2012
TGCTTTTTGCAGAAAAGATATTGCATGGAGAGCCTTAAAGAGGTAAAATAGATAAAATACCTACTCGGACCGCAGAAAGGCAATTTTTCAATTAATTATGTTACATGATTAACAATTGCTTTGGCTGTGGTAAACAAAAAATTATTAAGAAAAGGATGATGAAAGAATGGCTTTTTATTATGATGAACCTGCTCACACATTTAGTGAGTATCTGTTAGTTCCCGGTTATTCCTCCGAAAAATGTATCCCCGCCAATGTAGACCTGCGTACGCCGCTGGTTAAATTCAAAAAAGGCGAGGAGCCGGCAATTACTATGAACATCCCGATGGTTTCTGCTATCATGCAGGCTGTTTCCGGCGAAAAGCTGGCTGTAGCTCTTTCCAAAGAGGGCGGCGTTTCTTTCATCTATGGTTCTCAATCCGTAGAGGACGAAGCTGCTATGGTTGCTCGTGTTAAAGGCTATCGAGCAGGCTTTGTAAGCAGCGACTCCAATATCCGTCCGGACAGCACTCTGGCTGACATCCTGGCACTGAAGGAACGCACCGGTCACTCCACTGTTGCTGTTACCAGCGATGGTACCGCTAACGGCAAGCTGGAAGGCATTGTTACCAGCCGTGACTATCGTCCGAGCCGTATGTCTATGGATGCTAAGGTTCGTGACTTCATGACTCCGATTGACAAAATGGTTTATGCTCCGAAAGATACCACCCTGCAACAGGCTAACGATATCATCTGGGAGAAAAAACTCAACACTCTGCCTATCGTTGATGATGACGGTCGTATGCTGTACATGGTATTCCGTAAAGACTATGCAACTCATAAGGAATATCCGTTGGAGCTGTTGGACAGCAAAAAACGCCACATCGTCGGCGCAGGTATCAACACCCGTGACTATGCTGAGCGTGTTCCAGCATTGATTGATGCAGGCGTAGACGTACTCTGCATTGACTCTTCCGAAGGCTACAGCGCATGGCAGAAAATCACCCTGGACTGGATTCGTGAACACTACGGTGACAGCGTTAAGGTTGGCGCAGGTAACGTAGTAGACGCTGAAGGCTTCCGCTTCCTGGCTGAGGCTGGCGCTGACTTCATTAAAGTTGGTATCGGCGGCGGTTCCATCTGCATCACCCGTGAGCAAAAAGGTATCGGCCGTGGCCAGGCAACTGCTCTGATTGATGTTTGCAAGGCTCGTGACGAATACTTTGAAGAAACCGGCGTATACATTCCTGTATGCTCCGACGGCGGTATCGTTTATGATTACCACATGACTCTGGCTCTGGCTATGGGCGCTGACTTTATGATGTTGGGCCGTTACTTCGCTCGTTTCGACGAAAGCCCGACCAATAAGGTTAACATTAACGGCACCTACATGAAGGAATATTGGGGTGAAGGCTCCAGCCGTGCTCGCAACTGGCAGCGCTATGACATGGGCGGCGCAGCTAAGCTGTCCTTTGAAGAAGGCGTTGACTCTTACGTTCCGTACGCAGGCAGCCTGAAGGATAACGTAAACCTGACTTTGGCTAAGGTTCGTTCCACCATGTGCAACTGTGGTGCTCTGAACATCCGCGAGCTGCAGGAGAAGGCTAAGCTGACTCTGGTTTCCGCAACCAGCCTGGTTGAAGGCGGCGCACATGACGTTATGCTGAAAGAAAACTCCAACAGCAACTATCCTAAATAATTAAATGAACGTAAATGGCAAGCTCTCGAAGAAATTCGAGGGCTTGTTTTTGTATACAAAAAGCTCTCCTGAACGATTCGTTCAGGGGAGCCTGTCTGTTTCTAAGCGAAGTTTCGCTGTTATATTACCTTGTAAAGCTGAAAGCCTTGCGTATCGCAGGAAACCAGCTTGTAGTTGATTCCTTCGCGCAATCCTTCAAAAACGGGAATGTGGTTTTCACCGTGAATGTGGCCGTAGACACAGTGCTGCACACCGTACCGCAGCATCAGATTAGTGAAGCAGGTGTGCTCCGTGCGTGCAAAAAGCGGCGGATAGTGAAAGGCCGTAATTATCTGCTGTGCCTGCATTTTATGTGCCTGCTGCAGGGAAAGCTCCAGACGGATACCTTCGCGATTGTAAATTTTTCTGTCGGCGTCACTGAAGCTTTCGGCTGAGGGGAGCAACCAACCGCGGGTGCCGCAGACAGCAATATCCTCTGCCATAATGCAGTCGTTCTGCAGGAATTCGAAATGAGCGCCGTAACGCTGCTGCATTTTGCTCAGGCTGCTCCACCAGTAATCATGGTTGCCGCGCAGCAGCAGCTTGCGACCGGGCAGCTGCGCCAACCAGTCTAAATCCTGTGCTGCTTCTTCCAAAGTCATGGCCCAGGAAATATCACCGCAGACAATAACGGTGTCCTGTGCGGTTACGGTGTTTTGCCAATTAGCGGCAATCTTTTCTTTATGGTTACGCCAATGCTCGCCGAAAACCTCCATAGGCTTGCTCGCCGGTTCGCCTGATAAATGCAGGTCACCTATTGCGTAAATATGCATAATAATATCACCTTTGCGTGTTAAATTCGTTCTTACGCTTTGCTAAGCAGAAAGCGTGCTAATGCCGGAACATCGGCAACATAGTAATCGGCACCTGCTTCCGACAGTTCCTCGTAGCTACCGAAGCCGAAGCCTGCGCCGATGCAGGCGATGCCGTTGGCGTGAGCGGCGAGAACGTCTTCGCGGCGGTCACCGATAAGTGCTACAGTATTTTTAGCTTCTGGCGTAGTAAGCTGCCATTTTTCCAGAGCGGCTGCAACTACTAAAGCTTTCTTGTCTGTTTTACCGTCCAGGCTGCAGCCGGTAATATCTTCCAAATAGGGGTTGAAGCCAAAGCGTTCGGCAATTCTCAGCGCAAAAACCTCCGGCTTGGCGGTAGCCATGCCGAGGCGGCGGCCATCTTTCTGCAGGTTAGTCAACAGCTCCATAATACCGGGATAAACCTTGTTTTCCCAGATGCCGATATCGGTATAGCGTTCACGATATTTTTCTACACCGGCCTCAGCCTGCTCTCTGGTCATGCCGTAGTATTTGATAAAGCTGTCGCGCAGGGGCGGGCCGATGAAAACCTCCAGCTTTTTTAAATCAGGCTCCTCAATATTTTGAGCGCTCAGGGCGTATTGTACGCATTTGGTGATACCCTCGGCGGAATTTGTCAGGGTACCGTCTAAATCAAAAAGTAAATTTTGAAACATTTATTGCTCCTTATTCGCTTCAATAGAATTTTTTTGGATTTGTATACTTGATTATAACACACTTTAGCAATTTAGTGATACAATAATGGGTATTAGAGACAGATACATTTTATGAGGGGGAATAAAAAATGACAATTAAGCTTTTTGAAAATAATTCTTTGCTCAAACAGTGCGTGGCGAAGGTTACGGCCTGCACGCCTAAGGATGGCAAATATCTGGTTGAGCTGGACCAGACGGTTTTCTTTCCGGAGGGCGGCGGTCAGCTGAGCGACAGAGGCAAGCTGGCTGATGCTGTCGTAAGCCATGTAAGTGAAAAGGATGGTCACATTTACCATGAGTGCGACAAGCCGTTGGAGGTTGGCGCCGAGGCAGAGGCTGTGCTGGACTGGCCTGTGCGTTTGGACAGAATGCAGCAGCATTTGGGCGAGCATCTTTTGTCCTACGCCTGCTGGAAGCTGTTTAAGGCCAACAACATCGGCTTTCATATGAATGAGTATGATGTTTTCATTGACCTTGATAAGGAGCTGACGGACGAGGAGCTGCTGCAGGCAGAATTATATACGAATGAAATCATCTGGGAGAATCGCCCGGTACATATCAGCTATATGGACAGCACAGAAGCTGTCAAGCTGAAGGATAAAATGCGCAAGTTCAACAGCAAGCTGACAGGCACGCTGCGTATCGTTTCCGTTGAGGATGCCGATATCTGTACCTGCTGCGGTACGCACCCTCCGTTTACAGGAATGTTGGGCAGTGTTAAGGTCATCCGCCATGAAAAGCACAAGGGCGGTTGCCGCGTAGAGTTTGTCTGCGGCCGCAGAGCACTTTTGGATGCTGACGCCAAGAACAGCACATTGCTTAGCGTTGCTGTAAGTCTTTCCGTAAAGCCTGAGCAGGTGCCTGCTGCCGTAAATAAGCAGAAAAATGATTTGCTGGCACAGCTTGACATTGCCAAGAGCAAGCTGCTGAAGATTGAAGAAGGAAAGCTGCAGGAAACATATGCTGCTGCACCGGTGAATGCTGATGGAGTAAAGGTTTTGGCTCTGCCTATGGAAGGTCACGATGCCAAGGATATCAAAGCCTTTCTGCCGAAGGTTACTGCCTTGAAAAACACGCTGAGCCTTTTGGTAGCAGTGCAGCCTGAGCGCATCAGCTACGCAGTTGCTTTGGGGGCTGATACTGCAGGCGATTGCCGTAGTGTTATTAAGCTGCTCAACAAAGCCTTTGGCGGCCGTGGCGGCGGCAAGAGCGACTGCGCGCAGGGCGGTGCGGATTATTGCGCCGACTGGCAGGAAAAGCTGCAGAGCGTTGTAGAAAAGTTGAAGTAAAAAGAGCAAAATAAAAAAGACGGTCAAGTGACCGTCTTTTTATTTTCACGAACATATTGTCAATGAATAGGATAGCTGTTATAATAACACTAGAGATTCTGACAGGTCGGTTCCTCCGTAAGGAGGTGGGAGCATGACAGTAGCCGAAGCGTTACAGATAATGTTAACATTTGGTTTGCTTGTTGCGACCATTACGTCTAAACGTAAGTAATTTTGCTTACAATATAACAAAAGACCGACATTAGAGGTCAATGTCAGCCTTTTGTCAAATAACAACAATCAACAGAGAGGGCTGACACGCGACTGTCAGAGTCTCTCTTTATTTTTATTATAGCAAATTTACGTTTTCTGTCAAGCTTACAGCTCATTAATCATAGCAATGAGTCTGTCAACCTCTTCGTCCTTGGTTGCCCAGCTGGTGCAGATGCGCACGCTGTAATTGCCGTTCTCCAGATAAGCAATGTGGCTGAGAGCAAATTCCTCGCTCAGCTTTTCAAACTGTGCCGGAGTCATAATCACAAATTGCTGGTTGGTGGGGGATTCAGTAACGAACTTGAAGCCCTTGGCTAACAGTGCATCACGGATTTTCAGCGCCTGCAGTGTGCCCTTACCGCAGATTTTGCTGTAAAGGTCATCTTTCATAATTGCGCCAAACTGTACGCCGAGCAGACGTCCTTTGGCCATGATAGAACCGCATTGCTTAGCAATAGTGCGGAAGTCAGGCTTAAGTGCATCGTTCAAAATAACAACTGCTTCGCCGAAGAGCAGGCCGCATTTGGTGCCGCCGATATAGAAAACGTCGCAGTTTGCTGCTAAATCCGCAGTAGTCATATCGTTGTCGGGAGCGCCGAGAACATAGCCTAAGCGTGCGCCGTCAACAAAGAGGTAAAGACCGCAGTCCTTGCAGGCCTGATATAAATCCTGCAGCTCTTTTTTGCTGTACATGCTGCCGATTTCTGTCGGTTGGGAGATATAAACCATTTTCGGCTGAGCCCAATGCTCGCGGCTGGGATCAGTATCGTACATTTTCCATTCGTGGCGGATTTGCTCTGCTGTGAGCTTGCCGTCCTCACTTGGAAGTGGCAGCACGCGGTGGCCTACGTGCTCAATCGCACCGGCCTCATGCGTATTGATATGGCTGGGAACAGCGCCGTAAACAGCCTGATGCGGACGTAATGCAGCGCAGATAACTGTCAGGTTGGTTTGGGTGCCGCCAACGAGAAAATGTACGTCAGCGTTCGGGCAGGCGAAGGCTTCTCTAATCAATTTGCGTGCTTCGTCGCAGTAGGGATCAAGGCCGTAGCCGTCAGTCTGTTCCATGTTGGTTTGCACGAGTTTTTCAAGGACTGCAGGATGGCAGCCTTCGGTGTAATCACTGTTAAAACGATAAGTCATTTTAAATCACCCTCAATTTTTAAAATTTATATATGTACTTTGGAGTTTAACTGTGTAAAGGCTCTCCTTGGGGAGAGCCTGTTACCAAAATTCCAAGACCTTCTTATTTCTTGCCTAAAATTTTCTTGCCTACGAATTCATATAACACAGGCAGCAGGGAGAAGACGATGATGCCCAAAGTTACCAGCGTAAAATTATGCTTGATGGCAGGGATGTTGCCGAAGAAATAACCGCCGCCGACAAAGAGAAATACCCACACTACAGCACCGATGACATTGTAATGAGCAAAGGTCAGATAGTGCATTTTGCCGATGCCGGCAACGAAGGGTGCAAAGGTACGCACAATCGGCACAAAGCGGGCCAGAAAAATTGCTTTATGACCATGCTTGTCATAAAATGCGCTGGCCTTGTCGACATGCTCCTTCTTAATGATATTCTTCTTAATCATGTGTATACCGAGATGCTCGCCTATCATATAATTGCAGGCGTCGCCCAGCACAGCCGAAAGTAAAAAGATGGGCACGATAATTTTTATATCCATGCCTTCGGGTGCGGCAGCGGCAAGGGCGCCACAGGCGAAAAGCAGCGAATCGCCAGGTAAAAACGGGGTGACTACCAGACCGGTTTCGCAGAACACTACTATGAACAGGATGGCGTAAATCAGATGACCGTAGGCCATCATAATTTCCGGCAGGTGCTTGTCCAGGTGAAGAATTAAATCGATAAAATACATTGCATATGCTTCCATAAAAATTTCCTTTCTTAACCTTGAGTCATATAAAATTATTTTAACACAAAAAACCGAACGTTGTAAGAGAATTTTAAGCCGAAAATGTGATTTTTCCCTTAAATATGTGGTAAAATAGAAGTCATAAGGTTGTAATGTACAAGTTGTAACAATTATTGAGATAAGGAGTGTTTTCGTTGGACCAAGAATTATGTTGGTGTGGCAGCGGTAAAGCATATGCAGACTGCCACAAAATGAATGATGCGAAAATTGCGTTGCTGCAGGCTCAGGGCTGCGAGGTTCCTGACCGCGATATGATTAAAACCCCGGAGCAGATTGCAGGTATTCGTGAGGCCTGCAAAATCAATACCGGTGTATTGGATGAGGTTGCCAAATATATTAAGGCCGGTATGACTACTGCTGATATCGACAGAATCGTTTACGAATATACAGTAGCACATAACGCTATTCCTGCACCGTTAGGCTATGAGGGTTTCCCGAAGAGCGTGTGTACCTCTATCAATGACCAGGTTTGCCATGGCATTCCCAGCGAGCATGACGTGCTGCGCAGTGGTGACATTGTTAATGTAGACGTTTCTACTATCTACAATGGCTATTATGCTGACGCATCCCGTATGTTTATGATTGGCAAGGTTGCTAAGCCGGCTGCAGATTTGGTTGCAATCACCAAGCAATGTCTGCTGCGCGGTATTGAAGCAGCTCAGCCTTGGGGTTTTCTGGGAGATATCGGAGCTGCTGTTTCCAAGCTGGCACATAAGCACGGCTATTCCGTTGTCGAAGAATTCGGCGGCCACGGCGTTGGTGTAGAATTCCATGAGGATCCGTTCGTCTGCCATGTAGGCAAACGCAAAACCGGTATGGTGCTTGTACCGGGAATGATTTTCACTATTGAGCCGATGATTAACATGGGACACAGAGATATCTTTGTTGACGAAGCCAATAACTGGACTGTTTATACCTGTGACGGCAGTCTTTCCGCTCAATGGGAGCATCAGATTCTGATTACAGAAAACGGTCCGGAGATTTTAACATATTAATGGCTTGACGGCTGTGCAGGCAGTCTTAATCTTTATTATTGTGCCCGGGCCCTGCAGCTTGGGCAAATAGATAGCATAGGAGGCTATAATAATGACAGACTTTTTGGAAAAAACATTTCGCCTGAAGGAACATCAGACGGATGTCCGCACAGAAATTCTTGCCGGTATCACCACCTTTATGACGATGGCTTATATTTTAGCTGTTAACCCCGGCATTTTAAGTGCTGCCGGGATGGATGCCGGTGCTGTATTTACCGCTACTGCTTTGGGTGCCTGCCTTGGTACTCTGCTGATGGCGCTGTTCTCTAACTATCCCTTTGCCCTGGCTCCCGGTATGGGCCTGAACGCTTTCTTTGCTTATACTGTTGTAGGACAGATGGGTTATAGCTGGCAGGTTGCGCTGGCAGCAGTTTTTGTTGAAGGTGTTCTGTTCATCGTGCTGTCTCTGACTAAGGTGCGCGAAGCGTTGTTCAACTCCATTCCGCCTGCACTGAAGTTCGGTGTTACCAGCGGTATCGGTCTGTTCATTACCTTTATCGGCCTGCAGAATTCCAAGCTCGTTGTTGCGGGACCGACTCTCGTTGGCCTATATCCTTTTAAAGCTGCTTTGGCTGATGGCTCCTTCTGGTCCACCGGTATCGGTGCTTTGCTGGCACTTATCGGTATTCTGCTGACTGCGGTAATGATGACGAAAAAGGTTCCCGGCGGTATCCTCGTAGGTATTCTGGTTACCTGGGGCTTAGGCATGATTTGCGAGCTGACCGGTATTTATGTACCGAATCCGAAACTCGGCATGTTCTCCGTTATGCCCAGCTTTGCTAACGGCATTTCTGTTCCCAGCCTGGCACCGACCTTCATGCAGTTGGACTTCAGTGCTATCTTCACCTTTAACTTCATTACAATCATGCTTTCCTTCATGTTTGTAGATTTGTTTGATACCCTTGGCACTCTGATCGGTGTTGCTTCCAAGGCTAAAATGCTGGACAAGGACGGCAAGCTGCCGAAGATTGAAGGCGCTCTGCTGGCTGACTCCATCGCTACTACCGGTGGTGCACTGCTGGGTACCTCTACCGTTACTACCTTCGTAGAAAGCAGCGCCGGCGTTGCTGTCGGCGGCCGTACAGGTCTGACTGCTGTTACTGCAGCTGTTCTCTTTTTCCTCAGCTTGTTCTTTGCACCTATCTTCCTGGCAATTCCTGCCTTTGCTACCGCTCCGGCACTGGTAATTGTAGGCTTTTTGATGGTAAGCAGCCTGCTGAATGTAGACTTTGATGATATGACCGAAGCTATTCCTGCTTTTATCGCAGCTGTAGCAATGCCGTTCATGTATTCTATCTCCGAAGGTATTTCCATGGGCGTTATCTCCTATGTGGCAATTAACCTGCTCAGCGGTGAATACAAAAACAAAAAAACCAGCTGGATTGTATATGTGCTGGCAGTAATCTTTATCCTGAAATATATTTACGTGTAAAAGGATTGAGGTAATAAATATGATGGACCGTGTAAGAGCGGTCGCACTCGGAAACAGCCCTGCTGATATTCTTTTAAAGAACGGCAGGGTTGTTGACGTGCTGACCGAAACAATTTATGAAGCTGATGTTGCTATCGCCGAGGGCGTTATCGCCGGTGTCGGCAGCTATGACAAGGCAGAAAAAATCATCGACCTGAAGGGAGCATATGTTGCCCCCGGTCTGATTAATGCACATTGTCATGTAGAAAGCTCGATGGCTGTGCCTGAGCATTACTGCGCCGAGGAACTGCGCTGGGGCGTAACCACTCTGATTACCGACCCGCACGAAATTGCCAACGTTTGCGGCGTAACAGGCATTGATTACATGATCGACGCTTCGGAAGGGCTGCCGGTGGACGTGCACTTCATGCTGCCCAGCTGCGTGCCGGCCATGGCCTTTGAGGAAAACGGCGAAAAGCTTGAGGAGATAAAGGCCGCCATCAAGGAGATCGTGAAGCGTATCGAGGACGCCGACGGCAAGCTTGAGGACGTAACGGTCACGCTCGACGAGGTGCAGCAGGGTCTCGACGACGCGCGCAGGCTTTATGACGAGGCCAACGCAAAGCTCGAGGAGCTTCTCGGACTGTACGACAAGCTCGTTATGCTCATTAAGGCAAAGGCCATGATGGATCAGGCCGCCGAGACGCTTAAGGCCGGAGAGACCGAGATCGGCACCGCATGGTATAAGCTCCAGCAGACCAAGGCCGGCCTTGCAGATACCGAGGAGCGCCTGAAAAACGAAAAGAAACAGCTCATAAAGGATTATAACAAGCTCAGCGAGGTCGACAGGACCGTTGACGAATACAACGATCTTACCGCGCGGCAGAAGGCCGCGAGGACGGCGCTCGTCCTCTATCCGGATATAAAGACCCGCACCGAGGCGGGCGAGGATGTCGCCGCCGCAGCGCAGGCCGTCCGCGACTCCATGGAGAAGGAGCTTGAGCGGGAGTTCGCGGGACGCCTCGGGATAAGCATACTTTGTATCGCAGCCGGGATTTTCGGGATACTTACTCTGCCTGCAGCCTTTGAGCGCATGCGCACCTACCCCGCGCTCCGCGTGTTTGCGATACTCAGCCTTGCCTGCGCCGTGGGCGCGGAGTGCGTCGGTCTCTTTATGGGCTGGGGACAGACCTACGCGGCTGTCTTCGGCGCGATCTTCGCGCTGCTCGTCCTCCTCGTCGGAGGAAGGGCAAAGATCGCCGCAGTATAAGAGAAAGGACGGTCAAGCATGGACACCAACGAAAAACAGGCTGCCCGGAGCCGCTTCCTAACCAACATCGCATTCTGGGCAGTCATAATCGCGATAGTCTATTTTGTATTCAAATATCTCATAAATCTCGTGATGCCGTTTTTCCTCGCGCTCATCTTTGCCGCGCTCTCCCGTCCGCTGGCAAGGGTACTCAGCCGAGAAACAAAGACCGTCAGGGACGAAAACGGCGAAACGCGCGAGGTGAAGCGGGTGTTTCATCTCAATCACAATTTCGCGGCGGTGTTCAGCGTAGTGCTGCTGTTCGTCGTGATAATCGGAATAGTCACGCTCATCTGCTTCCGCCTTGTCAACACGGGTACGGACATCGTCCGGCAGCTCCCGGCCTTTTATTCCGGCACCATCCAGCCGGGCATAGAGCTGGGGCTGGAGAAGCTCGAGCAGTGGGCGGCGAGCGTGGACGACTCGGTGCTTGAGACCGTGCGCAACGCGGTGCCGAACGTCCTGAGTACCGTGGGCGCGAAGGTGACGGACTTCTCCGCGAAGGTACTCGTGTGGGTATCCTCTCTCGCGGGGAGCCTCCCCACCATGCTCCTCAATTCGCTCATCTGCCTTATCGCGACGGTGTTCATCGCCATCGACTTTGACGCGATATCCGCTTTCCTCGGCCGCAATCTCCCGGCAAAGCCCCTTAAGATGGTGATCGAGATAAAGGACTCCTTCATCGGTATCGTCTGGGAATTCGTGAGATCGTATTTCTACATCTTTCTTATCACCGCGGCGGAGATAACCGTCGGGCTGCTCATCGTCGGGCAGAAGAACGCGCTGCTGATCGGCGTGCTGATCGCGGTGTTCGACGCCTTCCCGATAGTCGGCTCGGGCATGGTGCTGCTGCCGTGGTCGGCGTGGACCCTCTTCGCGGGCAACACTGGGAAGGGCATAGGGCTTTTCGTCCTCTACCTCGTCGTGGTCATCGCCCGCCAGATAATCGAGCCGAAGCTCGTCGGCAAGCATGTCGGACTGCGCCCCATCGTTACGCTCGTCTGCATGTTCGTCGGGACGAAGCTCTTCGGCGCGCTGGGGCTTTTCGGACTGCCTATAATGGCCGCCATCATCACCGATATGAACAACGAAGGCGTGATAAACTTCTTCAAAACTGGCGAAAACGCACAATGAAATCATTTGGACATTTACCGGCCGGAGTCATCCGGCCGGTATTTTGCTGCCAGTTAGGTTTACATAATATATAAGTCCTCCCCCGAATACGATTTTCGACAGAAAAGTATTAGGCATATTGTACATTTTCAGGCATAGAATTTATACATATTATGAGAATACGCTGTAATAAAGCCTGCGATATGTACAAACAAGTTGACTTCAAATGCCAAAAGAGATAAAATATTAACGATCTGTTACGGGCGTCCGCCCCAAGTGGGCGAAAGTAAAAAGAACGGGGGGAGTACATTATGCGAGATTTGAAATATCTCCAATACTTTGAAGCTCTGCTTCGCACCTCAAATAACGATCTCATCACCAAGGCAAAGGAGGAGGGGAAGGTCTGCTGCGCGTTCGTGTGCGAGAACACTCCGGAGCCTCTTTTCAATGTCGGCGGCGCATTCTCCATTCGTCTGTCCGCGCCCAACACCGGCTCGATGGACATCGCGACCTACTACATGACAAGCTTTCTCTGCGAGACGAGCCGTGCGCTGCTCGAGCGCGCGATCGAGGGCGGCTTCAACTTTGCCGACTGCGTTATCGCGCCGGACGGCTGCACGATGATTAATCGCTGCGTCGAGAACATGGAGCTGCTCAAGACCATGGGGAAGGGCAACGACAAGTTCTTCCACGAGTATATGGAGATCCCGCTCAAGGCCGATGAGAACGGCGTGAACCTCCTCGTCCTCCAGTGCAAAAACCACATTCTCAGGCCGCTGCACGAAAAATACGGCGTTGACGTTTC
>OLGV01000751.1_pt1 | contig 12343 bp, 10 predicted proteins | sample 1605761 | NCBI WGS metagenome assembly OLGV01 (sample SAMN03283245) | human gut metagenome | biome: human-associated habitat; material: feces | host: Homo sapiens | place: Peru | collected 2012
CATTGACTTCCTCACCAAGCAGGGCAAGAAGGTCGGTATGGTCGCCGTTCACCTCTATCGTCCGTTCAGCGTGGAGGCCATCCGCAAGGCTATCCCCGACACGGTGAAGCGCATTGCCGTGCTCGACCGCACCAAGGAGCCTGGAGCTGATGGCGAGCCTTTGTATCTCGACGTGAAGGCTGCCCTCTACGACGATCCTCGCAAACCGCTGATCGTTGGTGGCCGCTATGGTCTCGGTTCATCAGACACCACACCCGCCAAGATCATCTCTGTGTTCAACAACCTCGATCTCAACACTCCGAAGGATCACTTCACAGTGGGTATCGTCGACGATGTTACGTTTACCAGCCTGCCTGAGGTGGAGGAAATCCCCATGGGTGGTGACTCATTGTTCGAGGCTAAGTTCTTCGGCTTGGGTTCAGACGGTACCGTTGGTGCCAACAAGAACTCGGTGCAGATCATTGGTAACAACACCAACAAATATTGCCAGGCATACTTCTCTTACGACTCTAAGAAGTCTGGTGGTTTCACATGTTCACACCTTCGTTTCGGCGACGAGCCCATCCACAGCGCATATCAGGTGAACACGCCAAACTTCGTGGCTTGCCACGTACAGGCTTACCTGCACATGTATGATGTGACACGTGGCCTTCGCGACGGTGGTACATTCCTGCTCAACACAATTTTCGATGGCGATGAGCTCGTCAATTTCATCCCCAACAAGGTGAAGCGCTACTTCGCTAAGCACAACATCACGGTGTATTACATCAACGCAACGAAGATTGGACAGGAAATTGGCCTTGGCAACCGCACCAACACCATCCTGCAGTCAGCATTCTTCCGCATCACTAAGGTGATTCCTACTGAGCTCGCTGTGGAGCAGATGAAGAAGTTCATCGTGAAGTCTTACGGCAAGAAGGGTGAGGATGTGGTCAACAAGAACTACGCCGCCGTTGATCGCGGTGGCGAGTATAAGCAGTTGGCTGTTGACCCCGCTTGGGCAAACCTCGCTGATGACGCAGTGGTCGAGGACGACGCTCCCGCATTCGTGAAGGAGATTGTTCGCCCGATGAACGCTCAGGCCGGTGACCTGCTGAAGGTTTCTGACTTCGTTAAGTTCAACACTACTGACGGTACATGGCAGACAGGCACAGCCGCTTACGACAAGCGTGGTGTGGAGGCATTCGTTCCTGTTTGGAATGTGGAGAACTGTATCCAGTGTAACAAGTGTTCGTTCTGCTGTCCTCACGGCTGTATCCGTCCGTTCGTTCTCGACGAGCAGGAGGCTGCTGGCTTTGATGGCGAGACTCAGGACATCTTGGCTCCGAAGGCAATCAAGGGTATGAAGTTCCGTATGGAGGTTTCTGTGCTCGACTGTCTGGGTTGCGGCAACTGTGTTGACGTTTGCCCGGGTAAGAAGAACAAGGAGACTGGCAAGGTTGAGAAGGCCCTGAAGATGGTTCCTTTCAACGTGGACGATCCCGCAATGAAGAAGGAGGTTGACAACTGGACTTACCTCGTGAAGAACGTGAAGTCAAAGCAAGACCTCATCGATATCAAGCAGAGCCCGAAGAACTCTCAGTTCGCCGACACTCTGTTTGAGTTCTCTGGCGCATGCGCTGGTTGCGGTGAGACTCCGTATGTGAAGCTCATTAGCCAGCTTTTCGGTGATCGTGAGATGATTGCCAACGCTACAGGTTGCTCAAGCATCTACTCGGCTTCTGTACCTTCTACTCCTTATTGCAAGAACGACAAGGGTCAGGGTCCTGCCTTCAACAACTCTCTGTTTGAGGACTTCTGTGAGTTTGGTCTGGGTATGTCACTGGCCAACAAGAAGATGAAGGAGCGCATCTGCCACTTGCTCAATGAGGCCAAGGGCAACGAGAATGTTCCTGAGGAGTTCGTAGCAGCCGCCGACAACTGGATGGCCAACATGAACGACGCCGACGGCTCTAAGGCCGCAGCTGCCGAATTGAAGCCGCTGATCGCAGCTGGCGCAGAGAAGGGCTGCCCCATTTGCGCTGAGCTGAAGACCCTTGAACACTACCTCGTGAAGCGTTCACAGTGGATCATCGGTGGTGACGGTGCTTCTTACGATATCGGTTACGGTGGTCTCGACCACGTGCTTTCTACCGGTGAGGACGTGAACATCCTGGTGCTCGACACCGAGGTTTACTCTAACACAGGTGGTCAGTCGTCTAAGTCTACTCCTATCGGTGCCATTGCACAGTTTGCCGCAAGCGGTAAGCGTGTGAGTAAGAAGGACCTCGGTTTGATGGAGACCACTTATGGTTACATCTACGTGGCTCAGATTGCTATGGGTGCCGACAACGCTCAGACCTTGAAGGCTATCCGTGAGGCAGAGGCTTATCCCGGACCATCGCTCGTCATCGCTTACGCTCCCTGTATCAACCACGGTATTAAGGGTACGAAGGAGGAGAAGCGTAACATGGGTCGCTCACAGCACGAGGAGGCTCTGGCCGTTGAGTGTGGTTACTGGCACCTCTGGCGTTTCAATCCTGAGCTCGCCAAGGAGGGCAAGAACCCGTTCCAGCTCGACTCTAAGGCTCCGCAGTGGGATAAGTTCCAGGATTACCTCATGGGCGAGGTTCGCTTCTCTTCACTGAAGAAGGCCGATCCCGAGCACGCAGAGGAGCTCTTCAGCGAGACGGAGAAGAGCGCTAAGCGTCGCTACCAGGCTTACGTCCGCAAGAGCCAGGAGGATTGGACGGAGATTATCTAATCCCATTCCCAGCTAATGTTCTCCCGTCATAGGGAGCAATCATAATGATCCCCGCAAGTGGCCCAAGGTCTGCTTGCGGGGATTTTTTGTTAAATCGACTTAACAAAACACGATGCTACACGCTTTTTCTATTATCTTTGTAAAAGTGCGTGTTTGCATGACGTGATACCAGGGTTGTTTCATGTTATGTTGCGCTGCCATGATTGCAACCCGCTGATAATCTTGCTAAAATGACGATGCAACGACATCGCCTTGACCCAATAATTTAAGGAAACCACAAACGACATTTATAACACATTAATCTTAACTACATCATGAAAAAAGGATTTTTAGCCATCGCTGCAGCTGCTGCCCTTGTGCTGAGCAGTTGCGGAGACACCAAAAAGAACGCAGAGGCTGCCGCTGGTGCCGCCGATCAGGCCGCTGCCGTAGAAACTGTTGATACCGCCGCTCTCAGCGACAATACCAATGCAGCCATCGCTACGCTGACCGCTCAGGTGGAGCAGGCTGTGAAGAACAAGGATCCGAAGGTCCTCATCACCTCACTCGCAACGTTGCAGGCCACCTACAAGGCTCTTGTCAATGCCGGTCAATTGGATGAGGCCAAGGCCTACGGCCAGTCGATCAAGAATTTCCTGGCAGAAAATGCCGAGAGCATCAAGGCTGTGACAGATGGCAATACCACCATAGCCGACTTGGTGAATGGCATAAAGAACCTGCCTACCACCGCAGAGACCACTGCTGAGCAGGCCAAGCAAGCCGTGACTGACGACGCTGTGAGCCTTGCCGCTCCTTATATCCAGAAGGCTGCTCAGACTGCCGCTACCGTTGAGGCTGCGAAGGCTGCCTTGCAGAGCGCTCCCGAGGCCGCTAAGAAGATTGTGGAGAATGTGCCCGAGGCTGCCAAGGAAGCAGCCAAGACTGCCGCCACCAATGCGGTGAACAACGCCAAGGCTGCCGCAGAGAAGAAGGCCAACGAAGAGGTAACCAAGGCGCAGAACAAGGCCAATGAGAAGGTGAACAAGGCAAGAGAGAAGGCTGCCGAAAAGGTGAAGGAAGGACAGAAGAAACTCAACGACAAGGTGAACGAGGCTGCTAACAATGCTTTGAAGAACCTTGGCAAGTAATCGGCGTGTAAGGCGCGATCTCATGTCGCCCTGCTAACCTAAGCGTTGGTGGGGCGATTTGAACCTAAAATGGGCATATGGCCGAAATGGGAATATAACGAGTTTGTTATTGTTTCTTTGCAACCCTTGTCAGTGTTTCTTCCGGCATCGTGCTTCCATTCGCGTTTTGGCATAATGGGATATGCCCTATCATTTAACCCATACAATCGATGAAAGATTTTGCAGCCATAGATTTTGAGACGGCCAACCAATACCGCAGTAGCGTTTGCAGTGTGGGAGTGGTGATTGTAAGAAACGGCGAGGTGGCCGAGAAGTTCTACAGCCTTATCTACCCCCGCCCAGATTTCTTCACCTATTGGACCACCCAGGTGCATGGTTTGACCATGCTCGATGTGGAGGATGCACGTCCGTTTCCCGATGTGTGGCAGGTTATCGCCCCTAAATTGGAAGGCTTACCCTTGGTGGCACACAACAGTCCGTTCGATGAGAGTTGCTTGAAGGCTGTATTTAAGGAATATGGCATGGACTATCCCAACTATGAGTTTCATTGTACCTGTCGTGCCTCACGTAGGCAGTTGGCAGGCATATTGCCCAATCACCAGTTGCAAACCGTAGCTCGCTATTGTGGCTACGATCTCACCAATCACCACCACGCCTTGGCCGATGCGGAAGCCTGCGCTGTCATAGCGCTCCACTTGCTCTGAACGTAAGTCCCTGTTTTTTGCCAACGTTTGATAGGTTGCGAATGCTATTGTTGACGCAGATGGCTTTGCTTATTTAGTTTGCGCCCACTTGTCGTAAGTACATTTGTGTCAAAAAACAACAGCCCGAACTCTCAGGGTTCGGGCTATCATTCATAACGGTTGTTTTAATATTTTGTGCAAAGAGTTATTGCTTTGCAATGAGCTTGGCGCTTCCGCTCGTTTAGCGAATGCGGTCCATGCTCTTCACGAGACGGTCGTCGGCCTTGATGCCATGATGAGCCATCATCAGCAGGATGATGGCGATGAGCGGGAGGCAAGCGCCGAATGCCACATGGAATGTGGCACCGTCGACAGGCAGAGCCACGAAAGCGCAGTAAGCATAGTAAGCATACCACAACAGGCAGAGCACTACGCTCACCATGCACAAACGCATTTGCAGAGCGCGGCGCTTGAACATAAACACGGTGACGAGCGACAATGCCGCTGTAATCACCAGGTCGGCAAGTAGCAATGGGTAGGCCGTGAAATTCTCTCCTTGGTACAGGCCCAGGTTAAACAACTTGGCCGAAACACCCATTCCCTGAGGCTCCACACTACCAATAGGCATGGCCAGGCAGCTTATGAGCACAGCCACAGCCAACATCAGGTAGAGGGTTTGAATGCGCTGAATCATTGTGCCTCTTCCTCTTGGTTGTCCTGTGAGGGATCGCGCCAATAGATGTTGCCCTCAATAAACTCCTGGGTAGCCAGCAGCGTGGGTTTCGGCAACTTCTCGTAGTAGCGGCTGATCTCGATCTGCTCACGGTTTTCGAACACCTCGTCCAACGAATCGTTGTAAGAAGCAAACTCCTGCAACTTCTTGTTCAGGTCTTGCTTAATCTCCACACCGATTTGGTTGGCGCGCTTGCCGATGATGGCCACGCTCTCATAGATGTTACCAGTGCTCTTCCACAACTCGGGAAGCTCGCGAGTCTCGGTGTTTACCGGAGCTTTTGACTTCTTATAATCCATATCTGATTGAAAAATATTGATTTTTAATATTGCTAATTCTGATGGTTGGCGCTTACTCGTCGACGACCGTACTGGTCACCTTCTTGCATTTGTTCACATATTCCTCGGCCAATTTACGCGACTTGGAGTCGGGATATTCGTTGATGAATCCGTAAGCCTCGTCTTCCGCATTTTGGAATCGTTCCACGCGTTTTTCCTCTACGCTCTGCTTGGCCAGTTCATACTTACTCTTCATGATGAGCAACGCAAAGTCCTCGCGCTTGCTTGAGTAGGGGTAGTCTTTCAGGGCGTTCTCTGAGGTGACGATGCATGCCTCGTAGTTGTTTCCACCCTCGGTGCAGTTTCCGAAGTAGGTGCCAAGGTTGTAATAGAGCTGGGCAGAGTAGAGCTCCTTCTCTACCAACTTGTCTTGCAATGCGAACAAGCGGCTTTGAGCTTGCTCCTTCATCTGGGCGTCTGGATAGAGGTCCAGGTAGTCTTGGAAGGCAGCGATGGCCTTAACGGTTTCTGTTTGGTCCAGGCGCGCCTCGGGAGTGCACATGTACAGGCTCTGTCCGGCATAGTAGGACGCCATCTCGGCATATACGCCACGCGGGTACGTTTTTACGTAGCGCTTGAACGTTTCGGAAGCCGTCTCGTAGTCGCGGTTGCAAAATTCGGCCATGGCCAACATGTATAGGCTCTCCTGAGCATCGGTTGTACCCTTCAGCTGGGTGATAACCTCTTGCAGGATGGTAGTGGCGCGTTGGTACTTGCCATTGGCGAAGCACTCCTTGGCGTACTCGTATTTGTAATGGTATTCGGGGGTTCTATATACCTGGTTGAATTCCCTTGCGCAGCTGCTCAAGAGCAACAGGATGGTAAAAGCTACGAGAATGATCTTCTTCATGTTCTGCATTTTGGAATGCAAAAATACAACTATTTCATGGATTTGCCAAGGAGCACTCGCCATTTTTAGCAAAAAATAGGATTTGGTAAGCCCAAATTGCAGTTTTCGCACACAATATTGGCCAAAAGAGCCCTAAAGTCAGTGGTTTAGAGCGTTCATGCATGTCCAGTTGCAAGTTTGTGAACGTTAAGGTAGCCCTTGTTTGATGGCATAGACGATGAGTTGGAACGATGCCAATGTGCGAGCCTTCCTTTTGCAACTCGGAAGGTAGAAATTAGCCAACAACCTATAGACGAATCTACACACTTCTTTTCTACGAGCGAATGTTTGGTTGCAAATACGCGATTCTCGGCGTATTTTTGTAACCTGCTAACAATCAGCGTCTTGTGAATTTTGTGTAGTGCTTACCACTCCGTATTTCGCATCAAGTATTGCGATAGATGCCTAACCGAGGTACCAAACATGCCCGATCGAGTCTCGAAAGACGGTCGATCGAGGGACGAAACATGCCTTTCCGCAACTCGGAACATGCCTAATCGCAGGAGCTTGCCTCTCGCGTGGCGATAAAATCTCATAAAAATGGCGTTTCGGCTCGCCAGATTGTCGGAAATCGTCGACAAACTTTTTGACCAAAAAACATTACATGGTCAAGAGCGCCGAGTGCTTGTGCGAATCATCTAAGAAGGGAATCGTTCGCTTCCATGGCCCTGTGGGTGATGAAAACGGTCGATTCCCTATCACTATACAGTGAGTGTGTGGCCTGATGTTAGTGATTTGCCACGTAGTTAGTAATCCATTGGCCCACTTCTGTGGTGCCATAATGATTACCGCCTTCAACCTGAATTTCGGGTGTGCGGATGTTCTGCAGCAAACTCTCGTTGCATGCCTCGCGGATAAGAGCGCCTTCGGCCTTCAGGCCAAAGTGCTCGAGCATCATAGCGGCTGAGAGGATCTGTGCCAGCGGGTTGGCAAGGTTCTTGCCGGCTGCCTGTGGCCATGATCCGTGCACCGGTTCGAAGAGCGGCGTGTGGTCGCCCAGTGAGGCCGACGGTTGCAGGCCCATAGAGCCCGTGATGGCACTCGTCTCGTCGGTGAGGATGTCGCCAAACGTGTTCTCGGTGACAATGACATCGAAGAAGCGCGGGTCGGTAAGCACGCGCATCGAGCAGTTGTCGATAAACATATAGTCGGTCTGCACGTCGGGGTATTGGGGCTCCATTTCCTTCGCAATCTGTCGCCACAGGCGTGAGCTTGCCAGCACATTGGCCTTGTCGACCACCGTGAGGTGGTGGTTGCGGCGCTGTGCTGTTTCGAAGGCCACCTTCAGGATGCGCTCAATCTCGGGGCGCGAGTACACGTCGGTGTCGTAGGCGCGGTCGTTGTCCTGATACTTTTCGCCGAAGTACATGCCACCTGTGAGCTCACGAATCACCATGAAATCGGCACCCTTGATGATGCTCTCCTTCAGTGGCGACATGTGGAGCAGGCAGTCGAACGTGGCCACGGGGCGCACGTTGGCAAACAAGCCAAGCTTCTTGCGCATGGCCAGCAAGCCGGTCTCGGGGCGCACCTTCAGTGTGGGATCGTTGTCGAAACGCGGGTCGCCCACAGCGGCGAAGAGCACAGCGTCGGCGTCCATACACGTCTTAAACGTGTCGTCGGGGAATGGGTCTCCGCAAACGTCGATGGCATGTGCGCCACAGATGGCCTCGTGATAGACAAACTCGTGTCCAAACTTCTTGGCAATGGCGTCGAGCACATGGATGGCTTGCGGCATGATCTCTGGTCCGATGCCGTCGCCGGGTAATACTGCGATATTCAGTTTCATGATTTCTTATGTGTTTTATGTTTGTTCTTTGGATTGTTGGGGAGCGTGGATTGAGCCTCCTTCCCTCAGTTTTTCTTCCTCGTCTTCCACGATATTGAGCATCTTGAACGTGGCTTTGATGGCCGCCTCCGTTTGGTCGGCGTCGAGTCCGTGGGTGCGAATGACGCGTCCTCCGTCGCATTGCCATGTAATGATGGTCTGCACCAATGCGTCGGTGTGGCCTCCGGGCGGAATGGTCACGGTGTAGTTGGCCAATCGTGGGAAGGTGCGGTTGAGGTTCTCCTTATACACCTTGCGCAAGGCTTTCACAAAGGCGTCGTACTGACCGTCGCCGGTAGCGTCGGCCGTATATTCCTCACCGTTGATTTCCACCTTCAGGCTGGCGATGGGTTTCAGCCCATACGACGTGGAGACCATGTAGCTGAGGAGCTTCACCCGTTCCACGGGTGTGTTGTGCTTCAGCACGTCGGCAATGATGTAAGGCAGGTCGTCTTGGGTCACCATCTCCTTACGGTCGCCCAGTTCGGTGATGCGCCGTGTTACGCGTCGTGTCTGTTCGGGCGTCAGTTCCAAGCCCAGTTCCTCCAGGTTCATCTCAATGTTTGCCTTGCCCGAGTTTTTGCCGAGTGCGTATTCGCGCTTGCGGCCAAAGCGTGAGGGCACGAGGTCGTTGCTGTAAAGCTTGTCCTTGTTGTCGCCATCGGCGTGAACACCCGCCACCTGCGTGAAGACATTGCTTCCCACGATGGGTTGGTTGGCCGATATGGCGATGCCGCTGTAGCCTTCCACCAAGCGACTAATCTGGTTGAGTTTGCTCTCGTTGATTGACGTTTTGGCGTGGAAATGGTCCTTCAGGATGGCTTGCACGCTGGCAAGCGGTGCGTTGCCGCATCGTTCGCCCAGGCCGTTCACCGTGACATGCACGCCCTGGCAACCGCTCAACACGGCGGCGAGCGTGTTCGACACCGCCAGGTCGTAATCGTTGTGGGCGTGGAAATCGAATCGCTTGTCGGGGTAGCGGCGGGCATCTTGCGCACATATTCCACACACTGCAGCGGGTTCATGATGCCCAATGTGTCGGGTAGCATGAAGCGTTGGATGGGCGTGTCCTTCAGGCGGTCCATCATTTGGTACACATATTCGGGCGAATCCTTCATGCCCGAGCTCCAGTCCTCCAGATAGATGTTGACCCGCAGGCCCTGCTGCTCGGCATAGTCGAGCGAGTGTAGAATGTCGGCCAAATGTTCCTCTGGTGCCTTGTGCAACTGGTGTTGGCAATGTTTCAGCGAGCCTTTCACCAACAGGTTGATGACGCGGCAGCCGCAACCTTTGATCCAGTCGATCGACAGTTTGCCGTCGACGAAGCCCAACACCTCGATGCGGTCTATGTAACCCTCGCGCTGGGCATAGTTGCAGATGCGTGTCACGGCCTCGCGCTCGCCCTCGGAAACACGTGCTGAGGCCACCTCTATGCGGTCGACGTTGACATCGTGGAGCAGCGACCGGGCGATGATGAGCTTCTCGTGGGGCAGAAAACTGACGCCGCTGGTCTGCTCACCGTCGCGCAACGTAGAGTCCATGATTTCGATCTGCGGACCGAAAAGCGTTTTTGCTCCTATATCCATCATGCGCGTTGCTTTTCAAAAGCCTCCACCTTGTTGCGGTTGGCAACGAGGAAATCCACGTCGTCGAGGCCGTTCATCAGGCAGTGCTTCTTATAACCGTTGATGTCGAAATGTTCCGAATGGCCCGTAGCAAGGTTGGTCACCGTTTGGTTAGGAAGGTCCACGCGCACCTGAGTGCCATGGTCTTTGTCGATGGATGAGAACAGTTCGCTCAGAAACTGCTCGCTCACCACCACCGGAAGCACGAAGTTGTTGAGCTCGTTGTTCTTGTGGATGTCGGCGAAGAAACTGCTGATAACCACCCTGAAACCATAGCCGGCGATGGCCCATGCGGCATGTTCGCGCGACGATCCTGAGCCGAAATTCTTGCCGGCTACGAGGATTACGCCCGAATAAGAAGGGTCGTTGAGCACAAAATCGCTCTTCAAACTGCCGTCCTTATTGTATCTCCAGTCGCGGAAAAGGTTGTCGCCGAAGCCTTCCTTGTCGGTAGCTTTCAGGAAGCGGGCGGGTATGATCTGGTCGGTATCCACATTCTCCAAGGGGAGGGGAATGCAGGATGATGTGATGACATCAAATTTCTGTTTCATCGTTGTGTGTTGTCTTTGTGTGATTATTCGCGTTCAGCGGATGGGCGTGGGTGGCCCTTGTTGCGGTTGTTGGCTATCCGCCGGGATGCCCGTTGGCCGATGCCGCTGCGCGTTGTTATGCCTGAAGAAACTCGCGAGGGTCGCTGATGCGGCCTGTGATGGCGGCTGCGGCTGCCACAAGGGGCGAAGCCAGCACCGTGCGTGCGCCCGGTCCCTGACGGCCCTCGAAGTTGCGGTTCGATGTTGAGACGCTGTATTTGCCAGCTGGCACCTTGTCGTCGTTCATGGCCAAGCATGCCGAGCAGCCCGGTTGGCGTATGGCGAACCCTGCTGCCTCCAGTTGCTTGTCGAGTCCTTCCTCCTGAATCTGCTTCAGAACGGCCCATGAGCCCGGCACCAGCCATGCCACCACGTTGGGTGCTTTCTTATGGCCCTTGACCACAGAGGCGAAGGCGCGGAAGTCCTCTATGCGTCCGTTGGTGCACGCTCCGAGGAACACGTAGTCGATGGGGTGCCCCAAGAGGCGCTCGCCAGGCTCGAATCCCATGTAGCGCAGGCTCTTGAGGAACGAAGCCTGCTCGCTTTCGGCCATCTCATCGAGTGTGGGAACTGATCCCGTGATGGCGATGCCCATTCCGGGGTTGGTGCCGTAGGTGATGCGAGGCTCGATGTCGGCTCCGTCGAAAGCCAACTCACAGTCGAACACGGCGTCGTCGCCCGAGCGCAGCTGGCGCCATTCGGCCACGGCCTTGTCCCACGCCTCGCCCTTGGGGGCGTACTTGCGTCCTTTCAGGTAGGCGAAGGTTGTTTCGTCGGGCGCGATGAATCCGCCGCGCGCACCCATCTCTATGGAGAGGTTGCAGAGTGTCAGTCGGCCCTCCATGCTCATGTTCTCAACCACAGGTCCGGCGTATTCCACGAAGTAGCCCGTGGCTCCCGAGGTGGAGAGTTGGGCCATGAGGTAGAGCGCCACGTCCTTGGCCGTTACGCCAGGCTGCAGGGCGCCGTTGATGGTGATGCGCATGCTCTTTGGCTTCTGTTGCAGAATACACTGCGAGGCCAGAACCATTTCGACCTCAGAGGTGCCGATGCCGAATGCCACAGCGCCCACGGCACCGTGGGTAGAGGTGTGCGAGTCGCCACAAACGATGGTCATGCCGGGCAGTGAAAGGCCCGTCTCGGGTCCCACCACGTGGATGACGCCGTTCTCGGGCGTGTTCTTTTTGAATTCCGTCAGGCCAAACTCGGCGCAGTTCTTGTCGAGTGTCTCCACTTGGTGGCGGCCCACGGGGTCGAGTTCAGGCGATCCTTGGTCGTGCGTCATGATGTTATGGTCGGGCATGCAGAACACCTGTTGCGGTCTGAACACCTGCAGATGGCGGCGGCGTAAGCCGTCGAAGGCTTGAGGCGATGTCACCTCGTGACAATACAGTCGGTCGATGTAGAGTTGCGTGGGGCCTTCTTCCACGACCTGTACTACATGGCTATCCCAAATCTTATCAAATAATGTATTCATAACATAAAAACCTTTCGCTATCTTATTTCCTAAACTTGTTGATACAATCGATGTATGCCTCGACCGACGCCGTTACGATGTCGGTGTTGGCTCCGAAGCCATAGTAGACGCTTCCGGCGTATTCCACTTGCATGTGAACCTTTCCGACGTCGTCCGATCCCTTCGAGATGGCCTGAATGGTAAACTCCTTCAGTGTCATCTGCTTGCGGATGATGCGCTTCAGGGCCTTGATGGCGGCGTCGACCGGACCGTTTCCAGAACTGCTCTCCTCAAACTTCTGGCCGGCGATGTCGAGGCCCACGCTGGCTAC
>OLGV01000755.1_pt1 | contig 12317 bp, 8 predicted proteins | sample 1605761 | NCBI WGS metagenome assembly OLGV01 (sample SAMN03283245) | human gut metagenome | biome: human-associated habitat; material: feces | host: Homo sapiens | place: Peru | collected 2012
ACCGCCGCCGCGGTCTGTACGCTTCTGGGCGCGGTGATCGGCGTGTCCACCGCGGAGTTCAACAAAGAGAGATAACGATGTACATAGATTTTCAGACCATAATCACCGCCGCGGCGGTGCTGGCTGCGATATTTGCCATTTTCGGCTATATCGTCAAGGCGGAGAAGTGGTATCTCCGTCAGAACAGGCAGAACGCGGAGATCGCGCAGCTCAAGCGGGAGTCGAACATCATGTGCGAGTGCATGTATGCGTGTCTCGACGGACTGAGTCAGCTCGGCGCGAACCACACCGTACCCGCCGCGAAGGAAAAGATGGACGAATACCTCCGTGACGCGGCGCACCGCGTGGACGGTGAAGCGATATGAACCGCCCGGGAGCCGGCGCGCCGTCTCCCGGAGCAAACTGCAAGGAGTATGAACTATGGGTTATGATCCGAAGAAGGACCGCGCCGACGAAGCCGTCCGCGACAAGACGCTCCCGCCCCAGCCCGGCGGGAACGAGACGCCGGCCGAGGATAAAAAGGACAAAACTCCGCCAAAGACCGAAACGCCCGAGGAGGCGCTCAGGCGCAGCTGGAGCAAAGCGGCGGAGAGTACGAAGCGCATTGCCGGCGACGCGGAGCTGCCGGAGGCGAAGCTGCCGCGCATAGGCCATGTGGACGAGGAAACGCAGCGCCGCATGCTCGAGCAGATAAACGCCGCGGCGGGCGAGCAGGCGGAGAAGAGAATAGACTATGCCGCCGGTCAGGCCGTGAGCGAGCTTGAGCGCGCCGAGGAGGACGCGGCTGCAAAATTCCAGACGCAGAGGAACAGGATAAGCGCCGAAGAGCTGAGAGCGCTCGACGACCAGGCGCTGTACGCCGAGGCGAGGGGCGACCGCGGCGGCATCGGTCAGGCGCAGTACGGCGCGGTGAGGAATACCGCCGCCGTCAACCGCATGGCGGTGGACAGGGAGCAGACGAAGCTCTCCACCGACACCGCGCGCCAGATAGCCGATCTCCGGGCAAAGGGCGAGTTTGAAAAGGCGGACAAGCTGCTTGAGCTCACGCAGAGCCATCTCTCGGAGCTTATGACGCTCAAGCGTTGGGCGGAGGAGACGAACATGAGCGCGGACGAGTTCAACGCGAAGCTTGCCCAGTGGGAGGCGGACTTTGCTCTCGCGGCAAAAAAGTACCGCACCGACACGGAGCTTGCCGTCGGAAAGCTCACCGGCGCGCTCTCGGACGGCACTCTCACGCTCGAGGGACTGGAGGCCCACCGCGAGCAGCTCGTCAAGGCGGGAGAAGCGATGATGGCGGCGGGACTTGTTCCCACCGAGGCGCAGCTCGAGGCCATGGGCTGGACAAAGGAGCAGTATCTCGAATGGACCGAGAGCCGCGGAAACGCCGCCGCTGCCGAAGAGACCGCGCGCCGGACAGGGCCGATATACATCAGGGACGCGCAGGGCAAGCTCGTGAGAGTAACGAAGCGCGAGTACCGGGAATACCTCGCCTCGCGCCGGTAAGGAAAAAAGTAAAACGACGCAAAAAAGGCACAGCCGTGAGGCTGTGCCTTTTGATGTGCTGCCGAAGGATCACTCTGCGGGGACATAAGTGGTCTGAGTCTTGAAGCCTGCGACGGACGCGGGGTTCTTCGCGAGGGAGACATGGGTGAAGTCCATACCGACTGCGGCGATCGCGGCGTCAAGCTGCTGGTAGCGAGTAGCGGAGTAGTATTCCTCGAGAGCCTTTACATTGGCCTTATCCTTCAGCCATTCCGCCTTGTAGGCAATGAGCATATCAAAGAACTCGTCGCTGATACCGAGGTCGTAGCCGTACTTGTCGTTGCCCTCCCGAACGGTGCCGTACTCGAGAGCGTTCATATGGACGGGAGCCATCAGGATAACGAAGGGGCAGGTGATGACGATGCGGGTGGGGATGATCTCATATGCGACCATGCTGCCGGAGGCGAGAGCATTGGTGATGTAGGCAAGCTTTGCCTCGCGGACCGCGGCCTTGTCGTTCCAGCCGGTGACGCCCTTAGTGTAGCCGGGCCAAAAGGAAGCTCCGGTGACATAGTAGCGGTCGAACAGGTTCAGGACGGCGTTCTGGCCTTCCTCGGTCTCAAGGTCGGCGGATGTGTAGATCTTTACCTGGCCGTAGTAGGACAGACCGTAGGAGCTGTAGTAGTTATAGCCCATCTTCTCCTCGGGGACGGAGATCTGGCGGGACCATGCGACGCAGACATTGGGGTTCTCGGCGAACTCTATGGTCGTGGAGGTGCCGGCCTCGGAAACGCCCAGCAGGTGCAGGCTGTCGATGTCAAGGACCAGCTCGAGGTTGGTGTTGTTGGGAACGTTGTTGTAGGAGGTGGCCAGCTGCATCATGTTGCGGTAGTTGTAGCCGGAATCATCCTGAGCCTGCGCGGGGTCGGCATTGGTAACGCCGCCCTTGAGCCACTCGCGGACTGCGGCCTTCTGGAGATCCTCGCTCCAGTCGATGCAGCCGAAGTTGATGCCGCCGACGCCGGATACGGTGGCTGCGGTGGCAAGCTCGGGGGAGAGCTTCAGGTAGCCGTTCTCCTCGGGATTAAGGACATAGCCGTGCTCCTCAGCCCATGCGGCGTACTCCTCGTCGGTGGGCTTCTTCGCGGCATCCTCAGCAGAGGCCGCGGGAGCCCCGCCGCAGACGCACAGAGCGAAGAGCATGACAAAAGTCAGAAACAGTGCAATATACTTTTTCATCTCATTTTTCCTTTCTAAAAATTACCCCGTATGCCGGGATGTCATTTCAACTGGATTGCTGCACACCCAAAATATGTCAACACGACAACAAATTACCCTTGCTTGGATTATTTCAGATCGAAGCCCTCGGAGAACAGCTCCTCACCGTCCGGCAGCACCCACATGGCCTCCACGCCGTCAAGGCCGGCGGCGAGCTCGCGCCCCTCGTCTATGTCCATGTTGAAAAGGCAGGTGGAGAGCGCGTCGGCGAGGCCGGAATCCTCCGTTATGACCGTGACGGATAGATAGCGGTCCTCCGGCATGAGCGTATCCGGGTCGATGATGTGGTGGTAGCGCCGGCCCTCATAGGCGAAAAAACGCTGGTATGAGCCGCTCGTAACGATGGAGCCGCCGGGGACGGAGACGGTGCCGAGACTCTCGCCGCAGCCGGGGAGACCCGGGTTCGTCACCGCCACGGTCCAGCTGCCGCCGCCCGGCTTTGTGCCGCAGCAGCGGACGTTGCCGCCGGCGTTGATGACGAAATGCCCATAGCCGTCTTTCATGAGGCGCTGAGCGACGCGCTCCGTGGCGTAGCCCTTGGCGAGCGCGCCCACGTCAAGGCTCATCTCCCCGTCGGCAAGAAACACCGTTCCAGCCTCGCGGTCGATGACGACATCCTCGATGGAGCAGTGCTTCGCCGCCTCGCGCAGCTCCTCCGTATCGGGGAGATACGCCTGATCCTCCGGCACGGCATTATTGTATTCCCGCGCGGCGTGCCATATGCGAAGGACGCTGCCCATCGCGACGTTCACGCGGCCGCGGGTGAGGCGGTACATCTCGAGACTGAAATCAAGAAGCCCGATAAGCTCCTCGCCGACCTCCACGGGGGCCTTTCCCGCGCTCTCGTTCACGGTGCGCAGGTTGTTCATCCCGGGATAGGTATAGTAGATGTCGTACAGCCGGTGATAGCGCACGAAATCCTCCCGCGCCGTCTCCATGAGGCGGTCGAAATCCTCCTGAGACTCGCAGTAGGCGGTGACGGTTATTATCGTGTCGAAGGCCTCGAACACATAGCCTGTGAATTTCTGAAGCTCCGTGCCGCCGGACGCGGACGAGCCGCAGCCCGTGAGGGCTGCGGCTATGGTGAGGATCAGAAGCAACGATACGGCTCTGCGCATATCAGGCCGCGCCGAGCATACGGAACTGCTCCACGGCGCCCATGAGCATTTTCCCGATGGCAAGGTTGGTGTCGTCGAACTTGTCAAAGACGTAGGAGCCGCTGCCGCCGTCAAAGTAGCCGTAGGAGGAGTAGCCCTCGTAGAAGAAGAGGCAGGCGTCGCTGAGATACTGGTCGCCGCGGCCGAGAGGCTCGCTGTGTGAGAGCGCGGAGACATCCTGCACCACGCCGTCGTTGTCGATACAGATCATCAGACGGATGGGGCCGCCCGCGCCGTTCGCCTCGACGCGCTGCGCGATGGTCGGGGTGAAGGCCGAGAACGCGGCGCTGAATACGAAGTAAAAAACAAAGAACACAAGAAGGACCAGCAGGGATCCCCTTACATAAAAGTTCCTGAGAACTTTTTTCATGTCTGAACTCCTTCGGTAATAAATACCATTTTTTTCAAATTACAAGCGCAGTATAACATCATGCCGCAAAAATTTCAAGACGCATTAAATGCCGCGCGGCGCATAAAGACCGTGTTAATAATCTGAGAATAAACGGGCATGAAGCTTGATAATATTAGGAAAGTGTGCTATTCTAATAAATTGTAGAGTTATGCTTTTTTGCCGGTGGAAAGGTGATATGATGGCGGAAAAAAGGAACCAGAACTTCATGATCAAGGTGGCGACGCTGATCGTCGACAAGAGGAACATCATCTTCATACTCTTCATAGCTATGGCGGTTTTTTCGGCGGTTTCACGCAACTGGGTCGTGGTCGACGACGACATCACGAACTATCTCCCGGAGAATACCGAGACCCGGCACGGACTTGACCTGATGGAACGGGAGTTCACGACCTACGGCACCGCTGACATCATGGTCGAGAATATCACATACGACCGCGCGGAGGAGCTGAAAACACGGGTGGGGTTCGTCTCCGGTGTGAAATCCGTGGAATTTGACAGCGACAGCGCGCATTACAAGGGCGCGGCGGCGCTCTTCAAGATAACCTTTGACGGCGAGGAGAACGACGACGTCAGCATTCAGGCGCTCGACGACGTGAAGAACCTGCTTGCCGGGTACGACTTTTACGTCTCCACGCAGGTCGGCAACCCTCTCAAGCAGATAATCAACGGGGAAATGCTCATCGTCGACGGTATCGCCGTCGTGATAGTCGTCTCCGTGCTGCTCCTCACCTCGCGCACCTACGGCGAGATCCCGGTGCTGCTGCTGACCTTCGGGGGCGCGGCGCTTCTGAATATGGGCACGAACTTCCTCATGGGGAAGATATCCTACGTCACGGACTCCATCGCCATCGTCCTGCAGCTCGCCCTCGCGATAGACTACGCTATAATCCTGTGCCACCGCTATCAGGAGGAACACCAGACTCTCCCGCCCAGAGAGGCCGCCATCGCCGCGCTGAGCAAGGCCATACCGGAGATATCCGGCAGCAGCCTTACCACCGTGGGCGGTCTGCTGGCGCTGTGCTTCATGGAGTTCAAGCTGGGCTATGACATAGGCTCGGTGCTTATCAAGGCGATAATACTTTCTCTCTGCTCGGTGTTCCTGCTCATGCCGGGGCTGCTGGTGGCCTTTTCCGGGCTGATCGACCGCACCCCGCACAGGAGCCTCGTGCCGAAGATATCCTTCCTCGGCCGCGCGGCCTATGCCACGCGCTATGTGGTGCCGCCCATCTTCGTCATCGTGATCGCGGCGGCGGCCGTCCTTTCCGGGCGTGTCAATTACGTTTACGACCAGTATTCCGTGGACTCCATCCGTCATAACGCGACCCAGCTGGGCGAGCGCCATATCAAGGAGACCTTCGGCAAGTACAACCGCATAGCCATCATCGTCCCCGCCGGGGATTACGAGAGCGAGGCAAAGCTCGTTCAGGACATAGAGGAGCTGCCCAAGACCGTCAAGGTGACGGCGCTCGCAAACGTCGAGGCGACCGGCGGCTACTATCTCACCCAGGCGGTGACGCCCCGGCAGTTTTCCGAGATAGCCGACATCGACTACGAGGCGGCGGAGGTGCTGTTCTCCGGCTACGCCATGCAGGAGGAACAGTACGGGCAGATAGCCACGAATCTCGGCAACTACCGCGTGCCGCTGCTCGATCTCTTTACATATCTCAACGAAAAGCGCGGCGAGGTCTCCATCTCCATCCCCAAGGAGACGGAGGATAAGCTGGACGACCTTGAGGAGCAGCTCGACGATGCGAAAAAGCAGCTCAAGAGCGACGAATGGAGCCGTATCGTCGTGGATATGGACCTCCCCGTCGAGGGGGACGAGAGCTACCGATATCTCAACATACTCCACGGCTTTGTGGCGAAATACTACGACGAGGGCTATGTCGTGGGCGACACCACGAGCTGCAGCGACCTGCAGGCCTCTTTCGCAGGGGACAACAAGCTCATAAGCCTGCTGTCCATCGCGTTCGTGCTGCTGGTGCTGTTCTTCACGTTCAAGTCGGCGGGTCTGCCCGTGCTGCTCATCATGGTCATTCAGGGCAGTATCTGGTGCAACTTCTCCGTGCCGTATATAAAGGGCAGCAATCTGTTCTTCCTTACTTATCTGATAATAAGCTCCATCCAGATGGGTGCGAACATCGACTACGCCATCGTCATCTCCAACCGCTATATGGAGCTCAAGGAGGAAATGCCGCTCAAGGAGGCAATGGTGGAGACGCTCAATCTCGCCTTCCCCACCATCATCACCTCCGGCACCATGCTGGCCTCCGCCGGCGTGGTCATCGGCCTTGTCGCCTCCAACGAGACGATATGCGCCATCGGCGTATACCTCGGCACCGGCACGCTCATCTCGATATTCCTCGTCATGTGCGTCCTGCCGCAGGTGCTGCTGCTGGGCGACTCCGTCCTGCAGAAAACAAAGGTCAACTTCCGCGGCCTTCAGGTGACGCCGCGCCTCGGTCTCGTCCGCGTGAACGGACACGTCCGCGGCAGGATAGACGGCTTTGTGGACGCGGAAATGCACGGCTTCGTCCGCGGCAGCGTGAACGCTCTCGTGAGCATGGGCGGCGAGGTCGAGGAAATGCCGGATATGCGTCCGGCCGGTTCCGAAAGGGAGGAAAAGGATGAAAACTAAAAAGCTTCTTGCGCTCGTGCTGGCGTTCGCACTGGTGGCGGCGATAGCCGTTCCGTCGTACGCCGTCGGCCGCGAGATACGCATCAAGTCCGCGGACGAACTGCGCAAGCTCGCCGCGAAGTGCCGTCTTGATACATATTCGCAGGACCTCACGGTCTTTCTCGATAACGACATCTCGCTCGGCAACGAGCCTTTCGAGCCGTTCGCTTCCTTCAGCGGGGTGTTTGACGGGCGCGGACACACCATCTCCGGCGTGACGCTCTCCACCGACGGCGCGCACCAGGGCTTCTTCCGCTATATTCAGGAGGGCGGCTGGGTCAAGGACCTCAACATCGAGGGTACCGTCAACCCCTCCAACATCCGCACCGAGGTCGGCGGGCTGGTCGGCACCAACTACGGTCTTGTGGAGAACTGCAGCTTTTCCGGCGAGGTACACGGCCTTGAGAAGGTCGGCGGCATCGCGGGCTACAACTGCGGTACGGTCAGGGATTCCTCCTTTGCAGGCAGCGTGGCAGGCAAGCGCTATACCGGCGGTATCGCGGGCTACAGCGAGGGCCTTATCGACGGCTGCACCAATAACGGCGATGTCAACACCACCATCGAGACCGCGCCCATGGAGATAGACAGCCTCAGCCTCTCCGACCTCACCGATATGACCGTGGTGAGCGCTGACGATTCAAGCACCGTGACCGACTCCGGCGGTATCGTCGGGCTGAGCACCGGCATAGTGCAGAGCTGCCTCAACACCGGCACCGTCGGCTATCAGCACTACGGCTACAATGTCGGCGGCATCGCAGGCCGGCAGTCCGGCTATATCAACGGCTGCGAGAACAGGGGAGATGTGCGCGGACGCAAGGACATCGGCGGCATAGTCGGACAGATGGAGCCTTATCTCTCCGTTTCCGAGACCGGCAACCTCATCGACGAGCTCAAGCTGCTCAGCGCCTCCATCTCGGTCGCGATGGCTCATCTTGACGCCAACAGTGCCGCCGCCGGCGATATCATGGACGATATAGGCGGCGACGTTGACAACGCTATCGACAACGCCGAGGAGATGGATAAAAACTCCGAGTCCCCCAAGCTGCCCGAAAACCAGCCGGGCGGCGACGAGGGCGGCGATGAGGAGATCGACTGGGGCGAGGTAAAGGACAAGGCCGACGAAAAGGTCGGCGACGCCGGGCAGACCGCCTCCGACATCAAGGATAAGCTCGGCGACGATACCATTGACAACATAACCTCCGGCAACAAGGACAACATCACCGACGAGGACCGGGAAAAGATAGGCGAGGTCGGCGGAGACCTTGCGGATAAGGCCGGCGACAAGATCGGCGATAAGATCGATGAGCGCAAGGAGGAAAAGGAGGCCGAGAAAAAGGCGGAGCAGGAGCGCCAGGACAGATATGACAGCGCCTCCGGCGCCCTGAGCGGCAATCTCGGCAGCATATCCGGCAACCTCGCGCGCCTCAACGAGCTGGTCAGCGATACCGCATCCCAGCTCGCGCGGGATATACAGGTCGTCAACATGCACTTCTACCGCGCGATGGATATCCTCGGCAACATTCTTACCGGAAACGCCGTGACCTATAAGGATATCTCCGACGAGGACACCGAGGAGCTTACCGACGGCAAGGTCGCCGCCAGCGTCAATAACGGCGGCGTGGACGGCGACATCGGCGTGGGCGGCATTTCCGGCGAGATGGGCATCGAGATCGAGTACGACCTCGAGGGCGTCATCACCGAAAAGCTCGATACCACCATCATCTCCAAGACCTTTGAGAGCCGCTGCGTCGCGAGAAACTGCGTGAACAACGGCACCGTCACCGGCAAGAAGAACTACATCGGCGGCGTCACCGGCTACACGAAGCTCGGCATCATCATCGGCTGCGAGGGCTACGGCACGGTCGAGAGCGAGAGCGGCAGCTACGTCGGCGGCATAGTCGGACGCAGCGACACCATCGTGCGCGAGAGCTACGCCATGTGTGCCGTCAGCGGCGTGAAGTACGTCGGCGGTATCGCCGGAATGGGCGTGAAGGTACGCTCCTGCGGCAGCCGCGTCTCCATCCCCTCGTACACCGCCTCCGTGGGCGCCATCGCCGGCTGGGCGGACGTGCGCGAGAAGGAGGACGTACCCGAGAACGACGAGCGCTACGGCAGCGACGAGCTGTATTACATCTGGGGCAACACCTTTGTGAGCGACGATCTGGGCGGAGTCGACGGCGTGAGCTACGCCGGCAGGGCCGAGCCGCAGACCGAGGAGAAGTTTGCCGCAAACGGCGTGCTTCCCCTGCGCTTCCGCGAGTTCACCGTTACCTTCAAGGCCGACGGGACCGTTATCGCGGACGTCACCGGCGTCGTGGACGAGGGCATTCCCGCGGAGGAGATCCCCGACGTACCCGAGAAGGAGGGCTACACCGGCTACTGGCCGGAATTTGACGCGAAGAAGCTCAATAAGGATACGACTCTTGAAGCGATATACAACCCCAACCAGAGCAGTATTGCCTCCTCCCTCACAAGCGAGGACAATTCCGAGATGTCCGTCGTTCTCCTCAGCGGCGACTTCTCCGACTGCGCCTCTCTCGCCGTGAAGGCGTATGAGGCCCCCGGCCCGGTCATCGCCGGCACGGAGATACTCGAGCAGTGGGAGTACAGCGTGGAGAACAACCGCGGCGAGGCCGGGGATTACTCCGTCAGATACCTCACTCCCGCGCTCAGGGATAGGCACGACCGTATCGAGATCTACGCGCTCAAGGGTGACAAGTGGGTCAGAATGCAGACGAGCGAGAGCGGCAGCTATACCGTCTTTGACGGCAGCGGCAGCAGCGGCGTGTTCGCGGCCGTGGAGTTCCCGCCGTCCAACGGCAAGCTCATCGCCATCATCGCGGCAGCGGCGGCGGTCGTGGTGCTGGCGGCAGCGTTCTTCATTATAAAAGGAAAGAAAAAGAACGCTCAGGCTCCCAAGCAGACAGAGGCAGCCGCCGAAGCCGCGCCTGAGGATACCGCGCCCGTCGCCGAAAACGCGCAGGACGCACCCGAAAACGGCGGACACAGCGCGGCGGAAGCCGTCCCGGCCGAGATAAAAGCCGGGGAAGAGCCTGCCGGCGCCGCGGAGGAAAAGGGACCCGCGGAGGAAGAGGCTCCGGCGCTGAAATGACACTTGAAAAAGCAGCTATAATGTAATAAAATCGGCAGACGGAAACGTCTGCCGGTTTTACGCACTTTTACAGGAGAGAAACAACATGACCACACTTCTTCTGGCTATCATATACCTTGCCTTTATAAGCCTTGGCCTGCCGGACGCGCTCCTCGGCGCGGCATGGCCCGCCATGCACGAGGGCATGAACGTCCCCATATCCTACGCGGGGATCATCTCCGCCGTTATCTCCGTCTGCACCGTGATATCCAGCCTCATGAGCGACCGGCTGCACCGGCGCTTCGGCACGGGGTGGATCGTGGCGGTCAGTGTCGCGGTGAGCGCGGCGTCCATCTTCGGCTTTGCCTTCAGCCGCTCCTTCGCACTGCTCGTTGCGCTGTCGATACCATACGGCCTTGCCGCGGGCAGCATTGACGCGGCGCTGAACAACTATGTCGCCCTGCACTATGCCAGCCGCCACATGAGCTGGCTGCACTGCATGTGGGGCGTCGGCACCATCGTCGGCCCGCAGGTCATGGGCGCTGCCCTCGCCGGGGGCGCCGCGTGGCAGAGCGGCTATCTGTGGGTCGCCGTCATCCAGAGCGTTATCGCGGCCGTCATGATCTTCTCGCTCCCGCTGTGGAAGATAAACAGGCACCCCGGCGTCAGCGAGGATGAGGGCCGGCCGCTCTCCATCCGTCAGGCGGTCTCGCTCCCGGGCGCGAAGTGCGTGCTGCTCATCTTCTGCTTCTACTGCGCCGTGGAGCAGAGCGCGCTCCTCTGGGGCAGCAGCTATCTTGCCGGACACGCCGGCATGAGCGCCGACCGCGCGGCGTCGCTGGGCGCGCTCTTCTGCATCGGTATCACCGCGGGCAGAGCGCTCAGCGGCTTTCTCACCATGAAGCTCAGCGACGACAATATGATACGCCTCGGCCTGAGCGTAATGCTCACCGCGTCCGTCGTCATGCTCCTGCCGCTGGGCGAGGCCGGCGCGATATGCGGCCTGCTGATCTTCGGCGCAGGGTGCGCCCCGGTCTATCCCTGCACCATCCACGCCACTCCGCGGCGCTTCGGCGCGGAGAACTCTCAGGCGCTCATCGGCATACAGATGGCCTGCGCCTATGTCGGCATCTGCCTTGCCCCGCCGCTCTTCGGCCTCATCGCGCGCTTCGCGGGGGTGCGGTGGCTGCCGGTCTATCTCATCCTGCCGACGGTCGCCATGCTCTTCCTGCTCAGGAGGATACGGGGCCTTAAAAGAGCCGTGGATCAATGAAACGCGGGTGAGCGCCGCAGCCCCGGTGGGGGAAAAAGCAAGCGGGAGGAGCAAGCCCCTCCCCCCTGCGTGGGCGTAAAAAGGCTTATCCCTTGGGGAGCCTGCGCAGCCGGCTTTAAGCTTGGGCATGCGTTTTCTCCCGCACGGCACTGAGAGCAGATCGCGGACGGCTGTAAGCCGTCCGCATTTTAATGTCATTTCATGATAAAAAAATAACGAGCAAAATGCAAAAATACCGGCTTTTGCGAGAAATGCATTTTATCAAATCGCTTTTTATATTTTCTTCGTCATTTTGTCGCCCACGGGGGCTATAATATCGGCATTTTGTTCATTGACTAATACCCCGCCGCAATGGTAATATATGCTTGAATGACAGGGGTATCATGCCCGGAAGCGGGGAAGTGTGCACGATGAAAAAAATGTATGTCATGATAGGCAACTACGGCAGCGGCAAAACGGAGCTGGCGCTGAATTTTGCGTTCAAGGCGGCCGAGGCCGGCCGGCGCACGGAGCTGCTCGACCTTGACATGGTCAACACATATTTCCGCCTTACCGAGCCGGGCCGCATGACCCGCATTAAGGAGATACGCCTCGTCTCTCCGAACTTCGCAAACTCCGGCATAGAGACGCTCTCGCTCCCGGCGGAGGTGGCTTCCGCGTTTGCGATGGACTGGGACACCGTCGTGTTCGACGTCGGCGGCGACGCGGTCGGCTCCACGGCGCTGGGGCGCTATCACGAGGACTTTCTGGCACTCGAGCCGGGCGAGCTTGAGGTACTCAACGTCATCAACACCCGCCGCCCGCTTGCCGGAACGGTGGAGCGGATAATAAGGCTCCAGGAGGAAATGCAGATACACTCCCGCCTGAAGATAACCGGCATGGTGAACAACACCAACCTCGCCGGGATGACCGGGCCGGAGGAGCTTCGCCACGGCTACGAGATGATA
>OLGV01000756.1_pt1 | contig 12268 bp, 18 predicted proteins | sample 1605761 | NCBI WGS metagenome assembly OLGV01 (sample SAMN03283245) | human gut metagenome | biome: human-associated habitat; material: feces | host: Homo sapiens | place: Peru | collected 2012
CATCCCTTTCCTTTGAATTTGATGTAAATAATATGTGAATTTATATTTGCTTAATTTTATTTTAACCCATTTTGGCTTGTATGTCAATCGTTTTTTTCCATTTTTTCGATTTTGGTTATTTCAACAGATTATGAACGGGTTTGAGGGGTTATTCGGGCGATTTTTACAGCGTTCTGCGGAATTTTTAAGACGGATTTGTGCGGTGTAAACGCAAGACAGCAGCAGGGGTGTAAATGCCTGCTGCTGTCTTATCTTCCGATTATTTTAGTTTATGAAGCTCAACTGCCAATCAAGGATGACATTTTCCGCAGGGCGAATAACCCATAGCAATCAGCTCATCTCTTGTACCCGTGTATTCATCACGGTTCTTGTCCTTAATCTGCTTTGCAGAGCTGCAAGAGGGGTAGTGAAACTTCTTTGTGTTTGTGTTCAGAACATAATTCTGTCCTGCTGCGTTATTGTCTGCCTTTTCGGTAACAACAGGCTGTGTTGTTGCCTGTGTAACCTTTTCGGTGACAACTTCTCCTGCCTTAAAAATCTCGTCCTTTGAAGCGGTTTTGTCACTTGTTATGCTTATAGTCTTTCCGTCAGATGTAAGAAAAATATCGCCGTTAAGGTCGGTGCGGTAGGTCTGAACATCTGCATCACGAAGCCTTGACAGAACCTCATCGGTGGGGTGGTTGTAGCTGTTGCCCTTGCCTACTGAGATAATCGCATATTCGGGCATTATTTCACGCAGCCATACATAGCTTGTGCTTGTATCCGAGCCGTGGTGTCCCACTTTCAGAACATTTGCCGAAATATCTTCATCTCTGTTGAGAATAGCCTGTTCAGCTTCACGCTCCGCATCTCCCGTAAAGAGATATTCGGTCTTTCCGTAAGTGATTTTCAGAACGATTGATGAGTTGTTTGTACCGTCCGCTTCATTCACACCGATAATTTTCACATCGGAGCTGCCCAGACTGTATGTATCCCCTGCCTTCGGAACAACAAGTCCGCCGCCGTTCTTGTCGGCATATTTCTTGAAATTCTTAAACGCCTTGCTGTTATATGATGTCACGGAAGATAAAACAAGGTCTGCCGTTGTGTAATTCAGCGCACCGGGCAAGCCGCCGATATGATCCTCGTGAGCGTGAGTTCCTACGATAATATCCAGCTTTGGAACGGCAGCTTTTTTCAGCACGGAATAGATAAGGTCTGAATCTTCTTTGTTGCCGCCGTCAATCAGCATATAGTGTCCGTCACACTCGACAAGTGCCGCATCTGCCTGTCCCACATCAATGAAATGTATGGAGAAAGTTGATTTGACGGACTTCTTTTTCTTTGCCGCAGTGCTTTTCGCAGTGACTTGTTTTTTTGAAAGCTCTATAATCTGTCCCTCAGTCTGCGCAGCATTGATTTCTGCCGTGTCTGATATTTCCGTGATAATATCCGTCAGCTCCGCTGTATCATAACTTTCCTGCACAGACAACGTGCTTTCCGCTTGTACAGCTCCGCTATCGACAGCATCAGACATACAGCCGCTGAATGTCAGCAGCGTTACCATCGCAGTTATTACCCACAACAGCACATTCTTTGTTTTCTTCTTTTTCATCTTAACCTCTCCTTAATATTATTTCGGGTAAATTACCCCTTATATACATTTTATCAAAAGTAATGTGTAAAAGTACGGACAATACAGCACACCGCCCGATTTTTTGTAGTCAGAATATATTTTATTGTATGCCATACAATATTTATTGTATTCTACTAAATTCAAATTGTCAATGGCTTTTGGTAAAATGGTTATAAAAGGACGGTGGCGATATGAAAGAGGAATATTACGAAGAATACAGAAGAATCGGTTTGAAAATCAGCTATTACCGCAAGCTGAAAGGGATAACACAGGAACAGCTTGCAGAGCAAATCAACAAGAACACAGCTTTTATAGGTGCGGTAGAAGCACCGAACGTAAACCGCACAGTATCTCTCGATACCCTGTTTGACATTGCCAAGGCTTTGGATATTCCTGCATATAAGTTTCTTAAGGACGATTGATTTTTTACTGTGCTTATGGTAAAATGTAATTGGGTGGAGTTTTCATCTGCCCGATAAATCGGAATTTGTGGAGGAAAATCAATATGAAAACTGCACTGATTGTCATAGATATGCAAAATGACTACCTTTATGAAAAAAGAAAGGATATATTTTCCTACAACACCGCTGAACTTACAGCCGCAGTCAATGAACTTATACACCAATACCAAGATAATTTCTGTGATATTATTTACATACGCCATATTATTCAGGATTTACCAACCAATCGACTTCTGTTTGGTTATTCAATAGCAGGAACGGAGGGTGCCGAACTTTTCAGAGGATTAGACATTGTGTCAGATTATTGTTTTGATAAACTTTTTAGCGATGCGCTTTCAAACAAGAAACTGCGTGAGCTTATTCAGAAAAAAGGATACGAAACACTTCATCTTTGCGGATTGGACGAATGTGGCTGCGTAACTGCAACGGCACTTGGCGCAGCAAAACGGGGAATAAATGCAAAAATTATCAGCAAAGGAACCGCAACGGTGTTTTCTCCTAAAAAAGTTGCCAAAGCCCACGAAAGGCTTAATAAATCAGGTGTTGAATATATTTGATTTCTATCAAAGAAATTCCAATTTGTATCAGTTTAAATCAATGTTATGAAATATCAAATAACTAAAAAATGCGGTGAAGCTGGCTCAGCTTCAAATTCCAGTTTATCGACAATATAAAATACAGATAAAGGCTCAACAGGAAAATTCCCGTTGAGCCTTTTGCAATTACCTATTTAAACAGTATCAATAATTCAAAGTCTTAGCCACAATCCTGTCCGCAGGATTTCCGTCATCGTCCCTGTCCGTGCTGTAAGCCAGAACCGCAATTTTCGTTCCGGGGTGAAGCCTTTTGTCAAGCTCGGCAGCTTCGCACTCCACAAGCAGCTCCAATCCGTCCACCTGTGCTATCCTCACGCCGAAAATATCAAGCATTCTGCCTGTTTCTTTGAGCATAAAAACCTCTTTTACCTTGCCTTGAATAATCATCTTTTCCATTTTAAATACCTCCGTTATTCGCCCTGCTCAAAGTACAGAGCAAGGGCCTTTTCTATTATCTCGTTTGCTTCCTTTTTGGAATAACTGCTTAAATACCGCTTGTATGTAGCCGTGGGAAGCGTTATCTTTTCTCCCCTGTCCTTTGGCTTTTCGTCCGAACCGTACTCACCGTTCAGTACCTCGGTTATCAGTTCACCGGTGACTATCGTGTAAGATGATGCTATCTCACGGAGCTGTTTCGCCATTTTCATATCAATGACAGTAACCTCTTTTTCGGTCATAACCTTGTACACATTTCTCTGCTGTTCCTCTGTAAGATATGAAAGGTCAACAGCAGAACGAACCTTTATATTTCCACGGTCAACAAGCTCCTTGAACTCGTTTATCAGCTTGTCTATGCGGAGAAGCCTTGCCACCGTTGCGGAGCTTATGCCGTATTCCTCCGCTGTTGCATCTCTCGTTGTAAGATGTTCCGGTGGAACATCTTCGGGACGGTGCTTGCCGTTCTCGATGAAATACAGCTCGTCACATATTTCCTTTCGTTTTCGCTCGTCAAACAGCTTGTTGTACCTGAGTGCAACCGCAAATGCCTGTTCGGATATTTTCAGATCGGAAAAACCTCGCTGAATAAGATTTGTTTCCACAACAAAGATTTCAGCATCTTCATCGGATAAATTCACCTTTACAACAGCAGGAACGCTTTCAAGTCCTGCCTGTCCTGCGGCATACACTCTGTTATGCCCCGACAAAATCTCATATTTTCCTCCGTTTGCTGTGCGAACGATTATCGGAGTAATCACGCCGTTTTTCTTGATGCTCTGAATCATATCCTCCAAACGCTCGCCCTCATAAAGAGTGAATCTGTGATTGTGATATGGTATCAGCTTGTCTATCGCAATGCTCGTTATCCCCTGTTCGGAAGTAAAATCCAGACCGTCCGTTACACCGAATTTGCTTGTTACATTTCTCGCCACAATAAAAACTCCTTTCATAAATGTTCCAGTGGAACATCAACCTATAAGCTCATCTGCAAGCCTGTTGTAGTCCTCGGCAGCCGTGCATTTGGGAGCATACGCAATAAGTGTCTGTTTTCTCGCCTGTGCTTCTTTAACCTTGATGCACCCCCTTATTGCCGTGTCAAAAACCTTTGTATTCATCTGCTCCGCAACCTCGTCAAGGGAAACTCTGACCTCTCTCGAAAGATTTGCACGTCCGTTGTACTTGGTAAGCAGAAGTCCCGAAACATTCAGACTAGGATTCTGCCTTTTCCGAATAGCTCGGATAGTTTCAAAGAGCTGTGAAAGTCCCTGCAAAGCGTATCTGTCCGCCGTTACCGGAATAATAACCTCGTTTGCGGCAATAAGGCAGTTATGCAGTATAGAGTTCATAGCAGGTGCAGTATCAATGATTATGTAGTCATAATTCTCGCAGCCGTCAAGAGCATCTGCCATTCGATAAAGTCCGTCAACACTTCCTTTCAGCTTTTCATCTGCCTGACGGAGCAGGCTGTCCCCTGCAAGAATATCTCCGCACTCGGTATGCTGAATTGCTTCGTCAAGGCTCAATCGGCTCTCGTCCAAAAGCACATCATAAACGGTAGCAACACCCTCGGTCATTGCTCTGTAAGTATCGGTACTGTTGCACTGTGTATCGCAGTCGATAAGAAGCGTTTTGTAACTTCTCTCGCTCAGAATTGCCGCAAGTGCGGTCGATGTGGAGGATTTTCCTACACCGCCCTTTGCGTTTGCTATGGTTATAACCTTGCTCATTATTCTCCCTCCTTAAATGAAATACTGCCTATATCCGAAATCCACTTCTCCACGCAACCGCTATACTCTTTCTTACGGTTATAGACCTCCAATCTCTCCTCATACTCGAAGATTTCATTCTCATCGGCATCATCGGGAAGTTCGGGTTTGTCATAGTCCTCGTAAAAATCAAGGTAGTCCCTGCGTTCTATGAGATAGCCGTAAAACGCAGTACGAATACCCTTTGCATAGTTTTCATTGCCCTCAAAATATTCATCGTGAATACTCTCAGAAATAGCAGCACAGGTCATATCAAACTGATTGGTGTCAAGCTCATCGAGAACGGAAGCGAACGAACTTCTCGCAGCGTCCTCCCACTCCTCATATTCTTCCTCAACATCGCAAGCATAGCCGATGTCCTCAAGTATCTCGGTTACTCTCTCATAGCTTTCTTCTGAAATTCTAAACATATTCATTCCTCCAATTTATATAGTATATTTTTAAACTTGGGTATCTTATGTTTTACCGCCGTTCAGCCTTTTCAGACTGTTAAAAACTGCCTTTCTATCCTCGGCTGACATAGGCTCACGCTTTTCCTTTGGCTTACTGCGTTCCTCAAACGCCTTAACCGCCTTTTCACGGATACGCTGTTCACGGTTTTCACGGTCTGCGATAACCGCTGTCTTTGCGTTAAGCATTGCCCTTGCTATATAAAGCTCACTTTCGGTGTTATTCATATAAATCATTCCTTTCCCCGATGTTCCACCGGAACATCTTTGGTTTGTTGTGTTTGTTTTTTAATTACACTCACATTATACTACTTATATAAGTAGTTTTCAATAGTAATTCCAGCCAAACCTACAAGAATAAATTTGGCTCTTTGTAACATTGACATTCTCCCAAAAGCTATGGTATAATGGATAAAATATACTTATGCAAGTAGGAGAGCGATAAAAATGCCTGTTTCCGAGAAACAAAAAGGATATGCCCGAAAGTGGGACAAGGACAATATGCGTACCCTCGGTACAAGAGTCCGCACACAAGATGCCGAGGATTTCAAGGCTTGGTGTGCAATGCGTGGGGTTTCCACCACCTCCGAGATTAAAAGATTTGTTATGAGCGAGCTTGAAAAGTACAATGCTGTTATGGAAAAGCAGCAGGAGTGTAGTAAAAGCGAGTGAGCATTTTTATTTTCCTTTCGTGGTTGATTTTTGGCTGTGCTTATGGTAAAATGTAGTTGGGTGGATTTTTTCGTCTGCCCGATAAATTGGAATTTAACGCACATCTAAAAAACGAGAATTCACAAAAACGTAGCCATAAAATGGTGATAAAAGGACGTATAACTTATGAGTAAAAAAGTATTTGTTTTGGTACACGATTACTGGCATCACGATGATTCCATCAAGCCTATGATGGACTATCTGTTTAACGCAGATTATGAAGTAACATTCACAAAGAACCCAAATGATTATTTCAACGGGCAGTTTGATTTGTTTTTGTCTTTCAAAGATCCTATTGAAAATGATCAGATTCCTACTCCAATCTGGTGTGATGAAAAATGGACGGAGAAATTTCTGAATGATGTTCAGAATGGTATGGGAACGATTATGCTTCACGCATCACTTACTGATTACACAGAAAATCACGCAATCCTCACAAATGTTGTAAGAAGTAACTTTATCACTCATCCCGAACAATGTCCGCTTACTGTAAAACCGATAGCAGAACATCCGATTATTGAAGGCATTGGCAAATTCACATTCCCTGATTTTGACGAACATTATGTAATGAAAATGATTCCGAATGCTGATACAACGATTCTTGCAGAAACCGTTTCAAAGAACGGCGTTCAGCCTGCTGTATGGATTCACACCTATGGCAAGGGAAAAATCTGCTGTATCGTTCCTGCACACACTACCCAAAATCTGACCTGTGAACCATTTGTCAAACTTGTAAAGAATGCTATTGATTGGGTTTAATAGCATTAATAGAGCGTCAAATTACAGTTTGTAGTACAGTTAATTTATATCTATCAGCCGTACTCGGAAAAATCCGAGTACGGCTGTTCTTTTACCTCACCGCCCCACGACCGGAACCGCCACGAACATTCTCATTAACCACCGCTGCCCGTTCCGCCCTTTCTTTCTCCTCTGCAAGACGAATCCTTTCCATTTCCTCTTTAGCCTGTTGGAGCAGAATCTCATAATCACTTTTCATTCGGCTCTCGTAAAAATCATAGAAGTCACATACAGTCCTCTGTTTTTCATAAGCGGAGGAAATTTTTTCTTCCATTCTCTCAAGCTGCCGTTTCATATCCGCAAGTTTTTCTTGATGGACGGAAATATCATCAGCCGATTTCACTCCTGCGTCCTTGATGTAATTGTATTTTGCAAGCTCCTTGATGTCCTTTGCAAGCAAGGGTTTACGGCTCAGCACTTCCAGATATTTCGGAATTTCATCAATCAGCTTTTCTTCCTCTGCAATTTTCTTCAGAAGCTCGCTCTTCTCATTTTTCAAATCGGCAAGTGCCTTGTCCGCATCGGCAGCAGCTTTCTTGAAATCATCAGCCGAATGAATATCATTCTCCTGCAAAAAGAAAAGCAGCTCCGAGGACTTCACAACCTCCCGATAAGTCGCAAGGTGCAGCCTGTCCGCTTCGGGTTTGCGGTAAAGCTCAATCTGTATCTGCCTGATACACAAAGCATACTCTCGCTGAATCCCCTCATACTTCAAAGCCTGTGATAGTGGCATCTCCATATTTTTGTTTGCAATGCGATACTCCAGATGTTCAAGAGAATATCCGTCACCCAAACGAAACGTGCGGATTGCTTTCCGATTCGGCCGAACCTTTATCGCCAGATATTTTCCACGGTTAATTCCATAGCCTTTCGCTTCAAGCTCTTTTATCAAATCGTCAATGCTATGCACATTGTCTTTCGCAACAAGCCTGTCTATCTCGTCACACAAATTCTGTTTCCAAGACTTTCCCTCTCGCCGCAATTTGTATTCGCCGTACTTGTGGTTCGGTCGATACTTAGGCTTTTCAATAATTGAAAGGCTGTGAGATTTTGCCACTTCATCGGATATTTTTCTGCAACGCCGTAAACTTTCCTTGTTCGCATACCAGTGTTTTCCGTCAAGGTCATAAGGTGCAACGGCAAAATGATTATGTACGTGACAGCGATCAATATGTGTCGCACACAAAACCATATGATTTTTCCCGAAAACTTTTTCCGCCCACTCCAAGCCAATCCTATGAGCTTCCGCCGCCGACACTTCTCCGGGGTTAAAAGATTGGATGTAATGGTGCAGACGAATCTGCCGTTTTTCTCGCTCGGTGGTTTCTTCTTTTATGGAACGTTTGAAAAATCTTTTGTTGGAAAATCTCTCAAAGAGAAGTCTAAAATCCTCGTATGCACTTGCCGCATTGGTCGAACAATTCAATCCCGTGATTAAAGTCCCCTCGATTTTTTTCTCGTTGGAAATGTAAGCAAGAAACTTTTTCGGTGCAGAATAGATTGGAATATGTTTGATAATTGGCATATCCCACCTCACACAATAAGCGTTGGAGAAATTTCAAACAGATAATTTTTGATTGCGTTCTTGAAATACTTAAATTCCTCCTGCAATTCCTCAATGTCTTTTTGGTAGACAGCTCCTGTTCTGTTCACAGTCCTTGCCACCTGATTAACGTTGTTTCCAACTGATTCCAATGCTCTTTTGATTGCAAGAATTTCTTTCAAATCATAAATCTTGATTTCTGTTTTCACGGCAGACACTCTGATATATGTTCCGTTTTTCAAATTCGCCGCCTTTGCCTTTCTGCAAACAACCTTCCATTCCTCCGGGGAAAAATATATAACTATCGCTTTGTTGCCCTTTCTTGTTGGCATATTCTATCATCTCCATATTTATCAGGGTTTTAGGGATTTTCCCTAAGAATGCCGAATCTGCGTGTTCGGCAGCGAAAGGTCATATGACCTTTCTACGCTTGCGGGGAACTGCCCCACCATCCGCCTTTCAACCGTTGACACCCCCCAACCATGGAAAAAATGCGGTATAATTCGCATTTTCCACAAGGGAGAATTGAGGAAATCAGTCCTCAACGCTGTCGGTGCAATAAGAATAACCCAGCATAATTTTCAGATAAACGTTAGAATATCTCTCACGCTCAGAGCCGTCCGAGTTAAGCATAGCTTCAAGAAAATATCTTTTTGCTTCACTTCTGCTGTCCCATTCTTGAACATTTCCGTAACACACCGTTGTTACTTTTTCAAAAAAATTTTCGTTCAATGATGCTCCTCTCCAACTTTTTTACACTCACCATATCGGAGAAAATTCAAAAACGGCTCTTTCGGAATATGTATCTGCCTGCCGATTCGGATAATCGGAAATTCCATTTTGCTCTTGTTCCGATAAAACGTAGCAAGAGAAATTCCAATGGCCGCAGCAGCTTCGCTCGCCGTCAGAAAATTTCTGTCCAGCTTTTCAATTTCATCTATCCTCATTTTTAAAATCACACTCCTCTGCTTTTTCTATTCTGCTGTCCATAAAGATTTTGAAATCAGCACAGCTTGAAAGATATTCAGCCAATCTTTTTTCATCGCCGGGAAGATAATCTCTGCCCAATTTTTTCAGAACGGCAGAAGCTATTGCTTTGTTTTTTCTTCCGTCCTTCTTCTCTCTGCCGAGAAATTTTTTTAACTGTTCGTTTTCGCTTTGAAGATTTTTCAGCTGCTCTCTCAGCTCATCGACTTGAACGGCAAGAATATTTATCTCATCGGCAGCAGCATTGGCAGATAATTTTCGCTTGTCCTCGATTTTCTCTTTCCGAAAAATTGCCTTTGCCGTTTTCAAAGACAGTTCGTCAAGCTGTCGTTCTCCCGATGTGCTTGTGCGGATTCTCCTCGCAAGCTCCGGGTGATGATGCAGAATTTTGTAAAACTTGTATCTCGGTATTCCGTTCATCTCACAAAATTCAGAAACAGACAAATATTTTTTATGCTTTCCCATTTCTTCAACCTCCTGCTAAATAAGTTTCATACCCATATCGTGTTCAAAGCCGCTGAACGTTTGGTTCGTAAGCGTGAACGCCGAGTTATACAATGCTACCGTCAGAAAGCGGTCAATCCGACTTATCTTTCCGGGATAGTTCAGAATGTTCCGCAGCACATCCGTGATATGCTCGCTCGTCAGCTTTCGGTATGCGGACCGTGCAGCTTCTTCCGAAACTCTCTTGCCCTCGATAAAAATATTTCTCTCTCCGCTGATAACATCAACGATAAGGTCTTTGATTTCTTCAACCATACTCACAACAGCTTCATCGGGGTGAGTGATAAGATTGTCATACTCGATTTGTTCCTTTACAGATTGCTCTAATGTTTCTCGGTCAATCTCATCAATCAATCGAGAATGCGGCGATGCAGATTGATTGATGGATTGATAATCAGTATAACTCAAATCAGTATTATTTATTTCAGTATTATTAGTGTCTGTTTTTTCGATTTGCAGAAGTCGATATTTCCGACTTCTTGAAGTCTGTTTTATCGACTTCAAGAAATCCGTTTTTCAGACTTCTTGAAGTATGCTCTGAATTATCGGTATTGTCCTGCTTACCATTCTGCAAACTGTCAGATTCGTTTATGATGAAATTTTTCACATAAAGTATTGACGGCAAACCCAGACCTCTGCGTTTTTTCTTTACAAGTCCGATACCGTTCACATCATCAAGCTCTTTCAGAATGTTCAATGCTTTATCGTGGCACACGTCCATAATCTCCTCAATTTCTTCAATCAGAAAAATTATGTAGACACGGTTTTCATCATCTATCCAATTATTTTTTCTGCTAAGACTCATTCGTTCAAGAAGCAAGCCATACATTAACTTTGCTTCGTTGGATAAGCTGCCGAAATGCTCTTTATCCGTAAATAGAACTTTAGGCACACGAATAAAGGTAAACTGCTCGGCTTCTGCTCCGTAATAGTAATCGAATTCTATTTTTGACATACCTCACACCTCTTTTACAAACCGCCCTCATAGCTCCGCCAAATTTCCATTGACTTGTACGCAAATCCTTTCTCAAACAAAACATCAAGCAATTCCTCAAGTGACTTTCTGCCCAGATTGGGAAGATTATATATTTTTTCGGGTTCTGCTTCTACAAGGTCACGAACGGTCATAATATTTCCCCGGCGCAAGACATTGTAGCACCTCACGGAAAGGTCAAGAACCTCTATTCCCTCGTCAATAATATCAGGTTCCGGAGATTCGGGAACAAATTTCTCTTGTTTGAGAATTGCATTTGCTCTTTCAAGTGAAGATATTTTCCTCCTGTAAATTGCTTCAAGACGGTTTTCCTCACACTCAATGACATACTTAAAAAGATTGTGCATACCCAGTCGAATTTTCTTTTTCCTTATCGGCTGTGAAAGTTTTCTTTCCGCTTTCCTTATGCTGTGAGTAACTGTTGACGATGAATTGCCAACGAATTTTGCAATATCTGCATAGGTCATATTCTCCTTGTACCTCATTCGGAGCAAAAGAGCTTCACGTTCGCTCATAGTTTCGGAAATTACATAGTCAAGAGCAATTCCGCTGTCATCGGCAAGATCGTCAAATTCTTCTCCGGGGAATATCTGTCTGAGGAGATTGTTGGGGTAGCTTTTCATATCTTTTTCCATTTTCAATGTTCCTTTCGTTTAGACAATAAAAAAAGGCTTCCGTACACTTACATAAACGTAAGCATACGGAAGCCTTGCTTCCACACTATAAATAAAACAATACTCTTGCTGCAATGATGAAAACTGCCATATATAACAATTTAAGGCAACCTAACACCGAGGAGAAAGAGTTTAACAAACATTACTCTCTGACCTCTCGTTTAGGTCGCCTTAAAATTAGCTTGGCTCCCCCGGCTGGACTCGAACCAGCGACACCCTGATTAACAGTCAGGTGCTACTACCGACTGAGCTACGGAGGAATATACTTAAAAGCAAAGGTGAACTTTGCTTTTAAGATTTAAGTGTCGGCATTGCTCTATTTTCCCAGGCCGTTACCAGCCAAGTATCTTCGACGCGTGTGAGCTTAACTTCTGTGTTCGGAATGGGAACAGGTGGGACCTCACAGCCACAAACACCGACTATGAAAGCGAAGCGCCTTCAAAATTGAATAAAGAATTTCGTATAAGGAAGGAATGCGAAAGGTTAAGCTTCTGAAGAGAAGCAAGAGGTCAAGCCCTCGACCGATTAGTACCTGCAAGCTAAACATCTCGCGATGCTTACACATTAGGCCTATCAACCTCATAGTCTTTGAGGGGTCTTACTCTGTAAACAGATGGGATATCTTATCTTAAGGGCGGTTTCACGCTTAGATGCCTTCAGCGTTTATCCGTTCCGCACATAGCTGCCCAGCTGTGCCACTGGCGTGACAACTGGTGCACCAGAGGTGCGTCC
>OLGV01000757.1_pt1 | contig 12261 bp, 10 predicted proteins | sample 1605761 | NCBI WGS metagenome assembly OLGV01 (sample SAMN03283245) | human gut metagenome | biome: human-associated habitat; material: feces | host: Homo sapiens | place: Peru | collected 2012
AACCATTTGTCGATCTTGGTGAGGTCGTGGATCTGATCTACCGTGTAGCCGGCGCGCATAGCCTTGGAGATCACGAATATACGCTTGTCGGTCGGCTCCCGGAGAGCCTCCTCCAAGTCGGCGACCTGGAATTCCTTGTTGCCGACGAATCCGTGCGCTCCCTGACCGATCATTCGGAGTCCTTTCTGGATGGCCTCCTCGAAGCTGCGGCCGATGGCCATAACCTCGCCCACGGACTTCATCGAGGAGCCGATTTTGCGTGAAACGCCGTGGAATTTGCTAAGGTCCCAGCGAGGAATCTTGCAGACGATGTAGTCAAGAGCCGGCTCGAAGAATGCCGGAGTTGTTTTTGTGACAGAGTTCTTAAGGTCGAACAGACCGTAACCCAGGCCGAGTTTCGCGGCCACGAATGCGAGTGGATAGCCAGTTGCTTTGGAGGCCAGGGCCGATGAGCGGCTCAGGCGGGCGTTCACCTCGATGACGCGGTAGTCCATAGCGTCAGGGTCGTAGGCGTACTGCACGTTGCACTCGCCGACTATTCCGATGTGGCGGACGATCTTGATGGAAAGTTCGCGCAGGAAATAGTAGTCGTTGTTGGACAGGGTCTGGGACGGAGCCACGACGATGCTCTCTCCGGTGTGGATTCCGAGCGGGTCGAAGTTTTCCATATTGCAGACCGTGATACAGTTGTCATAACGGTCGCGGACAACTTCATATTCAATCTCCTTCCAGCCTTTAAGTGACTTTTCAACAAGTACTTGCGGGGAGAAAGAGAAGGCTTTTTCGCAGAGTTCGTCGAGCTGCTCATCGTTGTCGCAGAAGCCTGAGCCGAGTCCGCCGAGGGCGTAGGCGGCGCGCACGATGAGTGGGAATCCGAGCTCGTGGGCGGCTTTGCGGGCCTCCTCTATGTTGGAGGCAGGGTGTGACTTGATGGTCTTCACACCGATCTCGTCCAGTTTTTTTATGAAGAGGTCACGGTCCTCTGTGTCCATAATCGCCTGGACCGGAGTTCCGAGAACCTGGACATTGTACTTGTCAAGTATTCCGTTCTCGTACAGTTCCACGCCGCAGTTCAGTGCTGTCTGGCCACCGAACGAGAGGAGAATGCCCTGAGGTTGCTCCTTGGCGATGACCTTCTCGACAAAGAACGGGGTTACCGGCAGGAAGTAGATCTTGTCGGCCACGCCTTCCGAAGTCTGCACGGTGGCGATGTTCGGGTTGATGAGGACGGTCTCGATGCCTTCCTCACGTAGGGCCTTGAGGGCCTGTGAGCCGGAATAGTCAAACTCTCCCGCCTGACCGATCTTGAGCGCGCCTGATCCGAGGATCAAAACCTTCTTTATATTCGTGTTTTTCATAAATTCTTCTTTATCCGAAAGTTACAATTTGCTGATAAACTCGTCAAACAGGAAGTTAGTGTCGGTCGGACCGCTGGAGGCTTCCGGGTGGAACTGTACCGAGCAGAAAGGCTTGGTCTTGTGGCGGATGCCTTCGTTGGTGCCGTCGTTCATATTCACAAACCAAGGTTCCCAGTCGGCTCCGAGGGTCTTGTCGTCAACTGCGAATCCGTGGTTCTGCGAGGTGATGAAGCAGCGGTTCGTGCCGACCATACGTACAGGCTGGTTATGACTGCGGTGCCCGTACTTCAATTTATAGGTGTTGGCCCCGCCGGCTCTGGCGAGCAGCTGGTTGCCCATACATATTCCGAAAATTGGCTTGTCGCCTTCCATCGCCTTGCGCAGGTTAGCTACGGTGACATTGCAGAACTGCGGGTTGCCAGGGCCGTTCGAGATGAAGAGGCCGTCGTAGTCAAGTTTGTTGAAATCGTAGTCCCAAGGCACTCTGACTACTTTCACTCCCCTCTCCATAAAGCATCTGAGGATGTTGTGCTTGACTCCGCAGTCAACCATCACGACAGTCTTGGAGCCGCTGCCATATTCAATGACATCCTTGCAGCTGACGATGGCGATCTGGTTGGCGAGGTTAGGGTCATCGATCGGAAAATCCTTCTCGACGCCGTCCGGAACAATCATTCCAAGCATCGAGCCCTTCTCGCGGAGAAGTTGCGTGACGGCGCGGGTGTCGATTCCGAATATTCCAGGAATCTTCTGCTCTTTCAGCCACTCGTCGAGGCTCTTGACCGCATCCCAGTGGCTGTAGTCGAAGGAATAGTCGCTTATGACGACTCCCCTCACCCAGATCTGTTCCGATTCGAAATTCTTTGAGATTCCCAGTTCATCCGCTCCTTCCTGTGGTACGCCGTAATTACCTATCAATGGGTAGGTAACACAGAGTATCTGCCCTGAATAGGAAGGGTCCGTAAGACTTTCCGGATAGCCTACCATCGCGGTCGAGAAGACGACTTCCCCGTCAGCCGGGCCGTCGTAGCCGAAGGAGAATCCACGGAACTCCGCCCCGTTCTCCAACTTTAATGTCGCGCCTTTTCTTTCTTTCATTTCCTTGTCAATAATTTTTGACTTATAACTAAATCCAACTTTTTCCTAAAAACAGACTTTTCAACTTATTCCACCCCTCAGTCGCTTCGCGCCAGCTCCCGGTGGGAGCGCCACCCTCCACCGCCTCCCTCGCTTGGAGGCCCTGTCGGCACTGCGTGCCTCCTTTTCTTATTCAGGTGGTCGTGAAGAATAACAGGGGGCATTCAAAAAAAACGGCCATCTCAAACAGTGATGAAATGGTCGGTGAAAGTCAATGGAAGAACATTCCCACTGTGCATCCTGGGACGCACTGCCGCTCAAAGGTATTAAAGTCACGTCAAGCATAAGGAAGTCCGTTTGTTTTGCAAATGTACGCAAAAAATGGGAATAAGCGGCAAAATATTCAATGAATATAAATTCACCGCTTTGCGGTCTGGCGCTTCCTGAAAAGACTGAAAGAGACAATCGAAAGGAATGTCAGCGCCTCTGTCGCCGGCAGAGCGAGCCAAATTCCGTTCACACCGGCAAAAAGTGGGATGACAAGAAAGCAAGGCACAAGGAATATTACCCCGCGCGAAAGCGAGAAAATGGTCGCCGGAAGCGCGCGTTCCACACTTTGGTAATAGCCTATGGCAGCGACGTTCACAATCGACAATGTGAATCCGATGGCCATCAGAGGCACACCGTGAGCCGCTATTGAATATGCAGGAGCGTCTTTGCTGAGGAACAGTGCAGCCACATAACTGATACCGAACGCCAAGGCCAGAGAGACCACAATTCCAAGCGCAAAGGCAGTTAGCAGAGAGAATTTGCGAGCTTCCAGCACACGTTTACGGTTACCGGCGCCGTGGTTGAAACTGATAATCGGCTGTGCGGACTGCGAGATCGCGTTTCCGGTCATAAAGATGAACGGCATAATGTAGCAGGCGATGGAAAACGCCGCCACACCGTCTTCTCCTAAATATTTCATAAACACATAGTTTCCCACGAATATAAGCATCGAGATGCTGATCTCGCCAAGGAAAGCAGACAGTCCGAGACGAAACTGGTACCACAGGTTGCGCAACGACAGGCAAAGGCTTTTCCACGACATCTTCAATGGGTAGAGCCTCATTGTCTTGGACAGGAACAGTATGTAAAACAGCACCATAAGGCCTCCGGTCCAGCATCCGATCGAGGTGGCGACGGCGACTCCTTCAAGTCCTTTGTCAAGGATGAACAGGAACACATAGTCCAGCACGACATTCACGATGGATGGAATCGCCGCAGCTGCGGAAGCGTACTTCGGCGAGCCGTCCAGACGGATGATCAACAGTCCGACAGACTGGAGGAACAATGCGCAGAATGCGTAGGAAAGCCATTTCTGATAGTCAAGGACGTACGGCAGAAGTCTGTCCGATGAGCCGAGAAGATAGGCACTCTTGGTGCTGTGGCTCTGGACCAAAATCGTCAGGGCCACAGTGACAAGCACACCGAAAATCAACGTCTGTGTCATATTGATGCGTGCCGCCTTCTCGTTGCCTTGGGATAGATGGACGGAAGAAACGACCGAGCAGCCGATGCCGAACAGCATCCCTAACCCGGTCATAATCATCCAGAAAGGTGCGAATATATTGACGGCGGCGAGCGCGTCGCTCCCCACCCCGTGGCCGACAAACACCCCGTCGATGGTCGTCATCACTGCCATACAGGCCATCCCTATCAATGTAGGAATGAATATTTTTCTGAAGAGTCCCGGAATGCTGTCGGAACCGAAATCGATGGCGTCTCTTTTCATCTTTAAGTTTATTACATTTCCTAATCGGGCTGCAAAGATAGGCCAAATATATTCAGATAAAGAATTTTTGTGAAGTTCGGGAATAAGTGGGCGTTATAGTTTCCCTTTCCGGCGCATCACTATGTAAACAGTGACGCAGATGATGACAGAGAGGAGCGAGCCGGCCGGAGATGCAAGGCCCATCGGGAAGAGCGTGTCGGGATATTCAATGGAAGTCAGATAGGACAAAGGGATGCGGGCGCACGTGATTGATATGACGTTGTGTATGAACGAGATGATGGAATAGCCGCAGGCGGTGAAGAAGCCGCTGAAGCAGAAATGTATGCCGGCGAATATGCAGTCCCACACGTAACCTTTTAGGTACTGGCCTCCAAGGGTGATGACACTGCTGTCGCTCGTGAATATTCTTACGGCATATTCAGGGATGAATTGGAGAATCACTGAGGCCACGGTGCCGAATCCCACCGCGATCGCTATTGAATATTTCATTGTCTTTCTGGCCCTTTCAGGCTTTTTCGCCCCGATGTTCTGCGCCGCCATCGCCGAGACGGTCGCCAGCATCGCTGAAGGGACGATGAATAGCAGTCCGATGAATTTTTCCACTATTCCGACCGCCGCCGCATCGTGATGATGTTGTAGGCTATGATGAACGGGATGCCGATGAAGCATATTCTTAGATAGTCTATTGTGCCTTTGACAGCTTCTTGCGGAGTGTCTATTAGGTTGACAATGCCTTTGTTAGCTACTAATAGTATGGCTGTTGTGATGATTGCGACGATGGTGAACAGCGTGAATGTGTTGCCGATGGTTCTTGCCGCGTTTTCCCTGTCGCCCGCGCCGATCGCCCTTGCTATCCGTACCGTCGTGCCCATCGCAAGGCCGATGATGACGACGGTGAACATATGCATTATCTGCGCGCCGTTGGACACCGCCGTCGTGCTGGCGACATCGCAGTATTGCCCTATGACGAACAAATCCGCCAATCCGTAGAGGGTCTGCAGGAAATATGACATCATATATGGCAGCGAAAACTTCCGGATGTTGCCGAGAATGCTGCCTTGGGTGAGGTCATTCTGAGCCATAGAGTAGATTTTGCGGTGCAAATATAGCGAGTTTGGTGTGAGTTTTCACGAGTTTGTCGGTTATTCCTTGAATATGTTGGGGAATGTTGATAAATTTGTCTTTTGTTGTCGCTTCGGTGGAGGGCTTTGGGGTCCATTGTTAAGTAAGTTGGGAGATTGGTCCCTGAGCCCGTCGAAGGGACGTAAAAGAACAGATATGCTCAACATAGAAGACACGATCTGCGCCCCCGCCACCGTCCCCGGAACCGGTGCCATAGCCATCATCAGGATGAGTGGAAGAGATTCCTTCTCCATAGCTGATAAAGTGATAAGATGCAAGGGTGGTAATATTTCAGACACTGAAGGTTACAGGCTTAAATATGGAGTCGCGCTTGAAGCCGATGGAACCGATCTGGACACCGTCTTGGTAAGCGTGTTCCGTGCCCCGCATTCCTACACCGGAGAGGACTCCGTTGAGATATCCAGCCACTCCTCAAAGTACATTGTGGAAAGGCTCCTGCAACGCTTGGTCGATTGTGGTGCCCGCGTCGCCGGTCCTGGAGAATTTACCCAAAGGGCTTTTGTAAATGGCAAGATGGATCTTGCTCAGGCCGAAGCCGTTGCCGATGTGATTTCCGCGCAGAGCGAAGCCGCGCACAAAGTAGCATTCAGTCAGTTGAAAGGCGGCTTCTCCAAAGAGTTGAAAACCCTCAGGGAGGAGCTTCTGAAAATGACTTCCCTGCTTGAATTAGAGTTGGATTTCAGCGAGGAGGATGTTGAGTTCGCCAGCAGATCCGAACTGTCCTCCCTGCTTGATGGAACACTTGCACATATTCATTCGCTGACCGATTCCTTCCGCTACGGCAACGCACTTCGCAATGGAGTCCCGGTCGCCATAGTCGGTGCCGTCAACGCCGGCAAGAGTACCCTCCTGAACGCTCTCCTTTGTGACGACCGTGCCATCGTCTCCGACATCGCCGGCACCACCCGTGACACCATCGAGGAGACAATGACCATCGATGGCACATTGTTCCGTTTTATCGACACCGCCGGTCTCCGCGAAACCTCAGATGAGGTCGAAAAGATCGGCATTTCCCGCTCGTATAAGAAGATGAACGAGGCCTCGATCGTCCTTGCCCTGCTTGATGTCACCGCCTCCGAAGAAGAAAACGAGTATTCGATTTCTGACATAGTCTCAAATCTGGATGTAAAGTCACAAAAGTTGATCGTTCTGCTGAATAAAGTGGATGTTTTGGGTAATAACATTAATGTTAGTCTAATCAACAATTCTGTTTCTAATCCTAATGAAAAAGTAGTTAAGTTATATATTTCCGCCAAGACTGGTTTCGGTCTTGATGAATTGCGCAAACTGTTGTCCGACTCCCAAAAGTCCGCAACTTTGGATTCTGACCAGACAATCGTCACCAACCTAAGGCACTACCAAGCCCTGATGAAAGCGTCCGAATCCCTCGAAAACGTCAAACGTTCCCTCGCCGCCGGCCAGACTCCCGACCTCCTCTCCGAAGACCTCCGCCAAGCCCTCCACCACCTCGGCACCATCCTCGGCGAAGTCACCACGGACGAGGTGCTGGGGGATATTTTCGAGCATTTTTGCATCGGGAAATGACATTGTCTAACTAATTGATTATCAACGATTTGCTTAGTTCTACACATTTCGAAAAAGTGCTGATTTTCGTATTGATTTTCAATTAAAATTTAGCGAATATCAATAATTCTAAGAGTGAATTTCTGTTTTAGCTATTATCATTGATCATTTTTGAACCACATTTGAACCACGAGTACTTTTTGACTTCTTTATTTAGCTTTTAACGAATATGTTAACTGACTGATTTATAACTATTTGAATATTCGCTTAGACATTATTACTGAATTTCCAGAGCAGAATTTGCAAAAGATGTCTCAGAGGAGATTGTAGAGCCTATTCTCCAATATCTTTTTCACCGCTACACGGTGTTATATTCAACATCCCGTTCCATATTTGGGTGAATTAATACCAAATTATATGAAACGGAAACAATCTTTGATTGGCGGACTGGACAGGATACTGTCTGTCCGTGAAGCATCCGATCTGCTGTCAATTCCAGTAGAAGAGTTGCTTAAGTTCTATGCTGGCCAGCGTGAGATATCGCTGAGTAATCTCTTGAAAAGGATCTGTCGATCCAATCCCATCTACCACTTCCCCATCATCGGCGAACCGACTTATACTCTTAAAGGCGTCATGGACGCAACGGGGAAAGGCCGTTCATGGTCGTTGTTCTTCTTGGAGAGAAACTGTGTCCGGACTTGGTGCGTGGGAGTGCATTATCTCTACGCCAGAGTAGATGTCGACAACGCGTGGAGAAAAGAGTCCATCATGTGGGACGAATGGATTCCGCTCCTCCAGGTCCCCGGTGTATATGGGTTGGATATCCGGGTAGTTCTGCAACAGATCGCAAACGGAGTCGTCCATGTACGTCCCGGGCAGAGAGAACAGCTTGTTTCACGTAAAGACATCAAGACGCTATGGAAGAGAATGGCAGAGTAAGCGTCAAGAAGGTTGAGAGACCAGACGGCATGACAGAGTATTCGCTCGAATACATACCGCCTATTATGATTTCTGAAGGTAATTACCTGAAAGAAGAGCACTTGAACCTTGCTGTTTACACCAAACCTTGCAATGATGTCGAACGACATTTCAATGAGACCGTCGAGGTCATTGTCGAGGAGATCCGCTGCTTCCGGTACATCCAATCCGTCAAGAAGGATTTCTCCTTCCTTTCGCTGAACAAGAATGTAGACGTGATTGGATACTTTGAAAGTCACGGGGCCTATAAAAGAAAGGAGTGTTATGCGGCCGTCAAGACATTCAAGGAGTTCTGCAACAACTCGTGCAGGTTCGGAGATGTCACAGTGGCATTCATGACGGCTTACAGGGAGTATCTCTTGAAGTCCAAGAAAGCCGACGGCAGCCGCCGCTATTCAAACAATACGGCCTCAGGTTATCTCAAAAACATCAAGAGGCTATTGCGAATCGCTTACGCAGACCACATGATTGATTTCGACCCTACTGAGGAGATTGAAGGAATCAAGTGGGATCATACGTGCAAGCGGGAGAGACTGACCAGCAAGGAGATTGAGGCGATCAAGTTTGCCCCATTCAAGGATGGTGAGGTCAAGAAGGCTGTCCGATTCGATATCGCGTCCGGTCTTAGGAGAGCCGGTTTGCTGGCTCTAAGATGGGAAAATCTGGAAAGAGAGAAGCGACGTTATTACATGAATATCATCATCAAGAAAACGAGGAATAACGTCCGTATTCCGCTTTCCAAGGAGGCCGTTTCCATTTTGAGACCGATCCGGAAGAAGGGTGCCATCTTCCCTACCCTTTCGCCGTACATACTCAATCATAAAGTTCCGCTTCTGATGGAGGCCGCCGGCATCGACAAGCATATCACCTTCCACTGCTTCAGGCACACATTCGCCATGCAATTGCTGGACAAAGGTGTCGATATCCCAACTATCGCTTTCTTCTTGGGTCATAAGTTCCTAGGTAGTTCCTTGACTTACCTTCATTGCACCAAAGAGCATCTTGAAGAGGTCATTGCGAAACTTGATAGATAATATGAAAACTGCCGCCATCTCCTCCGGGATGACGGCAGTCCAATTGATTAGATTCTCTCTTAGTTCCGTATGGCAATATACCCGCTCTCATCAATCATATCCGAGCCCTTCTTCGAGAAAAGGAACTGATAGAGTTTGTAAGCCATACTCTCATGGTCTTCCGTCTTTCGGACAGCAGCGTAAATACTGGATACAAACGGATAATTGTTGGCTCTTAATGATTCCTTGGTGGGAGCCACTCCGTCAATGGAAATCATATCAACCCGCATCAGATCGCGCACCATCGCCGTGCAGTAGAAGAACGGAGTGTAGCCGATACCAAATTCATCATTCTCAAGTTGCAAGTACGGGGATGCCATCTGTGAACCGATGATTTCATACATATAGGTCTCTTCTGTCCCGTCAATCATTTTCAGTCCATCCATAACCAGGGTTTCCATCTTCTCCTGACTGCCGGAATCGGCGTTTCGGATGTACGGGGTGATGGTATGGTCAACACCTCCGACCTCCTTCCAGTTGGTTATCTCCCCGGTATAGATCTTCCGCACCTGGTCTGCTGTCAGATTCTTGACAGGGTTCTTTGGGTTGACGATGAACACCAGTGCATCGATGGCCAGCGGAGCCGTCTCCAGCTCTACGCCCAATTCTGCTGCAGAGGCCTTCTCATTCCTGGAGATATCACGGCTAGCGATTATCACGTCTGACTTGCCCTCTATGAGATTCATATAGGCTCCGTGCGTGCCGCTGCAGAGATTCTTACTCTGATAATCGTTCAGAGAGAATGGTGCTTTTTCAGAGTACAGATCCGGATTAATTACATAGACCCTTCCCCCCAACCAGTCCTGTTCCCATTTGTATGGAACCCCAAGCAGCTTGTAGGCCACGAGGTCCCGTGCCGGCTTTGTGCTTGTGGAGCAATCCGTCAGCGGCCACTCTTCCAGCTTGATGTCCTTCAGGTCGCCTTCTGGATTACCGATGCCGTTACATCCGCCCAGCATCGCGACAAGGGCCGTAAAGCATATTATTCTTTTCAAATTCATTCTCATACCAATATAACTCTGGACTCCCTCAAATCTTGCGTCCAAAGTGGACAAAGATCTTAACGTCCATAGCCTTCCCATCCTTCACAACGTCCCCAATCTTCGTTCTTTCCAGCAGGAAGCCGTTTTTCTCCAATACTCGGGCTGATGCAAGGTTCTCCGGAAACACCTCGCCGTCGATGCGCTCAAGCGCCAGATCCCGATAAGCAATCCCGCAGATCTGCCTTACGGCCTCGGTGCCGATACCTTTCGACCACCAAGGTGTCAGGATCATATATCCGATTTCTCCAACGTTGCGCTCCTCTTCGGCCTTCCTCTCCACGGAAATGCTGCCGATCAGTTGGTCATCGGCCCAGATGGACCGCCATACGCCATCCTTGCCTTCATTCTCTGCAACCTTTCCCAGCCACCAGTCCGCATCGGCCTCCGTGTATGGGTGTGGCAGTCGGTCAGACAAGAAAGTCCTGTCCACGGCATTGCACAGTGCGATCAGAGATTTACGGTCATTTGCGGCCCAGGTATGAAGGGAAATAGTCATTGTTAGTCCGGCTGATAATCAGGAATCTGTGGTTTATACGGGTTTAATCAATCCTGCATCCACAAAAGCATCGAAGGTGTTCATTGCACCACCATGTTCAACAATCTTCCCGTTGAATACTTTGTCGATGTCCACGCCTGTAATCTCTATGATTTTGTTGGTTGGTGTTATTCCGATGAATTCGCCTCCATGCGTGCCCCTCATGATTATCTCAGAAATAACGGTATCGCCATCTTCATATTGGCGGATGATATTAACAGAATAATCGGGATACGTCTTCCTGATGGAAATCAGATGCTGCCGCATTCCTTCAATGCCGATAGGCGTTCTTTGGGAACCGCTCACCTGTACACAATCTTCTGCCAAATAAGCCGGAAGCTCTTCCAGCTTATGTTGTGAAACGATCACCTCATAAAAGTATTTTACAATCTCCTTGTTACACATGATTCTCCTTCACAACTCGATTAATCGACCACAAAGATACGGATTTATACTGATATTGGCCATAAGGCTGGTTACACAGCAATCGTTTTTCCCTGAATTCTTGCTTGTATTATGATTTTAGTTTATATTTGCGGTAAATAATACCGCGATGGCGACAAAAATAAAGAATATCCTTGACTTGGTCCCCCGGGATTCGGTGCTGTTTTCCTCCTGGTTGGTGGCACAGGGAATCGACCGGAAGGAGCAGTCGCTGTATGTGCGCAGCGGCTGGCTGGAAAGGATCGCCCAGGGAGTTTACAAGATAGCCGGGAGCAGTCCCACCCTGTACGGCGCTGTGGCCTCGTACAACAGCCAGCTGGGCAAGGCCTGCCACGTGGGGGCCTCCTCCGCGCTGGACCTCCGGGGATATTCGCACTTCGTGTCGATGGGCAAGCCCTCCGCCTACCTCTTTACCGACAAGGAAGCCCGTCTTCCGGGCTGGTTCGGCTCAGTGCAGTGGGATATGACGGTGAAGTACTTCACCACTTCCATCTTCGGCGGAGACACCGGACTGGAGACCTATGACTACAACGGCGCGCAGCTGCTTATCTCTGGTCCGGAACGTGCGTTCATGGAATGCCTGCACCTCTCTCCGGAGCAGTTCTCCCTCCTGGACAGCTTCTACGTCATGGAAATGATGACGACCCTCCGTCCGGCCATCGTCCAGCAACTGCTGGAGAAATGCACTTCCATCAAGGTGAAACGGCTCTTCCTGTACATGGCGGAGAAAGCCGGCCACAGTTGGCTCCGCGCCCTGGACCTCTCCAAGGTGGATCTCGGCAAAGGCATCAGGAACATTTCCGCCACCGGTCGCTTTGACAGCAGATATCAGATAATCATCCCCACAGAACTTGCCGACTATGAATAGAGAATATGCAGAGAAAGTGGAAGTCCTCCTGAAGCTCCTTCCCATCGTGATGGACGAGAAGGTCTTCGCCGTCCACGGCGGATCGGCCATCAACCTCTTCGTCCGGGACCTGCCCCGATATTCGGTCGACATAGACCTCACCTACCTCCCCCTTGAGGGCAGGGAGGAGAGTCTTGAACATATCAACGCCCACCTGACGAACATCTCCGGCAAGGCGAAACGCGCCTTCCGTGGCATGCACGTCGTCCCCAAGCTGGCCGCCGGCAAGCTCCTCTGCGAATACCAGGGGAAGCAGGTCAAGGTCGAAGTCAACCTGATCAAGCGCGGCATCATCGGCGGTGACGTCCAGACCGCCATCCCGTTGTGCAAGAAGGCCCAGGAGGAGTTCGGTCTGTACTGCGAGGCGGACATCGTCCCGATGACACTCCTCTACGGCGGCAA
>OLGV01000758.1_pt1 | contig 12261 bp, 10 predicted proteins | sample 1605761 | NCBI WGS metagenome assembly OLGV01 (sample SAMN03283245) | human gut metagenome | biome: human-associated habitat; material: feces | host: Homo sapiens | place: Peru | collected 2012
TACCGCGCGTTCGGCGCGGCGTGGCGCGAAACCGAGAACTGGCAGCTCTATCTTCTCTCCTCGCACACGGAGTTTGAGCGCTGCTTCGGCAAGACCGCCGACAAAAAGCGCAAGCTCTACAACGGCATGATCAAGTGCGATCTCTTTATGTACTTTAAATAAAACCCGAAGGAGCAGAATCATGAAGCATCTTTTTATCGTCAATCCCATCGCGGGAGGAAAGGACCATACGCGCGAGGTGCGCGCAAAGGTCGAAAAGGCGTTTGCCAAGCGCGGCGGCGAGTTTGAGATATACGTCACCCGCGCCCCGATGGACGCGGCGGACAAGATCCTCGCGGAGGCTGCCTCCGGCGAGCATATCCGCGTCTACGCCTGCGGCGGCGACGGCACGTTCAACGAGTGTGTCTGCGGCGCGGCGCAGCTTCCCAACGTCGCCCTCTGCCCCTTCCCCACCGGCACAGGAAACGACTTCTGCCGTATGTTCGGCGACGAGGCGGAGCTTTACCGCGATCTTGACGCGCTGCTCGACGGCGAGGAGCGCCCCATCGATCTCATCGACTGCAACGGGCGCTGGTGCAGCAACATCTGCTCCGTCGGCATTGACGCGCGCATCGGCACGTCCGTGCATAAGTACAGCCATCTGCCGCTCATCGGCGGCGCGGCGGGCTACGTCGTGTCGGCGGTGGTGAACGTGTTCAAGGGCATCAACCGCAATATGTACATCAAGTGCGGCGATTTTTATGAGGAGGGTATGCACGCGCTGGTGTGCGCGTGCAACGGGCGCTACTACGGCGGCGGCTTCAACCCCAGTCTCACCGCCCGCCCCGACGACGGCGAGCTTGATTTCTTCATCGTGCGCCGCGTCAGCCTTCCCGAGCTTGCGGTGCTCATCGGCAAGTATGCCAAGGGGCAGGCGGACAAGCTCCCGCCGCGTCTCATCACGCATCTCAAGGGAACGGAGATAGAGATAGGCTTTGACGAGGACGAGGTCATCAACATCGACGGCGAGGCGCTTTTCAGCCGTCAGGCGCGTATAAGCGTCGTCCCCGGCGCGGCAAGGCTCATCGTTCCCCGCGGGATGCGGTTTTTTGAGGGATGAACAATTATTAACACAAAGCCGTGAGGGCAAAGCCCATCCCGGTTTTTTCAGTAATTAAAGCAAAAACCGACAGCACAACGGGCTGTCGGTTTTTGCGCGGAGCGTATCAACCCCGCCATGGTGCAGCGAGGCAATCCAAACCCGAACCGTTTTTGTTGCTGATAGCTTCCTGCAATTCCGCAAGGGTGATGGTTTTCGTGCCCTCCTTGTAGTTGAAGGTGATCACCATTTTATCATCGTACAGGAAAATCGCGTTGATGAAGGTGTCGATGAGCATCTTGCGATGGCTCTGTTGCCGCACGTCCAGCTTACGGAAGCGGTGGAGCCAGAAGGTCATAAACTCCGCGCTGACCTTGGGCTTCGCCAGCTTTTCGCAAGCAAGCCTGTTCTCAAGCTCGTCGCGGCGGTTTTCCAGCTCCTCCAGCCGCTCCTTTGTGGAGCGCGTCAGGATGCCCTGCTGAATGGCGTTGAGCAGATTGCTGATGGCGGTATCCGCTTCACGGAGCTGCTGCTCATATAGCGGCACGTTCACATTGTCCCTGTCCTGCAAGTCCATCAGCATGGATACGATGGCCTCGATTGCTTTGTCGTCCATGACCATTTTCATGGTTTCACCGACCACCAAATCCTCGATCCATTCTTTCCTGACGGGCTTCTTGTGGCACTCGGTGCGCTTCTTTTTGACGGAAACGCACTTGTAATAGTGATGCACCTTTCCCGTGCGGCTTGTGCCGCTCTCGCCGCAGAGGTAGGCCCCGCAGTAGCCGCAGAACAGCTTGGTTGTCAGCAGATAATCGTCCTCGGCCTTGTGACGCGCCGGGGCCTTTTTGTTCTTCGCCAGCTTCTCCTGCACCCGGTCAAAGAGGTCTTGCGGTACGATTGCGGGGATGCCGTCCGGCACGATCACATCGCGGTATCGGAACTCCCCGATATAGCGCCGGTTGTGGAGTATATGCCCCACGCTGTTGAAGGTCATTTTCTGCCCCCGCGTGTTGGTAAGCCCCTGCTCGTTCAGCCAATTCATAATGGAGGAAATGGTTTCTCCGCCGTCATATCGCTTGAAGGCTTCCAGCACGAACGGCGCGGTCAGCGGGTCGATCTGGAAGTGCTGCTCCGCGTCGATCACATAACCAATGGGCATCATGCCGCCGTTGAATTTGCACTTGAGGGCGTTGTCCGTCATGCCGCGAACGACCTTTTCGGAGAGGTCAGCGGAGTAGTATTCCGCATAGCCTTCGAGGACGGATTCGAGAATGATGCCCTCCGCGCCCTCTGAAATAATCTCGGTGGCGGATACCACCTTCACGCCGTTCTTTTTAAGCGTGGCCTTGTACCGGGCGCTGTCATAGCGGTTTCGTGCGAACCTGTCCAGCTTCCAGACGATCACTATGTCAAACAGCCGCTTGCCGCTGTCCTTTATCATGTTCTGGAACTCCGGGCGGTTGTCGGTCTTTGCAGAATACGCGCGGTCGATGTAATGCCGCAATACCGTGATGCCGTTTTTCTCGGCAAAGGCGGTACACTCGCGGAGCTGACCTTCAATACTTTCTTCTCGCTGGCTGTCCGAGGAATAGCGGGCGTAAATCACGGCTTTCATTTACTCGCCTCCTTCCGGCAGTTCCTTAATCCGGTCTGCCTCCGCAAGAACTTGCAACTGATACTGCGCTATACTTTTTAGCGTTTCAAATCGTCCTTCCTTGTCCATGCCGCCTTTAATCAGTTCGGCATTATGGGTTTCCAGATTAGAAAGCACCGTCAATTCAGCAATGGAAGCATAGTCACGGATATTGCTGCTTTTTGCAAGCTCCGGGTTAGCGTCCCGCCATGCTTTGGCTGTGCATCCGAACAAGGCCACATTGAGCAAATCAGCCTCATCCGCATAGGCAAGCCATTCCGTATTCTTCGCGTAATTGCTCTGCGGAAGAACATAGTTCTTTACGGCATCGGTATGAATGAGATAATTGTTTTTAGACAAGAAGCGCTTTGCGTTCCACTCCAATTCCAGCCGGCCGTTTTCTTCATCCTTGAGCCGCTGATATTCTTTCAGCAGGTAGAGTTTGAAGATAGGACTAATGGCGGAGCCGAACTCAAAGGCGATATCCTTGTGAGCGTATGTGCCGCCGTAGCGTCCAGCCTGCACATACATACCGGTGGCGTTTGTTTTCTCAATCCATTCTTTGGCACTGAGGGTAAACGTATGTAGCCCCGCTTCGCTTCTAAAGTGGTCGAATTCGACCACTTTGAAATCCGGGTTATACATGACCTCCCATGTTCCGAGAAATTCAAGTGTTGAGCGGGTGCGCAGCCAGTTTTTAATCACATCGGCGGCGCGTGTCGCATCCGTTCTGGTCTTTGCCATATCGGTAAGACTGATGTAATCCCGCTGGTCAAAGCTCATAATTGTCACAGGAATATTCTGTACTGTAATCAAAGAAGTTCTCTTGCTCATTTATTCGCCTCCCTCGCTCATATCTTGTATAATCCTTGGACACTCCACGGGATAAGAGTCCATTTTCCATTTCCGCGCCATGGCAAGACTGGCTTTTCATTTTCATCTTGATATACACAGCCGAATTCCAACGGCTCAGAAAAATGTTTTCCGTTAACGTCCCAATCTGCCTGCACAAGAATTCGAGACATAGAACAGGCTCTTTCTTCAATCTCTTTTAATTCAAATGAACAGAAGTCTTTCGATGCAAACATTTGTCGGCATTCGCCCGCACGCTTCTTTTCAGACTCCTCATAACTAAACAACCTATTGAGGTAGATAGAAAGTGCACCATAATTCTTTGCTTCCCATGCGTTGAATGCTTTTATCACAGGAATTACATATTGATAATCAGCACAGTCTCCTATTGTCGGGACAAGCGGTATATCTTTACCTACAATCACCTGTCGTGGCAGCCATTTGTTTATTTCTTCTCTTTGCAAAGCGTTTTCTTTGAGCTTTTTCAATGATTCAGATATTGGCGGAGGATTACTTTCCTTTTCAAACTTCGCCCTTCGCTTTTCTTCGCTATCTCGCATGCTCATCCAATCGGCAAGAGCAAACATCAAAGCAACACACTTGCAAGAAACGTATTCATTGCAATAATTCAAGTCTCTTCCGTGAAGGATTCCGTTCCTATATGGCAGCCGGATTTCATCATGGTTTGTTTTATTTCTCCCCTTATTGAAGATACCTTTCATTTTTGTGAGACCATCGCTGCAACCCACCAAACAATCCCACGCTGTTACATCAGTACCCTCTGCAAAGAATCCTTTGCTTTTTGTGTAATCATTCACGGCACCGTCTATGATAATCAGAAATAGGGGAACACTTGCATAGTACCTACCCTCAAAGTGATCATCAAATGCATGCTGTATGAGATCGTATCTCTGCGCAAAGGGTTCTGCTTTGTTTTTAAGCCAGTGTATGATTTCCTTGACATCTCCCTGATAGTATTTCAGCAACACGCTTTCTCCGGCATCTACGCCAGAAGTTTCGTATGCTGTGATTGCCTCTTTTACTAGAGGTAAATTCATAGAGTCATAGGCGCACCAACCTAAGTCTGTAAAATAGCTATTAAACCGGAGGATTGAATTCTCCATTTCTGTAAGTTGTTTATCCATTTCTTTAATCTTCATTCGCTGATCCTTCAGAAGGAGAAAGGAGAAGAGGCTTGCGGCCCGAATATCACTTTTCAGCTTGTTAAGAGAATGTAAGTCTTTATTCATATTATCATTCAAGGCAAGCCATCGGGATGATAGCTATTCCTTACCCTCCATCATTTTCAATAGTGATTCTTTCAGCTTCTCGCTCATCGGAGAATTCGGGTCAAAGCACATTTCAATAAAGCGTTGCATCTCCTTTTTCTCCGGAGTGTACTTTGGCTTAAAGAAATAATTGATCCCCTGCGGATTGTCCGTCCGTGCGAAGATATAATCTAAAGATACATCAAAGAAATCTGCATAACGGCGAAGCAGCGCGACCGGTATTTCGGATTGTCCGTTCTCATAGCGGTTGATGCTGGACTGAGTAGAGCCGATTATCTCGGCAAACTTCGCCTGGGATAATCCGATGCCCTCTCGAAGACCTTTTAGTCGTTTTCCCACATCTTTCATCATATGTCCTCCTATTCAGGTTGTTTTATTATAACTCATAACTCGAATTAAAGCAACCCGTCAGCAAGAAATAAATTGTAAAATATTTCTTTTCTTCTTATACAACGCCAATTCCTTGCCCGGCGCTGGCGAATGGATTTGGAATGGTTTCATTTTCAGAAAAGCGCCGGAACGGTGCGCAGCCGATTTTGCAAAAATCGTTCAAAGGGGCTTGGGGACAAATCTCCCCAACAAGCGAAAAGTGGCTCCAAGCCACCTTGCTTGCCAAGTGTGAAGCCGGCAGGGTTCGCACGGCGGCAAGAGCAGCAAAGAGGGCCCTCTTTGCCCTGCTTGCCACATTAGTTCACCATGTTAGATTTCGTTCGCAGGAATAGGAAAAGGCAATCCGGCGGTGTTCCTTATAGAAACCGTTGGACTGCCTTTTGCAACGCTAAATGGAGTTAAAATCAGCTTAGCAACCGCAGTCACTTCTTTGCATAGATAACATCCCTGCCCATGATTTGCAATGCTTCCTGCTCCAGAAGATAGGCTTGATATCGCTTCTCATTTGCCTCCAGTGCAAGATCATTTATCTTTTTCTGAACCGTGTGGTTTTTGAGCAAAGGAATCGTTATCTGACGAACATGATTGTCGTCAATTTCGTCAACAACCGAGCCGTATGTAAACCGGGTAATAAGCACTTTCCCGTAATCCGATGCAAGAAAGATATTCAAATAGCCGGCTATATCCTTGTTTGCAGGAATGACGCGGATGATATGGTCAGATGGAATATAGTGCTCCCAGTGTTTAGGGACAATCGCAATTTTTCCTATCGTACCACTTCTTGTAATCAGTGTCGTGCCTTCGTGTACTTCCAACTTCTTCAACATCTTATCGTGCTTTGTGGTGGAGAGGTACTTTTTTGAAGAAGGGTCAAGTTCGCTTAATTGTTTGCCCCCAATTAGCACCCGTCCATACCCCTCGTCAACATATACGCGCTTGAAGCGGCCCGGCAGGATAACCTCTCGGCTGATACGAGGGTCACCGACTGTCGTCACTTCCTCGGCATACCGCTTCAGATGTTCAATGATAGCGTCAACAATCGGCACATGGTAGGAGGCGTCAAGTCGTCCGGACATCTCACTCAGCCTTACGCTGAAGGTGTCCACCGGGGCGGCTTTTTTGTAGAGGCCAACATCAAAAGCGTCGATATCCGGCAGCTTCAGCTCGCCGATTAACAATGCGGTGGCTTGGTCAATCAGGTCGTTGGATTCATCGCGTAGCTCGTAAGAACGCACAATCAAATCATGGATTTTCTTTTTGAGCATCGTCGGCGCATCGGGAATAGGAACTGTGGCAAGATGCTCCGGCTCAAGATGTGTAATTACCGAGCCATAACCGTTTGTTGTTAATATTTTGCTTCCTGTTTTTGATTTAAGGAATGTATATATATACCCAGTATCATAGACCTCATTAAAACTCACTCGAATTACATCGTCAGAATATACTTTTCCCTGCGTCGTTTTTGATACCAAGGAAACAGTTCCAATTGTGCCGGAGCGTGTGAGCAAAAGAGTATTCGGTTTTAGCCGCAGCTCGCTTATATCGCACTTGGTTAAAGCGGAAATATATTTTTCTGATTTTGGATATACTTCAGCCATCTGAGAAGGCAAATAAAAGGCTTCTCCAGTTCTTTTGTCACAATAAATTCGTTTAAACCTTCCAGGATAATAGGCTTTTTGAATCAACCCATCTTTACCGCCAAGTGCATGCCATTTATATTTCCCGTTTACGACCGTGGCTCGTGCCTGTTTTGCCTCAACATCAAATACACTCGCTTCAAGTCTTTTCCCGCGGGCAACAACGTCCGAAAGCGCAACAGCACACCACTTGACCGGGCTCTCGTTGACAATGACTTCCGGCTCAATGCTGTTTTTCTCTTTGAAAGCGAGATTTGAAGTTACCATCCCAATCCCTCCTGCTTTTTCCACTCAGCGAATATCGCCGGGACATCGGGAGTCTGATCATCCTCAACTTTTACCTTTTGCTCATGTGACACGGTGCGTTGCCCGTCGCCCGTTTCTCCAAGCACAAGCACACTGTTCGTATCCGGCACAAGGATTTCGTTGCCCTCCTTGTCACGCTTGAACAGGGGATTGCCTCGCTTGTCATGCCCGACCTTTTCGACCATCGCCATAAAAATGTTGTAGTCAGCCATTTTGCCGCTCTTTTCTTCCGCATCTCTCTGCTCCTGCGTTTTCTTTTGCAGGATCAGAACGGAGGTCTGCGTCCCGTTGCGAGGCTGGAATGTATCAGCATTCAAGTCGATGCTGGCAACGATTCTGTGATTTTGTATCATCCATTCGCGGATATAGCCCAAGCCGGGAGAACCAAGAATCGAATCCGGCAGCACGATACCCATACGCCCGCCCGGCGCAAGGAATTGGGTGCAGCGCTCAATGAACAGAATTTCCGGCGGCACAGAGGATTGCAGGCGCGAGGTTTTCTTCCAAACGCCCGTTTCTTTGTCGCAATCCCAAATATGCGCAAGCTCAAATTGCTCAAGGATGTTCTTGTCCTTGATCGGTATTTTGCTCCCAAAGGGTGGGTTGGTGACGATTACATTGAAGTAGCCAATCGAACTATGGTTACGGAGTGTATTTTTATTTATACCAAGGGCTTCGGCAAGGCGTGAGCGGAAGTCATCAGACCACTCATGCGGAGGAAGCAGGGAATTTGTTTGCAGAATGTTTCCACTGCCATCGTTATTCATGACCATATTCATCTTTGTGGCCTTTACCAGGTCGGGATTGATGTCAAAGCCGAAATAGTTAGAGGATGCTATCTCGGAGATCCTGTCCTGAAAAGCCCGGAGAGTATCCGAATCCCAGTTTTCCCGCTTGATGCCGAGAGAAGTTGAAAATTGCTGCTCAAGCTGGTCAATTACATGTGTCATTGCCATGACGAGGAAACCGCCCGTACCGCAGGAACTGTCCAATACATGCTCGTCAACTTGTGGATTTACCATCTCAACCACCATTTTCATAACATTGCGAGGCGTGAAAAACTCACCGCGATCACCGCGAAGATTAGCCCCTACGATTTCCTCGTAGGCTTTGCCCTTGATGTCAATTTTGGTATTGAGCAGGCTGTATCGCTGCAACTCGCTGACGATATATGCGAGGCTCCTCGGGCTGAGTTTAATTTCGTCATTGGCATCGAAAATTTTTCCATGACGTTTCTTAACTCGCTGAAAGATTTTTCCGATTCTCTTTTGAACGGTCAACTGTCCGTCGGGATTAGAACGCTCCTCCGATGTCGTATAAAACTCAAGCGGATTCGGAATATTACGCTCATCCTCAATTTTGCAGAAAATAACCTTGAGCAGTTCAAAGAACGCAGGTTGCTTTTGCATGCCATCATTCACATAAATGTGATTATGGCAAGTCTTGAAAACGAATAAAAGATTGTCGTCATAAGCGTTTTTTAAGCTCGTTCTGCTGGGACGGTTGACCTCATCCAAATTACCGTCTGCGGAGGGAATATCGTTGTACTCCATGAATGTAATATTTCCGGCGGCATCAACAGCTTTGCGGAAAACATACTTTTGGACACTGTTGGTCCACATGCCCCACTCACAGTTTGGGCAAACAGACATATATGATTTTAGCTGCGCAATGCCATCCTTGGCATTACGAGCGTCAACCGTCTCTTTTTTGCATTCGATTATCAGCTTGATCGTACCCTGCGTTTGGTCTGCACCTTTTTCCCAGATCACAATGTCTGCGCGAGGTTTGTTTGAACCAACCTGCAAGGTATATTCGATTCTAATTTGCTCCGGCAGATACTTATGCTCGTTCACGAGTCGTTTCTCAATAGTTTGCCGAACATACTCTTCCGGGGTATCGTTACGGAATTTGCCGTCAATATAGTCACATATTTTTCCGTCCGGGATTACGATGATCTTCTGTTCACTTGGCATCGTTACTTCTCCTTTGCTTATTGGCATGATGCCAATTTCATTTTTTCCCGAATGCTTTTGAGCGCATCCGGATTTTCATCAATGTACCTTGCTATATCTGCCGGCAACTCATTTCTGCCTTTTGCCGCCAAGTCAAAAAATCTCTCTCTGGTTTCATTGCTTGCTTGCAGTATTTCCATTGCCTTTAACTGAAGCGGATATGGTGGTGGGTTAGTTCTCCCGGCGAGAATATCATAAAAGTATGGCTTCCGGATACCCAGTTCTGTGTAGAATTTATGCTGCGTTATCCCGGAGTCTCTTATCAGCTGGCGAAGATACTCTCCAAAGCTCTGCTCGGTTTCAACCATTCTTTTTGCCTCCCAATAGGTATGCTTGTATACATACTAACATACTTTTTTGCATCGGTCAACAAGATATTGCAAAGACCATAGCTCACGCCGAGGGATTTATTATATTTTGGGGGCGGGCAGGCACAAGCTGTGCTTGCCCGCCTTGTCTGCCAAAAAGCGCGGCGGGCGGCGGCAGTCAATGGCGCGAAGCGTTCATCTTGACCATTGACGGCTGGCGGCTGCTGCGCTACGACCCTTTCCAATCTGCAAGCCACAGAACAATTTCGGTAGCCGCTGCCCAAATTACGCTGTCAGCCGCTCCGTCCCGTGGGATTGACGTGCAGCCCCATCGCTGCTATAATGAAAACACAATTTCAGACACAGGACACCATGCAGACGCAGACGGGCTGAAAGGCTTGACAGGCGGCTGCGTTTTCATTTTCAGATAGGAAAGGAAGGATGCGAAGGGAAGAAGAGCAGACGACAAAAGACGCTCAAGACGCCATTCCTCCGCCGCACGGGAGAAAGCTGCGGCAAAATACTTTTTCGGAGGTGCAACTTGAGCAGGCGGAAAAAGCTCACCAACAACAGCGGCATCCCGCAGCATGAGATCGAGAACATCGCCCGAATTCTGCTGCCGGATATTCTCGCCTTTTACGAGAGTGAGGAAGGGCAGCGGGAATTTGCCGAATGGAAGGCGGCACGGGACGGGGCAAAAACGGACAGAGACAGCAACGGCGAGAACGTCGCCTGACGATAGAGATAAGACAAATCCAAAGGATATATGCTCCTAAAACAGCATGGCAAAAGGGGATGGCAGCCCGCCATCCCCTTTTGTGCGTTTGTTCAGTTTTCATAGGGCTTGTACTCCGTGACGGCATTCAGATATGCCTCAACGTCGCCGTCCAGAATGAGGTCTGCATAAGCCAGCGGGTCGTTGTAGATGAGGTAGTCCAGCTCCGACCGCTCATAAAGATTATCCGCCACTTCGTTTTCCACGGCGGTGCAGTCGATGGAGATCATGCTGCCGTCCTGAAACCGCAGCTCTACACAGCCAGTGTCCATGTTGAATTCACAGCTTTTAATGGTTTTCATAATTGTCCTCCTTATCCTTTACCAGTTTTGGTTTTCTCGGCCCTCTGGGCTTGGATTCGGGACGCTTTACCACGCCGTTTCTGAAATGCGTATCCTCGAACTTCTCGAAGAAAACAAATAATCCGAACCCATCTCCGATTAAGAAGATTTGGTTCGGATTATATTGGTTTGGTGCCGGTGACCGGACTCGAACCGGTACGCTGTCGCCAGCGGTGGATTTTGAGTCCACTACGTCTACCAATTCCATCACACCGGCACATAACGGGGATATTATACCGTAGACGGCGCACAAATTCAAGGGGGAATTTCAGCGCGGCAAAAGACGGGCTGCGCGGCGTCCGCTCTTGCAAAAACGGGGAAAATGTGGTACAATAATCAGCCAAATATGCAATGCTGAGCGAGGATGACCATGACAACGAAAGATTTCCAAAACCGCGGCCTGCTGCGGATATTCCTGTCCTATTTCAAGCCCCACCGGCGCCTGTTCGCGCTGGATATGACCTGCGCGTTCCTCATTGCCGTGGTGGATCTGGCGTTTCCGCTGGTGTCCCGCACCGCGCTGTACACCTGGCTGCCGGAAAAGCAGTTCCGGGTGTTCTTCGTCGTGATGGCGCTGGTGGTGGCGGCCTATGTAATTCGCTCGGGGCTCTATTTCGTGGTGGCCTACTGGGGCCACACCTTCGGCATCCGGGTGGAGGCGGATATCCGCCGCGACCTGTACCACCACATTCAGGAGCTGGGCTTCGATTTCTACGACCGCAACCGCACCGGCCAGCTGATGAGCCGCCTGACTTCGGATTTGTTTGAGCTGACGGAGCTTGCCCACCACGGCCCGGAGGACTTGTTGACTTCGGCGGTGACGATCATCGGCGCGCTGATCGTTATGGCGACCATCCGATGGGAGCTTGCTCTGGTGGTGGGAATTTTGGTGCCCATTTTCATTGCGGTGATTATGACTATGCGATCTAACCTTGCCAGAGTTTCTGTAGGGGTGAAGCAGAAAACGGGACACATCAATACGGAAATCGAGTCCAGTCTTTCCGGCATCCGCACTGCCAAGGCCTTTGGCAATGAGGAGGTGGAAATTGCCCGGTTCGATGCCGCCAACACGATTTATAAAACCTCCAAGCGGGCCTTCCATAAGGCTATGGGGCGCTTTAACAGTGCCATGGAGCTGTTCCTTACCAGCATGAATGTGGCGGTTATTGCCATGGGCGGCTATATGATATTGAAAGGGAAGCTGGACTATCGGGATTTGATTACCTTCAGCCTGTATATTGCCACCTTTGTCAACCCCATGCGGAAGCTTTCCACCTTTTCGGAACTCTTTGCCAATGGATTTGCAGGGCTGCACCGGTTTGTAGAGATCATGCGCACAGAGCCCACCATTCAGGACTGTGAAAACGCCGTTTCCCTTGCCGACGTTCGGGGAGAGATTCAGGTGGATCATGTGTCCTTTGCCTACGATGGGGATTTGGCGGTGCTCCACGATGTGAGCCTGGATGTAAAGCCAGGGGAGACCATTGCCATTGTGGGCCCTTCCGGCGGGGGCAAGAGCACCCTGTGCCAGCTGATTCCCAGATTTTACGATGTGACCGGTGGAAAAATTGCCATCGATGGGGTGGATGTGCGGAACATTCAACAAAAAAGCCTGCACAAGACCATTGGCATTG
>OLGV01000759.1_pt1 | contig 12247 bp, 11 predicted proteins | sample 1605761 | NCBI WGS metagenome assembly OLGV01 (sample SAMN03283245) | human gut metagenome | biome: human-associated habitat; material: feces | host: Homo sapiens | place: Peru | collected 2012
AGAAGCCTATTGCGTTATGATCCTCCACGCCGTAGTAGGTGTAGCCCACGTTGGCGTTCGGCGGATTGTTCTGGAACGGGTAGCCCACGTTGGTATATACCGGTTTGCCGTAGCCTGCCATCTCCCAAGAGAGCGGCACGCGGATGTTGTCCCATGCCGAGTCGTCGTAGTCGGCAGCGAAGAACTCGCTTTCACCAGGACCGTTCTGTGTTCCGGGCACGAACTTGAACTTCCACTCGCCGTTGAGCAGCTGTGTCTCGGCGTTCTGCGGAGTGAGCCACGGCTCGTTGAACGCAGCGTCGCTCTTCATAGCCTCTACCGATGCGTAGGGAATGAACGTAGCGTGAGCATCCTCCTTATAGTCGCCCACCTTCTGCTGGTTCTGAATCCACGAGGCGTCGAACTTGCGCTCGCTTGTTCCCGATCCGCCGCCACCGGTTTCGCCGGTAGATCCGCCTTTCACGTCTTCGAGCGAAATCTCCTTGTACGTGGTCCAAGAGCGTGTGTTGCCCTGCGTGCTGCCGTAGAGTATAGACGACATGGCAAGGATGTTGCTCACAGCAGAAGCGTCGCAACGCTGTACGCCGTTGACGTACAGACCGTCAGACTTTAGTTCGACAGTAAGCTCGCCAGAAATGTTTTTCAATATTTCATAATGAGTTCTGCTTCCTGGATCGAAGCAGTCGAGCTCCAATTGGCTATTATTCTTTGTGTAGAACAGATGTATTACGTTGACGCCGCCCCATCCGTTTGCGCCCTGCAGGTCGTCGCCGATAGAGAGGATGTTCTCGTTCGCTTTCGAGTCGTCGCAGGTGCTGAGGTCGAGCACAGCTTTGAAGCTCTGCTTCTGGAAGTTTATCGCCGTCTCGTAGCTGAACGACTTGCCGTTAGGCGTATAGTTGGTGAGTAGCGACTGGCGTGCCTGCACCGAAAGCGTGCCGCCGGCGAGGAGGCACACAAGAGAAAGCAAGAGCACGAGACGCTGTTTGATGTTTGCTATCATAATGTTTTTAGGTTTGTTGTAATATCTACTATATATATAATGTGTGACAGCTTACTTCTTCAGCAGCGTTTTCTTGCCGTTCACGATGTATATGCCCTCCTGCAATCCGTCGGTGTTGCTGTCTGTGCGCACCTGCTGACCGCCGATGTTGTGCACGCCCTTGGCATGAGTCTGCTTCTGCTCGGTCTCTGCGCCGTCGGTCTTCACGCCTTCGATGGCAGTCTCGGGCGTATTGGCGTCTACGAGCAGCCACTGTGCAGCCTCAAACTCCTTGCCCGGCATCTGCGGCATAGCGGCAATGCGGTTGTAGACAGAGTTCTGGTAGAGATACATCGAAGCACTTGCCTCTGTGTTGCGGCTCGAAATGGCGTATTCTTCGGTAGAACCCTCCACCGGCTCAATGCGCCACTCGCTGAACGTGCCGCCCTTTGCAGACGGCGTACCCCAAAGTTCGGCTCCCCACGCTGTGTCGCCCGACATGATGCGGTAGAATCCCGGAGTGGTTGCGCTCTCGATCTGTTCGAGCGTCACCTTCACCTTCTCGCCACCAAGCACAAGACGTCCGTCTTCGGTGCCGAGAAACTGTTTCTTGCCGACATTGTAGAGACAGTAGGTGCCTCCGCTTTTCGGCGTCTCGCCCTTGTAGTCTTCGGCTGCTACGGCTGTACAAGTGCCGAGCAGCGCAAAGGCTGTAAAGAATAATTTGTTCATATTGGTTTGTTATTAGTATGTATTAGTATATTCGTTTTTATATGCTCTCTAATAATTTGTGCATTAAACTGCGTTCTGTAGTACGTAAGAGGTCTTAGGTTGTACGGTTAACTGCCGCCGATTGCGGCAAGCTAACCGTGATAGAATCTGTAGCTGTTGCTTATTTGTTGTCGGCAACCATCTTTTTCGGTCCGCGCACGCGTTCGTTCTGCTTCACTCCGCTGCGAATCTCGATGTTGATGCCGTCCGAAATGCCGGTCTGCACCTTGCGTCGCTCGTATGTCTGCTTGTCGCCTTCGCCCTTTATCACGTAGACGTATGTGTCGTTGCCCTCAAACTCTATGGCGCTCTCGGGCACAGCCAGCACGTTCTTCGCTTCAGCCAGCACTATCTCTGCGTTGGCGCTGTAGCCCGAGCGTATGTTCGCAGACGAGGACGGCAGATTCACGGCTGCCTTTATCTCAAACTGGTTGGCGCCGTTCTGCTCCGTAGCTTTCGGCGAGATGTACTCCAGACGGGCGTCGAACTTCAGATCCTGCAGCGCGCCGATTGTAATCTTCATGTTCATTCCGGCGGAGAGACGCCCCACCTCAGTCTCGTCGATATTGCCGCGGAAGATGAGGTCGTTCATGTTTGCGACGGTAGCTATTGTGGTTCCGTCGTTGAAGGTATTGGCGAGAATGACGGAGTTGCCCACCTTAACCGGTATGTCGAGTATCAGACCCGTGATTGTGGAGCGTATGAGCGTAGACGAAGCCGAAGCGTTCGACTTCGAAACGCCGTCGCGCACTACCTCCAGGTTGTCCTGCGCTGCGTCTACCTCCTCGCGAGCCTGGCGCAGAGCCTGCGCAATCTTGTCGTATTCGTCGGCAGCGACGAGTCCTTTGTCGAAGAGAGCCTTCTCGCGGTCGTAGTCGGTTTGCGCCTGCTTGCGGTTTATCTCGGCAAGACGCAGACGCGACTGGGCTGCGCTGAGCGAACCCATGTCCGGAATCACCTTGACCTTTGCAATCACCTCGCCCTGCTGAACCGTTTCGCCTGCCTCTTTGAGTATCTCGGTGATGATACCCGAGATTTGCGGCTTCACGTTCACCTCGTTGCGCGGCTCAATCTTGCCGGTGACGACGGTGGTCTTGCGGATGTTCATACGCTGCAGAGTGAACTCGTCGTAGACCTCTGGTTGAGGCTGCGACTTGATGTAGAGAAACACGAATGTTCCGATGAAGATCACGGCAACAAGTGCCATGAGGATGTATTTGATGTACTTTTTCATAAGCTGAGTTGTTTAGTGTCTAAGCCCTCCCCGACGGGGGAGGGTTGGGAGGGGCTACTCGTCGCGCATGGCGTCTACGGGTTTAATTCTCATGGCTCTCATGGCAGGCGCAAGTCCGGCGAGCACGCCGAGCAGCGAGAGCATGACTACGGCGCCCACGGCTGTCCAGAAGCTAATCTGAAAGTGAGCCATGACGATGCCGTCCGTTGTGTTAGCCATTTCGAGCGCCTGCAGGATAAGCACCACGAAGAGTATGCCGCTCATGCCTGCTATGGCTGTGAGGAGTATGCTTTCGGAGATGATTTGCGAGAGAATGCTTCGCGGTGTGGCGCCTATTGCACGGCGTATGCCAATCTCTGTTGTGCGTTCGCGCACGGTCACCATCATGATGTTCGACACGCCGATTGCTCCGGCGAGCAGCGTGCCTATGCCTACGAGCCAGATGAGTATGTTGACGCCGCGGAACATGCTGTCGACCATCGAGAACATCATCTCGGTGTTGAATATCATCACGCCCTTATCGTCCTTCGGACTCACGTCGTGCGCCTGCGCTATCACGCTGCGTATGCGGTCGGTGATGTCGCTCATCTTCACGCCGGGCTTTCCGGTCATGCAGAGCAGGTCGATGTTGTGTCCGCGGTTGTACACTTGCTGCACGAGTGTGATGGGCAGCACTACGGCTTGTTCGTCGCTGCCGTTGATGTTCATGTTGCCATCGCTGTAGTTGACACCCACCACATTATAATATATGGAGTCGATGCGAATGAGCTGACCGCAAGGGTCGCCTCCGCCGGTGAAGAGCGACTTGTACACTTGCTTGCCGATGACGCAGACCTTGCGTCCCTGACTGATGTCCATCTCGTTGATGTATCGTCCGTAGAACATCTTCGGCGTAGTGACCTCCTGCATATCTGGCATCACGCCCTTCACGGTGCACGAGGCGTGCTTGTCGCCGTGCGTTGCGCCGGCTCCCCATCGCGTGATGGTAGGCGTAACGACGTCGAGCTCTGGCACGTGCGCCTTGAGTCGCTTCACGTCGTCGTAGTTCATCACCCACTGTCGTCCTTTGCGGAATCCGTGGTAGGGTATGGTGGTCTGCTGCGCCCATACGACGGCAGAGTTTGTGGCGAATCCGTCGAGGTTCTTGTTGATAAGCTCCTTGAGTCCGTCGCCGCCGCCGATGAGTCCGACGAGCATGAACACGCCCCAAAACACGCCGAATCCGGTGAGGAAGGTGCGCGATTTGTTGCGAGATAGCGTGTCGAGTATTTCACGCAAGCGGTCGGTATCGAATCGTATCATTGTTTTCTCTTTTTTTTACTAAGCCGAGCTAAGCCTTCTTAGGCCTTTTTAAGCCGAGGGGACTAAGGCTAACTAAGCCCTCCCCGACGGGGAGGGTTGGGAGGGGCTCCTACTCAGCCCTCAGCGCCTCAATCGGTCTGATTCGGGCAGCCTTGCGAGCCGGGATGAGTCCGGCGAGCGTGCCGGCGACTATCATCAGGAGTGTGGCTTTTATGCAGGTGTCGAAGCCCACGGTGGGGTTTGTGAACATCTGTATGGCGAAGAGTCCGTTGTCGATGGTTTCCTTTCCGATGGTGGCGTCCATATACTGGTTGGCGGCGATGCCGAGCAGCATGCCTATGTAGCCGAAGAAAGTAGTGATGGCGACGCTCTCGATGATGATGAGGCGCAGGATAGACCACGGCTTGGCGCCGATAGCCTTGCGTATGCCGAACTCGTGAGTGCGTTCGCGCACGGTGATGAGCATGATGTTCGACACGCCCACGATGCCCGAGATGAGCGTCAGTATGCCTATCACCCAGAGCGCCGTACTCAGCAGTCCGTTGGCGGTATTCATGCTGAGCGCCTGCGTGAATCGGTTCCATATCCATACGGCGTTTTCGTCGTCGGGTGCGGCGCGGTGCTGTCGGTTTATCCTCGCACGATAGTTGGACTCGAACGCCGCGTTCTCAGCCTCCGAGTTGAGATTGCTGAACGAGAAGACGATGTCGCCCGTCTTGTCGCCCTTGCTGTATATGGCGCGGAACGTCGTGAACGGTATGAAGGCGTCGTTGCCCATGCTGTTCTTCTGACTCTCGTAGATGCCCACGACGCGGAAGGCGAGCGTCGTTGTACGTATCAGCTGTCCGTTCAAGGCGAGCGGCGACTGTGGCAGCAGTTCCTTCGCCATGTCCGAGGATATGACTATCGACTTGCGGCGGTCCTTAAGGTCGAGCTGGTTGATGAAGCGTCCGCAGACCATCGTGCGCTTGTTGATGTAGATGTCGTTCGGGTATACGCCGCTCAGCTTTATGCCCGTGGTGTAGTTGCTGCCGTTGACGAGCGTCTCGCCCTGCTGCGACAGTTCTGCGCCCACGGTCTCCACGTTGTTGTTGAAGCCCTCCTTGGTGATGCTCATGTCCTTGTCGTTCAGCTCCACGGCGCGCCCTTCGCCCAGACCGTCGTACGCCTTCGACGTCTCGCCTCCGTACACCACCATTGATGTGGCGAGGAATCGGTTCGAGTTGCCCATCATAGCGTTGATCAGACCGTTGCCCGCACCGAGCAGCACGATGAGGATGAAGATGCCCCACGCTACGGAGAAGCCCGTGAGCGCCGTGCGCAGCCGGTTGTGCTTGATGGTGGTGAGTATTTCGATGAATATGTCGCGCATGTGCCTTTACTTCATTATGCCGTTGATGCCGAACGGTCGCGCCGTATGGTCGAGGTTCTCCTCGATGCGGCCTATTACGCCGTCCTTTATGTGTACAATCTTGTTGGTCTCGTTAGCCACGCCGCTCTCGTGCGTCACGACGATGGTGGTCACGCCCTCCTCGGCGTTCAGCCTTTTCAGCAGTTCCATTACCTCCACCGACGTCTTGCGAGCGGTATATTTCGATTGAATTGTTCATCTTTCTTTCCTTTCTACCGAGCTTAAATCAATCATAAAAAGACTAAAGCCCCTTTTACCTTTTTACTTTTTTACTTTTAATACATCCTGCGTTCTGCCCAATCGCCTCTATCGAGGTTGCGGTAGCCAATGGCTTCGCTGATGTGCTGCACCTCCACACGTTCTGAGCCGTCAAGGTCAGCGATGGTGCGCGCCACCTTGAGTATGCGGTTATAGGCGCGGGCGGAGAGCGAGAACTTCTCCATAGCGGTACGCAGGAGAGCGATGGAGGCTTCGTCGGGCTCGGCGAACTGGTGAATCATGCGCTCGGTCATCTGCGCATTGCAGTGTACGCCCCTGAAGTCTTTGTAGCGGGCGGTCTGTATGTCGCGTGCCTTGATGACACGCTCACGGATGGCGGCACTCGGCTCGCCGGGCTGCGCTTTCGAGATGTCCTTGAACGGCACGGGCGTTATCTCGCACTGGATGTCGATGCGGTCGAGCAGCGGACCGGATATCTTGCTCATGTAACGCTGTATCTGTCCGGGCGTGCAGCAGCACTTGTGCGTCGGGTCGTTGTAATAGCCGCAGGGGCAGGGGTTCATCGAGGCGATGAACATGAACGAGCAGGGGAACTCAACGGTGTACTTCGAGCGCGAGATGGTTATCTTATGGTCTTCGAGCGGCTGACGCAGCACTTCGAGGGTCTGCTTGTTGAATTCGGGCAGCTCGTCGGCGAACAACACGCCGTTATGTGCCAGCGATATCTCGCCCGGCTGCGGGTTTATTCCGCCGCCTACGAGCGCCACTTCGGATATGGTGTGGTGGGGCGAGCGGAACGGGCGCTGTGAGATGAGCGACGTGCCGCGCTTCAGCTTTCCGGCTACGCTGTGTATCTGTGTCGTCTCCAGACTCTCCGAGAGCGATAGCGGCGGCAGAATAGAGGGCAGGCGCTTTGCCATCATCGACTTGCCCGAACCCGGAGGACCTACCATGATAAGGTTGTGGCCGCCTGCCGCCGCCACTTCCAGCGCACGCTTCACGCTCTCCTGACCGCGCACGTCGGCGAAGTCGAGGTCGAAGCGGCTCTGCTGTTCGTAGAACTCGCGGCGTGTGTCGACGAACGTCGGCTCGTACGTCTCACGCCCCGTGAGCAGCTTTATCACGTCCATGATATTCTCCATGCCGTACACCTCCAGATTGTTCACCACTGCCGCCTCGCGCTCGTTCTGCTTCGGCACAATCAGTCCCTTGAACTTCTCGGCTCTTGCCCGGATGGCTATCGGCAACGCTCCCTTCACGGGCTGCAGCGTACCGTCGAGGCTCAGTTCGCCCACGAGCATATAGTCGGCGAGCACGTCACTCGTCACGGCTCCGCTCGCGGTGAGTATAGCCATGGCGAGCGGCAGGTCGAACGAGCTGCCCTCCTTGCGCAGGTCGGCAGGCGCGAGGTTGATGGTGATGTCTGCGTGCGGAAACTTATATCCGTTCACCTGCAGCGCCGACGCTATGCGGTCGCGTCCTTCGCGCACGGCGGTGTCGCCGAGTCCGGTCATGCGATACATCACGCCGGGCACGATATTCACTTCAACGGTTACGGTGGTTACGTCGAGGCCGTTAACGGCTGCGGAATAAGTCTTTACGAGCATAGTTCTATCTGGGTTTTAACGGGTTAATAGTGCGCAGCACTTTCACAAATCGGAAGTGCCTATTGACTACAAATTTAGTTGTTTCGTTTGTTTTATCCAAGTGTATGGCGTTATTTCTGATAAATTTGCACTAACTTTTTATAAATTAGGCTGCATCTCAACAATAAAAACAAGCCAGCTTGTTTTGTATTGTCTGCGATTTGCACTAACTTTGTACAAAGAATATATTATTTAAATAACTATGAGTCCAAAGTTCAAGGAACAGAACGGATTCGTATTCAAGATTTTCTCCAACGAGGAAGCAAGAATACACATCCACATAATCAAGGCGGAGAAAGAAGCTAAATATTGGCTTGAACCTGATATGGAACTTGCTGAGAATTATGGCTTCAACAACAAAGAACTTAGTTTTATCGAAAAAATACTTACAGAATATGGAGACTACTTTAAAGTCAAATTCACAAGACATGTCGGTAAGCGTCTTGATGATTAACGACAAGGGTTTAATGATTTCCGTGTTAGGGCAGGACTACTTCCTTTCCTACAACCGCATTCCGTGGATGCGCAATGCAAGTATTTCGGATGCGCTCAACGTACAGATGTGCGGACGCAACGCCATAGAATGGCCTAATCTGGATGTAGATTTGGAAATTGAAAGTCTGAAACATCCAGAACGCTACCCTTTAATAATGAAAAGAAACGAGTTGGACAACTGCCAGTAATCTGGCGGTTGCTGTCCTCTCCTTTCCCAAAAGACAAACAAAACAAAAATGGAAGAAGATTTCGATATACGTCAGGAGCAGGGACGCAAGGGCGAGAAAGACTTTGAGAATGCTCTGCGACCGCTGCGGTTCGGCGATTTCAGCGGACAGCAGAAGGTGGTGGAGAACCTCGAAGTGTTCGTCGAAGCGGCGAAGTACCGCGGCGAACCGCTCGACCATACGCTGCTGCACGGCCCCCCAGGACTGGGCAAGACAACGCTTAGCAACATCATAGCCAACGAACTGGGCGTGGGCTTCAAGATTACGAGCGGACCGGTGCTCGACAAGCCGGGCGACCTCGCCGGCATCCTCACATCGCTGGAGCCGCGCGAGGTGCTCTTCATCGACGAGATTCACCGTCTCTCGCCGGTAGTAGAGGAGTATCTCTACTCGGCGATGGAGGACTACCGCATCGACATCATGATCGACAAGGGTCCGTCGGCGCGGTCTATACAGATCGACCTCAACCCGTTCACGCTCGTGGGCGCCACAACGCGCAGCGGACTGCTCACGGCTCCGCTCCGTGCGCGCTTCGGCATCAACCTCCACCTGGAATACTACGGACCGGAGATGCTGCAGAAGATTATCAAGCGCTCGGCGATGATTCTGAAGGTGCCTATCGACGACGATGCGGCTATAGAGATTGCGCGCCGCTCGCGTGGCACGCCACGTATTGCGAACGCTCTGCTGCGCCGCGTGCGCGACTTTGCGCAGGTGAAGGGCAACGGACGCATCGACCGCGACATAGCGCGCCTATCGCTCTCGGCGCTCAACATCGACCAGTATGGTTTGGACGAGATTGACAACAAGATACTGCTCACCATCATCGACAAGTTCCGCGGCGGACCGGTCGGCGTGTCTACCATAGCCACAGCCATCGGCGAGGACACGGGCACCGTCGTACGAGCCGTATCTCATCATGGAGGGCTTCATAAAGCGCACGCAGCGCGGACGTATGGTGACGCCCCTCGCCTACCAGCACCTCGGACGACCGATGATTGGCAGCAACGCTGTGGAGCCGGGACTGTTCGACTAACTCTCAACTGGAATGGCATACTTTTTGCCAAGACGATATTTGCACGATTTGACCGCTCATATCTCGCGAAAAATCAAAAACAAAATCCTTAGTCGATTTTTCGCGAGTTTTGAGCGTGCAGCCGTAAGCGTTTGTCTTACAGCATATTGTAGCGTTTTCTCTAAAAGTGTGCAATTTTCATCTTAGCAAAACACAACTTATCGTGAGACTTTACAGTGTAAAAGCATAGGTTTTACTGGGTAAAAGCATAGGTTTTACCGGGTAAAGTCTCAAGAGTTACCATGTAAAGTCTCACGAAAAGTTTGTAAAACCTATCGTTTTACACTGAAAAGTCTCATTTTTTATGATTTTCCGGCTGCGCCGACCGATGAAATGGCGCATTTTCGAGAATGCGAATCTCTATAATGAGATTTTTCGCGGAGGTGACTTGTATTATATTTGCTTCTAAAAGTAAAGAAGTAAAAGAGTAAAAAAGTAAAAAAAACGCAGATTTTTTACCTTTTTACTCTTTTACCTTTTTACCTTAACACTCTACATTCAAAACTCACAACTCATTTCTGTGCAGCTCAGCCAGCAGCTTCACGCTCTGGCTGTGCAGGTCGATGTGTCGCTGCAGCTTCTCGTAGATACTGTTTATCTCTACGTAGTAAGCCAGGGCGGTTATCTCGCCTTGCTGCAGCGCCTTCCTGAAGAGCGTAAGCGACTCCTGCAGCAGCTTCACGTCGCTGTGGTCTATCACTTGCTGCAAGCCCTGCAACTGCTCGTAGCTGGTGAGCAGCGAGGCTTCGGCGTCGTGCTGCGCCTGCTGCACCTGCAGCTCGGCACTCTGACGGCGCTCGCGTGCCGCCTTTACGTTGCTGCTGTTGCTATAGAGCGGGAAACTCACGCCTACCATGAAGCCGTTGATGGCTTCGCGCTGCTCGGTATTGCGGCGGTAGCCGAAAGAGATGCTGGGCAGCCACTCGCTCTTCTGCACCTTAAGGTTCATGTCGGCGGCGCGCAGGGCGGTCTGCGCCACTGCCACGTCGGCATCCGATGCTACGGCGAGGGCACGATACGACTCGAAGTCGGCTATCGGCTCGTAGTGGGGCAGCTCGGTTGAGGATACGTCGATGGGCTTGCCGCCGTTGAGCTGCTGCAGCTGCTGCAGCAGGGCGGTGCGCTCGCCTTCTGCCTCGCCAACGAGGGTGCGCACCTCCATGCAGTCGAGCTTCACCTTGTTCAGCTCAAGGGCGTTGGCGTCGCCTGCCTCCATACGCTTCTCGTACATCTGCAGCAGCGTCTCGCTGTTGGAGAGGCGCTCGCGCAGCATGGCGAGACTCTGATTGAGGCGTATCACGTCGATGCAGACGAGCTGTGCCTGCAGCAGTATGTCGCGGCGCTGCTTTACGAGCAGCTGGTCGCCTACGGTCTGCTGCATCTGCGCCTGCTTGCTGCGGGCGGCGTACTTCGTTGGGAAGTCGATCTCCTGGCTCACCACAAGCTCGCTCTCGGCAACGCCGGAGTAGCCCTTGGTGAAGAACGGGCTGTACTCTACCGACGGACCGCCGAGGGTGTTCGTGGCTTTTATGTCGAGCACATCGGCGCGCATGTCGTGCGCCGCCGACTGCAGGGTGAGGTTGTTAGCAGCTATCTGCTTGAGCACGTCGCCAACGGTGTCGGCGAGGGCGGCGCTACACGCGCTGAGTGCCACGGCTGTGGCGATTAGATATCTTCTCATATATTATCGGTACTATGAATGCGTTGAGTAATGTAGAACTGATGAGTCCGCCGAGTATCACCTTCGCCATCGGCGACTGTATCTCGTTGCCGGGCAGGTCGCCGCCCAGGGCGAGCGGCACGAGGGCGAGGGCTGAGGTGAGGGCTGTCATGAGTATCGGGTTCAGACGCGAGAGCGAGCCTTCGACGATTGCCTCGCGCACGCTCTTACCTTCCTCTGTGCGCAGACGCTTGTACTCGGTGATGAGCAGCATGCCGTTGCGCGTGGCGATGCCGAAGAGCGAGATGAAACCGATGACGGCGGGTATGCTTACCTCGCCGGTGGTGAGCACGATGGCGAAGATGCCGCCGATGAGTGCCAATGGGAGGTTGAGCAGTATGACGCCGGCTTCAAGGGCGTTGCGGAACTGCATGAAGAGCAGGAAGAAGATGACGACGATGGCGAGCATGCAGGTGAGGTAGAGCACGCGGCTGGCGCTCTCCTGACTCTCAAACTGTCCGCCGTACTCTACGTGGTAGCCTTCGGGCAGCTGCACGTTCTCGCCTACAGCCTGCTTGATGTCGGCTACTACGTCGCTCAAGGCTCTGCCGCTGGTGTTGGCAGAGATGACTATCTTGCGCTGCACGTTCTCACGGTTGATGGTGTTGGGACCGGCGCTGGAAATGATGTCTGCCACATCGCTAAGTGTCAAATCGTAAATCAATTTCGTCGACATACCTCGTTCCTCCTATCCAGAGCGCAAAGCTGCGACTTCGTCGCAATGCCTTATTTTATCACAATTACATGCGCAATTCACCATCTAAATACGCACGATAAGTCATTTCTAGCCCACGCTCAAACGATGTCTTCGGCGCCCATCCCGTCGAACGCAATTTCGAGATGTCGAGCAATTTCTGCGGCGTCCCATCCGGATGCGTCGCATCGAAGACGATTTCGCCCTCATACCCCACCACGCGAGCTATCGCCAATGCCGTCTCGCGTATCGTCATGTCCGTCCCAGTCCCGATATTCGTCAGCTCGCAAACCGTCGTATCGAACAACAAATGCAAACACGCATCGGCCATGTCGTCGACGTAGAGAAATTCCCGACGCGGATTCCCCGTCCCCCAAAGGACGACTTGCCCCAAACCATCGTTCTTAGCTGCATCGATCTTGCGAATCATCGCCGGAATGACGTGCGACGTCACGAGGTTGTAATTATCGC
>OLGV01000762.1_pt1 | contig 12197 bp, 9 predicted proteins | sample 1605761 | NCBI WGS metagenome assembly OLGV01 (sample SAMN03283245) | human gut metagenome | biome: human-associated habitat; material: feces | host: Homo sapiens | place: Peru | collected 2012
TAAACACAGTCAGTGATAGTGTAAATCATATTAGTTTAACCTCTCTAAAAGTGTCAACCAAAATCAGGGAAGGTCACTACGATTTCTGTCTGGAACGACAATGACTGAATAGTTTTGACGAAATATTTCTCATCTGTCAAAAATTGACTGAATTTGACAGAATATTTTGTATCTGTCAAAAAATGGCTAAATTTGACAGATGAACAAATTTGTGTCAAATTATGCCAGCTTACGACAGACATATCCCTTACAACAGCCTCCCTGCATTACCACCGTCTGAAGAATATTATAACGACTCGAAACTCGTCATAAAATTGACTGCCGCAAGTAGGAAATTGGCTGAACTCAAAGGTTTGGCTTCAATGCTTCCGAATCAATCTATATTCATAAACACGATTTCTCTGCGAGAGGCAAAAGCCAGTAGCGCGATTGAAAACATTTTCACCACCGATGATGAACTCTATCGGGCATTGATATTCAATGATGAAGAGTATGTGCAGGGACCGGCAAAAGAAATTTTGCATTATCGGGAAGCTATATGGAAAGGATATAACGACCTGATGAATGACGGAAAAATAAATCTACAGTCAATAATAAACATTTATCGGCAAGTCAAACAGACAGGAGACGGCATCCGACCATATCAAGCAGAAATTGTCATAAAGAAACGAGGTTGGGGTTCTTTGGCCGGGGAGACCATCTATACTCCACCGAGAGGGAAAGGCGTGGTTGAAGAAATGCTCGAAAATCTCATTGAATTTATTGATGACGACCAAAAATACCCTGTGGATCCCCTCCTAAAAATGATAATGGCACATTATCAGTTCGAAGCCATACACCCTTTCAGAGACGGGAACGGGCGAACTGGAAGAATACTATGTATACTCTATTTGATACAGAAAAGACTTTTAGATATGCCTATTCTATATCTCAGTGCATATATTCTTCAAAATAAGGACAGCTACTATTATAGTATAGGCAATGTCACCGGGCTCAAAGACTGGAAATCATGGATTGAGTTTATGCTTGATGCCGTCATACAGACCGCAGAATACACAATCCACAAAATCAGCAGAATACGTTCATTAATGGCAAAGACAGAGATGACGATTCCTAAGGCAATACTTGCAAACTTGGATTTCTTTAAACTTTTTGAGCAGCCGTATATACGTCCGAAGAATTTGATATCAAGCAAGATTAGAAGTATAAATACCGCAAAAAAGTATCTGAGTGAATTGGAATCGCTTGGACTTCTCAGCAAGGAAAAGATTGGGAAAGAACAGCTTTGGTTCAACACAGAACTCATGGACATTCTTTCCGAAGGTTGAGCTATAAGGTGATTGTGGGCGCGAGTTCGAGTCTCGTTATATAAAAAAACGAAGGTCACCAAATTGCTTTGGTGACCCTCTGGAGCGGAAAACGAGACTCGAACTCGCGACCCCGACCTTGGCAAGGTCGTGCTCTACCAACTGAGCTATTTCCGCTTGTTTTGAATGAACTTTCCCGAAATGGGATTGCAAAGGTAGGGATATTTTTTGAAAGCGCAAATTTTTTGTGAAGAAATATTGTTTTTTTATCCGTGCAGGTAGTGAAATTGAGGGTAATTTGATTGGTTTTTTTGAGAATTTATTATATTTGTTTCCGGTTTTGACGATTATTGACGTGTAATATATGTTTAACTGTTCGTGATTGTCGCCGTTTTGTCGGAAATCGGATGGCATAGTACAACGATTTCGGATGAACAAGGATGATTGCGGACGTAATTTTTCAGGCAATGAAAAAGTCAATGTTTTTTGCTTTGGCGACGCTGGGATTGGTCGCTTTCGCAAGTTGCAAAAAGGAAGAGGAGAAAACCCCGGAAGCTGCTCCCGAATTAACCAATGAAACTCAAATCACCGGGATTCCTTTCACAGGAGGTGAGTTTACCTATGAGTTCGACTCCAACAAGAAATGGACTGTCGCCGGAGAGGTCGAAGTCACCATAGAGGGCCAGACTTATGAGTTCGGGCTGAACCCTACCTCCGGAGACGCCGGACACGGAGTCGTCACCGTCACTGTGCCTGCAAACAAGGGTGCCAAAGAAATCAGCTACAGTTTCACCTTGACTCTCCTTGGCGAAGATAAGGACACCAAGCCTCTCACAAAAACCGTGAGCCTCACCATCCCTGCCCCATCAGTGACCGACGCAGCCGGAAATACCTACAAGGTAGTCTATCTCAAGGACGGCAACTACTGGATGGCAGAGAATCTCCGCTATGTTCCGGAAGGTTTGACTCCAAGTAAGGATTTGAAGAATGTCACAGCCGGTGTTTACTATCCGATAAAAGTCTCAGACGACCACACAAAAGCCATACAGACGAGCGATGAAAATGATATAAAGGCATATGGTTATCTCTACCAGGCAGAAACAGCCTTTGGTCTTGCTATCAACTCTCTCAAAACAGAAGAGGAGGCAAAGAGAGTCGAAGGCACACAAGGCATTTGCCCGAAAGGTTGGCACATTCCGACTTCAAAAGATATTATCAATCTTGTAGGAAAATCCGTTTCACCGTTTACGCTCAATGACAAAGCGCCATATTATGATGGTAAAAACGCGTCAATAAAGTTGCTCAATGAAGATAGTTTTAACATTGCTTCTTGGGGCGCAATATCAATACAAGACAACTCAAAGACAGAAGCGACCCTCATGGGGTGGATGAAGAACAATCCGGACATAATTTCATCCGGTTATATCCACGGATCAACATTCGCACAAAAATATGAATTCCCACAAGGGGGCACTCAAACCGGTATAAAAAATATTCAATTTCTGGGTATAATGCCGATGGCCGGTAATGGGACAGCAAACGGCGCGAAATTGTCCTACAAAATTGGAGCATCTGTCCGCTGCGTGATGGACAAAGCAACAAAGGAATAGCGGGAACAACAGTTTAAGTCTATAACCCGAAGCGAGAAATCCAAGTGCCTGAAGCACAAAGATTTCTCGCTTTCAATTTTCTCGAAGCAGCACTTCCCCTTCGAGGGGACAGGAGGGGTCAAAATAAGAATCGCAGACCGCCACCACACCCAAACCATGCGCAGAAGGCGGGGATGAAGAAAAGGATGGGATGCAAGGCGGATGGCGAAGTCAAATACCGCAGCAACCTTTTGGTTGTGAGGATTTTGGCAAGACATCCAACGCAGCAGACCGCCTTTTCTGCGCCCCGCCTACCGATATTTCTCGTAGTCCGGCATCGCCAGAGACGACAACACCTCCTTCACCTCACTGTCACTCTTCGGGCAGATGAGCAGGACATCGTCAGTGTCGATCACAATGTAGTCGTCAAGACCCTTGACGGCGAGAAGCTTGGACTTGTTAGAGCTTAGAGCGAGCACCCCGCTGCAATTTTGAAGAAGCCGCGGATTTTCATAGACCACATTTCCGTCAGCGTCCTTGCCGTCGGCATAGTCATAGACCGAAGCCCAGTTGCCGACGTCAATCCAATTGAAATCGCACGGCATAATCCAGGCGTTGTCGGTGCGCTCAAGCAGCCCGTAATCGAACGAAGTCCAAGGACAATCCGTGTAAACCCTTTCGATGAACGACTTCTCCTGCACCGTCCCGAGAAACTTTTCCCAACCCTTGAAGAGCGCAGTCACTTCCGGATTATAGGTTTCCATCTCATCCTTGAGGTTGGCTGCGTGCGCGACGAACATCCCGGAGTTCCACAAGAACTCACCGCTGTCGACAAAGACCTTGGCAAGCGCCCGGTCCGGTTTCTCGGTGAAAGTCTTGACCTTTACCGGAGAACCTATCGTGATGTTACCCTTTCCTCCCGCAACCTGAATGTAGCCGTAGTTGCTGTCAGGACGGCTCGGAACAATGCCGAGAGTAATCAGGACGTCCGCACCCTCCACGAATTCGAGAGCTCGCCCCACAAGTTTATTGAATACATCAGGGTCGGAGATGTAGTTGTCCGACGGGGAAAAGATAATGTTCGCGTTGCTGTTGCGACGGAGAATCGTGTAGGTCGCGTATGCTATACAAGGCGCAGTGTTGCGGGTGTATGGCTCCAGAAGAAGGTTTTCCTCCGGGAGCTCCGGAATCTGCTCGCGGACCATGTCGGCAAACTTCGCTGACGTTACAACGATGATGTTCTGTGACGGGATGAAGCCCTGAAACCTTTCGTATGTGTGTCGAATGAGGCTTTTTCCGAGATAGGCGAGGTCCAGGAACTGTTTCGGGCGATTGCTGCGGCTGATTGGCCAAAGACGCTGACCAGAGCCGCCCGCCATAATGACACAATAGGAATTATTTTTGTTCATATCTCTGTTTTAGTGTTTTTGAATATCTTTTGAGTCTATATTATTTTCTCAAAAATCTGATTCAAAATATTTATGTTTATAATATCTTTTGGGTCTATCTATACATAGGTATAAACGCCTGCGGGATATATTCCAAATCCGTGCCGTCATTGGAGAGAGTCACTCCGACAACATCAAAAAATGCCTCAAAATCCGAAAATCTGCGATATGCCTCCCCACGGAGGAAGCGTTTCGCGGCCTCGACGACCTTACGCTGCTTCGCAGAGTTCACGGTTTCCTGCGGAAGGATTTCCGGGTTTATGCGCGTGCGGACCTCGACGAAATGAATACCGTCGTCGCCAACTGCCACGATATCAAGTTCATAGTGACCGCTGCGCCAGTTCCTTGCAAGTATCGTAAATCCCTTGCCTTCGAGGTAATCGGCCGCCATATCCTCACCGAACTTTCCTGTCTGTTGTCTACTGTCCATTGTAATTCCTGTCTATGCAGCCCCCAGTCTAATCAAAGGTCACGATGGTGACTCCAGTGCCGCCGAACTGTATGTGTTCATCCTTAACCGAGGCGACTCCCGGGGTGGCGCGGAGAAGTTTCTGCACCTCCTCCCTAAGGGCCCCGGTGCCCTTTCCGGTGATGATACGCACGGACGGGGCCGAAAGCATCAGAGCGTCATCGACATAGTGCATGACTTTCTCCAGGGCCTCGCCCACACGTTCACCTCTTATGTCAAGTTCCGGAGAGAAGTTCAACTTGCGCTCGGCTATCGAGCTGTCGAACTTCACCTTGGAAACATTGCGGTTTTCACTGCGGGTAGCGTCTTTGAACTCGTTGGAAGTTATGCGTTCCACTTTGTCGAGCGGAAGCTTTGAAGAGATGTTGCCGATGTTCACAAAGACCGCCTTCGCTGAAACACGGGTCACTTCTCCGACCAGCCCATTATCCTTGACGCGAATCTTCTCACCGACTTTGAGCGGAGCATTCCTGAATGCCTCCTGACGGGCCTTTTCCTCAGCCTCCGCGATGAGACGCTTCTTCTCTGCCTCGTCCGCCCTCTGGACCGAGCGTGCCGCACGCCTTTCCCGCCGCTCGTCCAACTGGCGTATTTTCTTTTCTATGTAGTCGTCCTTTTCCTTCTGTTCCTGCTCCTTCTTGGCAGCGAGCAGCGACATGAAGCTCTGAAGGTCCTTGCGGGCCTCCTGTGTGCTATCTTTCTGTGCCTGCTTCTCCTTGATGGTGCGTATTGTGTTCTCCACCTGGCGGTTGGCACCCTTCACGATCTCCTCGGCCTCCCTGTGTGCCTGGTCAAGCACCTCTTTCTTGAGCTGCCGGATGTTCTGAAGTTCCTTTTGGTAGCGGTCGGTGATGTTTTCCAGAGTGCGGTCCGTGTTCTTGATCCTCTCCAGTTTTTCGTCGAGGACCTTGCGGTTGCGGGCGATGCGACGCAGGTTGCGCTCGATGTCGACATATTCCTCTCCGGCTCTGGTCTCCGCGTCCTTCACAATCTGTTCAGGCAGCCCCATCTTTCTGGCCAATTCAAAGGCGAACGAGTTGCCCGGAAGCCCAATTTCCAGCTTGAACAGCGGCAAAATGTTCTTTGCGTCGAACATCATCGCCCCGTTTATGACCCCAGTCTGTCCTGAAGCATAGAACTTGAGGTTGGTGTAGTGAGTCGTAATCACGCCGTAGACTCCACGGCGGTCAAGTTCAGCAAGTATGGCCTCGGCAATCGCTCCTCCGGCCGCAGGCTCCGTGCCGCTTCCAAACTCATCGATGAGCACGAGCGTCCGAGAGTCGGCTTTCGCCAGCATCATCTTCATGTCGGAGAGGAAAGAGCTGTAGGTGCTGAGGTCGTTGTCTATGGACTGGTCGTCGCCGATGTTCACCATAATCCGGTCGAAGACCATCAGTTCCGATGTCTCGGAGGTCGGGATGAGCATTCCCCATTGAAACATATACTGCAGAAGTCCGAAGGTCTTGAGGCACACGGACTTTCCGCCTGCATTGGGACCGGAAATCAAGAGTATGTGCTTCTGAGGCGTAAGCGTTGCGCTAAGCGGGACAATCTGCCTGCCTTCCTTGCGCAGGTTTCTTTCCAACAATGGATGACGCGCCTTAAGCAGGTTCAATTCACCGTTTTCGGAGACTATCGGCATCCCGCAGATAAAGTCCAGAGCGACCTGTGCCTTCGCCATGAGAAAGTCTATTTCCCCAATGAAGACCGCAGCGTCGAGAAGTTCGGGGATATAGGGGCGCAGAAACTCCGTAAATTCGTAGAGTATGCGCACAATCTCCCTCTGTTCGGCAAACTTGAGTTCGCGGATTTCGTTGTCGAGTTCAACGACTTCGGCAGGCTCGATGTAGGTCGTCTTCCCGGAGGCGGACTCGTCGTAGATAAAACCCGAAAGCTTCTTCTTGTTGGCAGCCTGGACCGGGATTAGCATCTTCCCATCGCGCATTGTTACGGAGGCGTCGCTGTCCACAAGTCCCTCCTCCTTTGCCCGGCGGAGTATGACATTGATTCGCTTGGAGATGGTTCCCTCCTTTTCTCTCAACGATTTACGTATCGAATAGAGTTCGTCGGATGCCGTATCTTTGACTTCGGAATATTTGTCGAGTATGCCGTCGATGCGTCTCTGAACTTCAGCAAAACTCATGATTCCGGAAGCCATGCGCTTGAGGTTAGGATAGACCCCATCCTTCACGTCCGCAAAGAATGCCATTAGCCTGCGGAGAGTTTCGAGCGTGGTCTTGAGTTTCCTCAGTGACAGGAGATCTATCGAGACGGAGGACTTTTCGAGCGGGCGTAGGAATCCTATGGCATCGATATAGCCGTTTGTCGGAAAACTCTCCTCGAACATCATTATCAGCCTCATCTCGTCCGCAAGGCGCAGGCGGCGGGTGATTTCGGACGCCGATGTGGAGAACTTTTCGTCAGCAACGCGGCCTGCGGCATATTCGGTCGAGCACCTCGCGGCGATGGCCTCCCTTATTCTGTCAAAACCAAGTTTTTGTTCGAGTTTTGCATACCCGACCTCGTTTTTCGTCAAGTCCTTTTCTTCCGTCATCTTTTCGCCTCCACTTGTCATTTCATCGCTTCGCCCAGCAGGAGCTTCAGCTCATTGAGGTTGTTTATTTCAGTGTAACTCCCGTCCTTAAAGAATGTTATGTGTCCGGTTTCCTCGGAGACCACCACCACAGAGGCATCGGTCAACTCGGATATGCCGGCTGCAGCCTTGTGCCTCATTCCAAACTGCGGAGGGAGGTCGCGCTCGCTCATTGGAAGCGTACAACGTGCCGCCTCGATACGGTTGCCACTGACAATCACAGCTCCGTCATGCAACGGGGAGTTCTTGAAAAACAGGTTCATCAGCAGACGGCGGTTCACAATCGCGTCTATCCTGTCGCCGGTTTCTATCACCGAATCCATCGACGACATTCCCGGAATCACGATCAACGCTCCGGTCCTGGACTCGGACATGGAGTTGCAAGCCTCGGCGATTTCCTTCACGGTGTCGCCCGACGCGGTGGAGTTGCCGCTGCCTCCGAACAGGCGTCTGAAAAAGCGGCTCCCTTTCTTGCCTATCATGTATTTCTGCCCCAAGTGCATGAGAAAGCGACGGATTTCAGGCTGGAAAATGACGATGAGCGCAAGCGAGCCGACGTCGAGTATGACCGACAGAAGTTCCGTCATCATCTTCATCCCAAACGCCGAGACAATCACCTTTGCAAAGAAAATCGTGATGATGGCGATGAGTATGTTCATCGCCGAGGTCCCCCTTATTGACTTGAATGCATAGAAAATCACCAGAGCAATCAGGATGATGTCCAGAAGGTCTGTGAACGAAAAATTCAGAAAATCAAATGCACTCAAAATCATCATAATAAGTATCTGGTCGTAAAAGTCAAAGAAAAAGAAGACATCCAACGAAGCAGACCGCTTTTTCTTTGGCTTTTACAATGAGGTTTCGAATTCTTTAAGGAACCGCAGGTCATTCTCAAAGTAATTTCTCAAATCCTTCACCTGCCATTTCAGCATGGCGATGCGCTCCACACCCATTCCGAATGCGAAACCGCTGTATTTCTTGCTGTCTATTCCCGATGCTTCAAGCACATTGGGATCGACCATTCCGCAACCGAGGATTTCGAGCCAGCCTGTTCCCTTGCAGATGTTGCAGCCCTTGCCGTGGCAGATGTTGCAGCTCACGTCAACTTCGGCCGAAGGCTCTGTGAACGGGAAATAGGACGGACGCATACGGATTTTCGTCTCCGGTCCGAACATTTCGCGTGCAAAGAGGAGTATGGCCTGCTTCATGTCCGCGAAGGTGACGCCTTCGTCGATGTAGAGACCCTCGACCTGATGGAATATGCAGTGCGCACGGGCTGAGATGGCCTCATTGCGGAATACACGTCCCGGGCAAATGATGCGAATCGGAAGAGGAAGCTTTTCCATTGCACGGACCTGAACCGAAGACGTGTGGGTGCGAAGAAGGACCGGATTGTGGCCGGAAGTCACAAAGAAGGTGTCCTGCATGTCGCGGGCAGGGTGCTCCGGCGGGAAGTTCAGTGCCTCGAAAACGTGGTAGTCGTCTTCGATTTCCGGACCTTCTGCGACATCGTAGCCGAATTTGCGGAAGATTTCCACAATCTCCTCTCGCGCGATGGACACCGGATGGCGGGATCCGAGAGCTACAGGGTCTCCGGGAAGAGTACAGTCGAACGATGGTGCGGATGCGGACTGCTGTGACGCTGCCGCTTCCTTAAGTTCCTCAATCTTCGCTGTAGCCGCCTGCTTGAGCTGGTTGAGTTTCTGACCGAACTCGCGCTTCATTTCCGGAGCCACGCTGCGGAATTCGTCGAAGAGCTGTGTGATTTCGCCCTTCTTGCCCAAAAGACGGACTCTCGCCGCCTCCACTTCCTGTTCCTTCAGGTCTTTCAGACCATCAATCTCTGCCAGAATTGCATCAATCTTCGCTTTCATATCATTGCCTTCAAGTTTCGCAAGTATTCTAACTTATTGCGAATATTAAACTTATCTCTTTTATCAAACTCTCAAGTCCAACGCACTTTTTTCTATCCACGTTACCCTTCTCCTAAATCCTCTCCCTCGGGGAGAGGACTTACCCTCGCCACAAGGGCTCAAAAGTGGTGTTTCGCATTTGCGAAACTTGAGTCATTGTCTTTTCTTGTTCACGATAACTTTGGCCGTAACATTCACAACTCCATAGTTTCAGTGGATTACGGTCCGTTTCAACCTGCAAATATAGTGAATAAATCCTTGTGTAGGAGTATTCCGCCGCAAGGATTTGATTTTTGTCTCGAAGCAGGTCAGTTCACGGAGCGTTTGGCGGCACGCTTTGCGCGGGCCTTCTGCGCCTTTGCCGCACCCTGTTTGAGATAGGCGGCCCACTGTTCGTCGGTGAAGAACTTGCGGAAGGCATGGTCTATCTGCTCCATCCATTTGTCTTGAATGCCCTGATAAATGGACGAATTTGAGACTTTGTTGGCCTGGAGGCGTTGGAGGTCCTCGTTCATGGCCATGTAGTCGTGGACGAGAACGGAATCAACGTAGAAGAGCTGCCAGTCCTCCAACTTCACAGTGCGCTGGAGACGCTCGGTCTCTTTTTCTGCAAGTTCATAAAAATCAGGCTCTTCCTGCTGCTGGGCAAAAGATACAAAAGAAAGGAGCGCTGCCGCCGCAAATGTAACTGTCCTCTTTAAATTCATTATGTTTTATATTTTATCGTTTACGCAATATGGTAAATGTCTGCAGACAAATGCTTCGTATTCAAAAAGCGCTGTCTCAAAAGATATAACCAATCGAGAAAGTCGCATCTGCGCGGTGACGGCCGGGGAGGTTGCTGAGGTGGAAGCCTCGGGTGAGCGTGGCGTTTGCTCCGATGAAGAGGCCGAAACGGAAGTTGTAGCGGAGACTGCCTTCGAGTCGGAGACGGTTTGCCGTGGCGTATTCCATTGCTGCCGCGAACCATTTGCCCTGGACATCGAGCTCATCGAGACGCTTGGGCGCCTGCGAAACGGGGACTGAGCCGTTTTGGTTGGTGAGGCTGTCGTTCCATTTGCCTCCAAGGTAGCTGACGCCCGCGCCTATGTCAAATCCGCGGATGCTGTAGGTGGCGGAGGCGTAGAGTTTGGCGGTGAAGACCCCGGTTTTTGCCGAATATGGATAGACCATACGGGAGACCTCGTCGGACCAGTCAAATTTTGCTCCGGCACGGGCGTAGAGATTTGTGCCGAGATAGACATATTCGGGATTGAGCGTCCAAAGGGCAGAGCCGTAGATATTTCTTGTTCCGTAGTTTATGGTGGTTGTGACTCCGTTTTCCGTCACTTTCTCAATTATGTCCTCACTGCCGGATTTCGTTTTGGCGGTGGTTTTGAGAGTGACTCTGTGGGTATCGTGTGTCCAGCCCAAAAGAAGTTCCAAACCGCTTTCGCGGAACTGAAACCAGCGCACGTCCTTTTCACCCGCCTTGCCGCCTCCGAGGCTGCCGGAGAGTTCGGCTATGAATTCGCCTGCCGAGAGCTGGAGGGCAAGACCGTGGAAGTTTTCCCTCACCGGAAATCCGCTGACTCCCGCTTCTTTAAGATGGGAGGCACCTCCAGTCCAGACGTCGTAGCTTCCATACATAAGGCCCTTGTCGAGAAATGCGTAGTAGGACTGGTCTGAGATGCCGAGCTCTTCCGCAGAGAGAGACTCCGCAACCCTCCGGTAGGAGTAGCTCAGGCCCAGGCGGACACGCTCCCCGAAACTGAAAAGCAGAGACGGAGTGACTTTCATATCAAGAAGATAGTCGGTGTAGCGCAGGTCTTTGCGCTTGGAGTAGTTGGAGCTCAGAAATTCCATTTTGCCTCCTATGGTGAGCAGTGGAGAAAGCCGGGCGGCTATGCCTCCGTCAACCGTGTAGCTCTGGCGGGTTTTTCGGCCCGGAGTGAACTCAAAGAGATCTACAGGATAGGCACCAGACCGGGAGAACATTGAGCCGCAGGCTTTGTAGGCTTCTTCGTTGTCGAAGGCGAATTTGCCGGTCATCGAGACTTTTCCGAAATGGGAGATAGTTTGGGCAAATGCTCCGACGTTCCATAGACGCTCCGGGTCGGAGAGGTCGCGGAAACCGCCGTCGGTGTAGCGGCCGTAAAGCTGTGCCTGAGATATACTTATGGAGTCGGCACGGACTCCACAGAGATTGGATGTCATGTTCCACGCATTGCGTTCCACGGTTTTTTCGAAGCGCTGGGCGGCCGCCGGCAGGCTCCGGGTCGCGAAGAGCGCGAACGACAGAAGGAGTGAAGCGGCTGCGAGGTGCACGGGACGACGGAAGCTTGAATGTATATTTCCTAAAAAAGTCATATTCTGAAAAGATTTTTTCGAGTTTTACTTTTTTCGCAGGGACTGGCCGTTCCGCTGGCTTTCGTAGAAGTCGGCGGAGGAGTTGTTGGTATCCTGGAGCACCTCGTAGCCACGTTTTTCGCTCATTGCGGAGTTCTCGCGGCGGTAGAGCGCGCGTCCTTGGAATGATTCGGACAGACGGACATAACCGGCGTCAAGAAGCGGATTGAGGCGTTTTGTGCTGCCGTTGATGTTGTTTGTAAAAACCTCAACCGCATCGACAACCCAGTCTAACGGGAGTTTTACGATTTTTTCGTCCGTTGTGCCGGGTTTGATTGTTATGTTTTTGTCGGTATTTTTCAGAAAGTCCTGAATATCCTCTCCATCAGGAGCCTTGAAAAGCACCACTGCCGGGGAATTGATGGAGAAGGTGTAGGCGTTTGCCTTACCGAGTTTTATCAGGAGTTCCATAATGTGGTCCTGCTGAATCTTGTCGCCGGGGGCAGGATGGTAATTTGTGTTTCCGAAGGAGACTGTGTTGTGGCAGACG
>OLGV01000765.1_pt1 | contig 12159 bp, 8 predicted proteins | sample 1605761 | NCBI WGS metagenome assembly OLGV01 (sample SAMN03283245) | human gut metagenome | biome: human-associated habitat; material: feces | host: Homo sapiens | place: Peru | collected 2012
AGTAAAGAAATCCCTAGGAATATTACCTAATGGAAATTGTATCTCCTGTTTTTGGGCTTTAAATGAAAATACAATTCCACTAAATAATAATTTTATACTTGGAAATTTAGCATCTACCAAACTATCGACTCTCCTAAATGGGGAGGTAGCAAAATATTGGCAAAATATAAAAAAATGTATACTTTAAAGCCTATTACGAAGGCACTATATACAATCGCAACATTGCCCTCATATTGCTTTATACCAACTTTGAGTTGTATATGCCTAAAAAAAAATATTAGCTTATATCATTTGGGATATGTGTCGTGCATATTTGAATAAACTATCTTTTAATACCGAGTTATCATCATATAAACCAATAAATTGAATATTATTTATTTGATCATTTGAGTTTAACGGATCTTCTGCAACCCAAGAAGCACTTATTTCCTGACTAGTCATTTCCTTAATATCTTCAAATATTTGTCTAAGATTTTTAGTATTTATTTTTTTCTTTTTCTTTTTGTATTACTTTGTTGGCGATTATGCATTTCTTGGTTTTGCAATAGCACTTTCAAGTTTCAATTCAAAAAATAAACTTATGAATTTTAAAATACAAAATTTTTTGAGAGTTTTAACAATTTTATGCATCCCGATTTTCATATATTTTTTTATTCCTTTATCAATTGTACTCATCGTATTGAATATTTATTATCAAACAAAAATCTGCTTTAATAAAATAAATTTCCATAAAAAAAATCTTATAAAGAAAATAATGATAGATGAATTTCAGGATAACAACAAAAAAAACAAGGAGCTTTTGTTTCTTATTTCTGAAAATGACGGAAAAGAACTTTTAATTGAAAACAAAACTGAAGCCGAATTTTTTGCTGAGCTTGAAAACAATATTTCCGCAGAAAAGCTTTTTTTCGTTGGAGATGAAAAGCAATCAATTTATAAATTCCGAGGAGCAGATGTAAGTGTATTCAATCAGTTAAAAAAATCCTTAAAGGACAATTCTGGTTCTCAAGAAAATGTTAACTTGAACATGACAAATAATTATCGCTCTTCTGTTCCTTTGCTTTATTCTTTTAATCTAATGTTTGGAAACGCAAGAAGAAAAAAGCAGATTGCCACACAGGAAATATTTGCGACAGGAACAATGATATTAAAATAAGGAAGATAAGACTTTGAAAAATCTTCTATATTAATACTGATAAAGAAACCGATAAGCTGAACCAGACCCGCGAAAAAAATCATCAGCCGTTCATAATAAACTTTTTTAATATTCATAAAAAAAATTATATAACGGGAAAAACATAAATAAAAGAAAAATATCTGACATTTCACAAAAAAAAACATTCAGAACAAAAATAACCAGGGACAAATTCTTAAGTAACCCGGTTATTTTTAAATAACTTTGGTTAATTTTTAATAACTTCGGTTATTTCGTATTCCAGCAGGTTTACAACACCGTTTATAAAAATATAATTTTTATATCAAGCTTGAAAAGTTTTCGCATGAAGACTTAAACAAACTTAAAGGAAAAAAAGTATGATAAAAAAAATTTCAATATTCATATTAACCTGTATGTTATTTACTTTTATTTCCTGCCCGCACGACTGCATACCAGAAGAATATAAGGTACAAGGAAAATATATTAAAAATTTTCCAGAATGGACAAAAGACATCCTTGTTTCGGAATGGAAACCATGGAACACAAATGAAACCAAAGAATTCAAAAAGTTATTCAAACAAAAAGAGAGCTTAAATTCCGGAAACATAAATTACAGGCTGTTTGTTACAGGACAAAATCTTGTTTTATTTTTTGACGATGAGGAAAGAATCGCTTGCAATCCATTATGGATTTGGGTTTCCGAATATGAAACTGGAGTAATTTATACTTCAATTAAACAAGATAAAGACGATGAATTTGTTTTTACAGGACACGCAAAAAGCAACCACTTTGAAAAAAATACAGAGCAAAACAGAGCCTATGTAGAAATTAAACTCTTAGACAAAGAAACTTATGAATGCAATTACTTATTAAAAGTCAATGATGTTGAGATTATAAATGAAAAAATGACTGCCTGTTTTTCAGAAGACTCTAAAATTCATTACAAAGAACTTATGGATATTTTTGGCTACACTGACAAGAATAAAATTGATTTATCGCGATATTTTTATACCCCTTATTCTTTAATGATTTTTGGAAATAATGATGATAGATTCAAAACTGATAGGTTTCTGTATTTTGAAGGAATCTCAAAACTTGACAATGACTCAAAAACATTAACCTACAAACTCCTTGGCGGAACGGAAAATATGTGCCGCTACATGGATATACAGTTTGTCAGCAAGGATGAAATAAACTGCCTGTTCTACGATTTAATTGATGGCAAAAAGAAAATTCGGTACACAGAACCATTTAATTAAGGAAAATACAGCACCATGAAAAGAATTTTATTTTTAGTCGCGATTTTTTCATTTCTTTTTATAAACTGCAAAAATACAGAAACGGAAAATGATGTTGATTCAGAATATTATAATATCTTAAATCAAAACACGCTTTCTGTTGAGGAAAAATGCAATAACATAACAGAACTTTTTATAAAAAAATACAATGTAAAAACCGCTTTAAGTATTTCTGTACAAAATAAAAATATCAGGTTTTACAAGAACTATGGACTATCAAGCCTTAGCACAAAAAATATTTGCGATTCAGAAACGCTGCACTATATCTACAGCATCACAAAAACATTCACAAGCGCTTTAACTTTGACTTTATGCGAAAAGAACATCTTAGACCTTGAAGATAAAATTGAATATCATTTACCGGAACTTTTTACAGAAAGTTACGCAGGCGAAAAAGATTTAAATCTCTACATAAATAGAAACGCAACTATAAAACAACTTTTAAATCATACAAGCGGAATTTATGATTTTGCAAAAAATTCAAAACTTTATAATACAAGAAACCGAATTTTTACAGAATCATGGAATCCTGAACTTATACTAGATTACATAGAACATCCAAAAGAAAAAAACGGAACTTATTTATATTCAAGCACAAATTATGTAATTTTAGGACTTATAATTCAAAAAGCAACCGGAAAAAATCTGAATATTCTGTTCAATGAATATTTTTACGAGCCTTTAGAATTGTCAGATATTTTTTTAGCTCCACAAGACGAAATAAATTATGATGTCATTTCACATCCACACGTATACCCAAACACAGATTTCAATCTGACAGGAGATGGAGTTACACCAATCGACCTGCTAGATATTTTAAAGCCATTGTCTTATCTGGTCGGAAAAGCCAGTTGGACTAGCGGAGGAATGATAAGCAATGCAGAAACAATAAGCAAATGGGGCTACGAATTATACAGCGACAAAGGAAATGCAATTTCTCAAGCTATAAGAAATCAGCTTTACCAAAGCATAATTGATGTAAACACTGACAAATCAGAAATCTATGGCTACGGAATCCGTAAACTTTTTTATAACGAATTTGAATTTACAGGTTCTTATGGACGCAGTGCCGGTAGTGAAAATTTGCTCTTTTATAACAAAATCTACGACACAAGTTTCTGCATTTTATCAAACTGCAACATGAAAGCAAATAAAAGTCCAAATATTGACGAATTATTATTCTGGTTATTTGAATGTGTAAAATTCTAATTCTCTTATTATTTTTAATACCTTTGCTTAGCTGCAAAACCGGCGAACCTGAAACTCAAAAATTATTTATTCACGAAAAAACAGAGTGGACTTATGCAATGTATATGGCAGCAGACAATAATCTGGAAAGATTTGCATTAAAAAACATAAAAGAAATAAAAGAAAATCTGGACTCTCAAAAAATAAATTTTGTAGTTTTATTAGACAGGGCAAATGGCTATGACAAAACAGAAGGAAACTGGACCGATACAAAAATTCTGGAATTAAATTCCGGCACGGAAATAAATGATGACATAATATTAGAACCTGGAGAAAAAGATACAACTGATATTTCGACTTTAAATGAATTTTTAGAATTTGTAACAAAATATTACCCGTCAGAAAAATTTGCACTGAACATCTGGAGCCACGGATTTGGAGTTTATCCAGACTGCAAAATTTTTTATGAATCAAGGTCTTTAATTCAAGATTACACCACCGGATATTCAAATGAATGCGCATTTTCGATTATAGAGTTTGCAGACTGCCTCAGAAACTTCTGCAATATTCAAAACAAGAAAATTGATATTCTTCAATTTGACTGCTGCCTTATGCAAATGGTAGAAATTTTATGGCAGCTAAAAGATTGCGCAGATTTTATAATTGGTTCGCAGGCAGAATTACCCGGAAGCGGCAGCAACTATACAACCCTCTGCAAGAATCTTACATCAAATTTTACAACAAAAGAATGCGCCGCAAATATCGTAGACGACTTTAAGGAAAAGTACAAAAACACTTTAGTATCCTGCTCATATTCCGCTGTAGATATGAATAATTTTCAAAAATTCGCAAACTCATTTAACTCTTTTTTTAATAACATTTCCGAGAACACAAACATTAATTTTTCCCTGTTAAAAAATAATATAGAAAAATCTTATAAATATGACAGCAATTTTATAGAATACATTGATTTAATAAATTTTCTTTCAATTTTTAAGGAACAACTTACAAATAACCCCAAGGAAGAAGAAGTTTTTTTTCAACTTACAGAAAGTTTCAATGAAATAACTCTTAGCTCTTATTCAGGAAACTCTTACTCCGAAAAAATAAATGGTATCGGCATAAACATTCCCTACAACGAAAAACTTTATTCATATTACAACCAGCAAGCTGATGATTACCTGGACATTTATAAAGATACACCATTAATTCAAATTATAGAAAAAATCGTTTTTGCTGAATGAACTCAATACGCCCCCCCCTATGTTCATTTTTCAAAAAATACCCGCAAAATCTTGTTCACTTTTGAAAATATTTGACAAACGGTGTTTATTTTGTTAAATTAACAACATCTTGAGATTTGGAGAACTATTTTGCGTAAACCAAACTTAGAAATTGCGGCAAAAATAAAGGCGGCGGTAGAGGAACTTCTTAAGGAAAAAGACTCTTCTCTGATTGGAATGCGTGATGTCGCGGAAAAATGCGGCATTTCGGCGGCAAATATTTACCATTACTACAAGAACAAGGATGAAATGCTAAAAAATATAGGCATTCAGCCAAAACCAGAAGAAATGACTGCCAGAAAAGACAGCCGAAAGAGGATTGAAATGAAAAAAGTTACAGCAATGATGAACTATCGTCCTGAAATCAAAGTTGTTGACGCAACACTGCGCGACGGAGGACTTGTAAATGACTTTTTCTTTGCGGATGATTTTGCAAAAGCTCTTTACAATGCAAACACAAAAGCAGGCGTTGACTACATGGAATTCGGCTACAAGGCAGACAAAACCCTGTTTGATGTGAATAAATTCGGACCTTCAAAATTTTGTGATGATGATTATATCCGTGGCGTAGTTGGAGACGGCGAGCGAAAAGTAAAAGTCGCTGTTATGGCTGATGTCGGACGCTGCAACTACAAGGAAGATATTCACGAGCGCGCAGAATCCCCGGTTGATTTAATAAGGGTTGCAACCTATGTCCACCAGATGCCTACCGCAATAGACATGATTGAAGACGCGCACAAAAAAGGTTATGAAACAAGCTGCAACATAATGGCTCTTTCCACGGTACAGGAAAATGACATAAGGGCCGCGCTGGATATGGTCGGACAGTCATCTGTTGATGTAATTTATATTGTAGACAGCTACGGTTCGATTTACCCGGAAGAAATGGCCAGAATCTGCGACTTGTACGGAGAATACGCCGCCAAATACAATAAAAAACTTGGAATCCATGCCCACGACAACCAGAAACTCGCTTTTGCAAACACAATTGAATGCGTAGGCGACAATGTTGATTACCTTGACGCGACATATCTTTCCATGGGACGCGGCGCCGGAAACTGCGCAATGGAACTGCTTCTGGGATTCCTTAAAAATCCTAAATACAATGAATATCCTGTACTTGAATTTATTGAAAAACACATGATGCCGATGAAGGAACAAGGCGTTGTATGGGGCTATGACCTTGAATATCTTTTAACAGGACTGTTCAACCAGCATCCAAGAACTGCAATCGCCTACTCTAAAGAAAAGAGAAAGGATATAACAGAATACTTCAAGGAACTTACAAGCCAGGAATAAAGCATTGAATCCGGCTTCCTTATAAAACGAACGCTACCCTGGCAACATAAGACCAAGGCAGCGTTCGTTTTTTCAGACTAAAATTCAACCTGCCGCTTGTTTACGGCTGATAAACCAGCGGATTCAAAATCTAGCAGAGCTCTAAAAATGCTTTTTTTACAAACTGATTAAAATTCCTTGTGTCAGACTTCAGGGTTTTCAAGAAGCTGCTGTCGTTCAATGTTCCAAGAACGGCCGTCATTTCTTCCTTATTTTTATACGTCATGCAACGGTAATAATCTGTAAAATCTTTTTCACGGCTGGAAACCGAAGAAGAATACATTTCATCCGAAACAACCGTGACATCATTCACAATATCCTTAAAAATATCCCGCGAAAAATCCCCGATTTTCGTTGAATAAAGTTCCTCCAGAACAAAAATTGCGTAGCGGGTTTTATACTCAAGGTATTCCGACTGACAGGCATTGTAAAATTCGTGCACGCCGTCCCAGGTTTTTATCTCTTCCGCTTTAATTTTTTCAAAAAGCTGGGTTATTTTTTCTTCCGGAATTATCTGGCCGCCAACATTCTGCCATTTTGTGTAAAGATTGATTTTCATTATCTTTTTAATCAGGTCAGGAGAAATGCTGTCCGTGCTATTTGCCGCGCAATATTCCTGAAGAGTGCTTGCCGCAAAATACTTTAATATCTTCCGGTAGGTTTTATATCCCTGAACAGGCTTGTATAAAGTCGCCCCATATTTTTTCTGGGAAAGCATATCCACAAAAGTAATTTTTGAATCCGGATTTTTATGAAGAAAATCCTTCGCCTCCTGAAAGCCCAGGCCAAGCTGGGAACTTGCAAGCTCAATAATCCGGTTTATCGCATACAGAATTTCCTGCATCGTGTCCGGAGCAAAGGGATTCATCTCTATATTCTGAACTTTTATAAAACGCTTGTCCCTTTTTGCAAATTTGTATTTATTGCGCACAATCGCAAACATATCATACATAAACCACCATGCCGGAAGAATATGGACAGGACTTTCAGGATTTTCACCCGGAGCGAGCAGGCAGAACGGATACTGAACATTCAGCTCATGCTGATACGATCCTTTTGAAGCAAGAACGAAGCTTGAAAAACGGCAGTTGTGCTTAAAATCAGAGCAAAGCCCCGGCCAAAATCCGCGGTTTGCAATAATTTCGCCATCAGGGCTTCTGGAATTGTGGTTGCTTCCGATTGTTGCGCCGGCGGCAATATTGTTCTGCCCCATGACCGTTGACGCAATAAGAAACGAAGAGTTGTGGTGCTGCTCGTGAAACGGAAAAATCATATTGTTCAAAAGTTCGCAGCAGGAAACAGTGGAATTGTCGCCCAGGAATGAATTTAATAGCCGCGCTCCGTACTTCAACTGACAATTCCTGCCAATCACAAATCGGATTGCAACCGCCTGATAAAAGACGTGGCTTCCGGCATTCATAATGCCATTAACCATTTCCACGCCTTCGCCAATCTGGCTGACTTCATCCGCATCGGAAAGAATCGTAACGTTTTTTATTTTTGACGCTCCTTTTATGTATGCGAAATTCCCGATTTTCGCGTCTTTTATTGTGAGCGAATTTTTTATTACAACATCATTTCCAATTATTCCGCGGATATTTTTTTTGTCAGATTTTTCGCCGTCCGTAAGTTTTACAAATTTTTTCAGCAATTCCGAATCACCCCTGTTCGAGGACCAGAGGAATGCATCCGCCGGAATCATTTTTTCAAACGGAAGAACCGCGCGCCCGTCGTTTTCGTTAGCTACGCCAATCCATTTTCGCTCAGATTCTTTTTCTCCGTGAAAAATATAGCCGTTGCCGAATTTAGCGTTTTCCGTGCAGCTGAGCTCCTGAATATTAAAAAGCATTACCCTGTCGCCAATAACATAGTTTTCAAGGTACGAAACATTGTGAATGGCATTGTCGCCGCCGACAACAGAATTCCTAAGCAAAGAATTTACAATTCCTGTCTCAAGCTCAAGGCTGTGATATTTCAGCTTCGCATATTTCAGCCTTCCGATAACAACAAATCCTTCAAAACGTGAATTCCTGATTAATTCGCAGTCAAAATCGCCCTTTTCCAAAGGAACAAAAACATTTTCCCATGACGAAAATTCACTTGTATTCTGATTTTTTTTAAGAATTTCAATTTCCTGCGGCGTAAGATGCCGTTTTCCTTCAACCATGCAACTCAAATCATCAGGAAGCTTAAAAATTTTGTTTTCTTTTTCAATAAAAGTAATATTTGGCATAGCCAAGATTATAACACAGGGGAAAAGGTTTATAAATACAAAAAAAATGCTATAATTTTAAGCATGAAAAAAATCATTTTGACGATTTTCCTGGCATTTTCAGCCTTTCTTTATGCGGAATCAAATTTTTTGAACGAATATAACTATGCAGAATACACTCTTGAAAACGGCATGCAGATTTTTGTGCTGGAAGATTTTTCTTCCGCGCCGGTACAGGTTGAATTTTCCGTGCATGCGGGAATCAGCGCGCAGAATCCATCCACCACAGGATTTTTTCCGTTGTACACAAGGCTTTTTAAATATGGAGCAGAAAAAAATTCTTTTTTGCAGAATTTAACTTCTGAATGCAGTGCGGACTCTTCAAATTACAGAATTTCCGTCTCGCAGGAACTGGTTTCTTCAACTTTTGAGATTCTTGCAAGGTGCGCGTTTTCACCGTTTTTTGCAGAAAAAGATATTCTGCGCGAATATTCAGCCCTAAAAAACGAGATAATGCAATATGCGCCGACACCGGCAGCGTTTATAAATACCGCGATAGATTCCCGGATTTTTTCGGAAACACCGTGGAAACTAGACTCAGGGATATATCCGCAAATTTTTACAAAATCAACGGCCGCAGAAATACGCTCAATACTTTCAAGAATCGGAAAGTTCTGGTACACGCCCCAGAACAGCGCAATTTTTGTAAGCGGTCCTGTAAAAAAAGAAGAGATTTATGCGCTGGCGGAAAAAACTTTCGGTTCATACAAGCCGGCGGCAAGTTTCGCGCTTCCGGAAAAAGTAACGGCAACTGGAAAAACAAGGAAATTCATTATGCACGACTTGCAGTTCAGCGAAGATATGACGCAAATCGTGATTGAATACACGGGGTTAAACTTTAACCAGGCGAGCCTTGCGGCGGTGGCATATAACGAAGATTCTTCAACGCTAAAAAAATCGCTCTGCGCAGAACATATACTGAACATCCGCGGACCGGAATATATCAACGTTTCTTCCACGCGCCATAACGGCTGCGCAAGGCTTATTTTTCAGACGCTGCTGGAGCAGAACCTTCGCTCACCGGTCGAGCAGGCGGAAACCTTTATAGAAGCAATAAAAAAATCGCCGGAAACAACAGATTCATCGGAATATCAGGCTGCAAGAAAAATTCTGCATGACAACTTCCGCGAAACAACAGCAAATTCAACGAATTTTATAAATTCGCTCGCTTACTTCTGGGCAATCGACCCGCTTCTTCCTGAAAATGACGAAAAAGAAATCCTTCTTGCGCAAAAACTTTTGAGTCAACCGGAAAAAATCACTTCAACCGACGAAAATTCGCTTAAAACATCTTTTGAAAATGAAACGCCTTTTATATTTGTCCTTGTGAATACAAAAAATTTTAAAAAATACAAAAGCGACTACAAGCGACTCGGATATGAGGAAATAAATTCAAAGAACGGCTCGTGGTTTACGCAGGAACTTTATAAAAATGCGCTGAAAGAAATTTCCGCGGAAAAAAAAGAAATTGAACAGCAAAAAACAGAATCTGAAAGCGCAAGAAATATTTTTCTGGAAGAAAACAGAAATTCATTAAAAACCATTGAGCTTTCAAACGGAATTCCAGTAACCGTAAAGACGAACAGAATGACAAACGGAGTTTCAATCCTTGTTTCAATTGACGGAGGAAGCCTTGCGGACAAAAACAGACCGGGTTTTCAAAATGTAATGGCAAACGCAATCGCCTCAAACATCCGGAAAGAAATAATCAAATACAAAACGCAGCAAATCATCTCCGGCAATCCGGCAGTCTATGCGGAGACAAGTTTTTCAGACAGCAAAATAATTGTTGAATGCGAAAAAGAGGATATTTCGCTTTGCATACGCTCAATTTCCGACGCGCTTATTTTTGGAGAAATAACGCCCGCAGAAGCCGACAGCTACGTTTATTCAGCGCAGACACAAAAACGTCTTTCGGGGGCAAGCCCATTGAACCAGATGACATTCCGTGCGGTTAAATACTTTTACGACTCAAACTTTATACGGAATATTTTTGACACGGAAAAGGAAATTCTCCAAAAGACTTCATACAACGATATTCTTGCTGAATATCCAAAATTTCTGGATGCAAGCCTTTACAGCATTGTCATCGCAGGGAACACGGATTCTGAAGCAGTCCGCTACATCCTTGAAGAATCCTTGGGAATCCTTGCCGCGCAGACAACACGAAATGACTCCCGAAGAAAAGAATCTGTTCCAAAACCAGATTTTCCGGCAAAAACAAGAAAAATCAACTTAAAAATCAGGCATCTTTTTTATACGGACGTAAAGGCCGAGGATGCCGGTCCTATGCCGGCGGTTCTTGTTCCAACTAAAAATTTTGCAGACCCGGTCCAGTACTGGTTCAAGGCACCGGAGGCGGATTCTGAAGAAGCCGTAATTTTTGACGCGCTGATTCTAAGGCTCTCAGAAAATTTAAATAACGCCGGGGCGGAAACAAAAATATTTTTGCCGGCCAAAGACTTCCGCTGCAGTGGAATCACTTTTTTAAACGTTGAGCATACTACATATATAGAAGAAACTTACAAAAAAACGCTTTCTGAATTTGTAAAAAAACTGGAGGATTCAGAGCCTTCTGTTTTTGAAGCGGAACGGACAAAAAACGCATGGATTTTAAGCAGACTTTCCGGGTCTAAGACAAACACCGGAACTGCCAGAATAATTTCCTCGTCAAAAACTGATAAAAAAAATTATCTTGATGAATATGAAATCCTTGAACGCGCCGGCAGCAAGGATTTCCTCCGCGCGCTGAACAAATATTTTCCGCCAGAGCCGCTTCTTCAGATTTTTTCCAGCGATTCAAAAAAATAAACGGACTCCGGATCAATTGCCGACGGATGACACTTTTGTACGGATAAAACCATATTCTGTCAAAAGATAATTCATCCTGAAATCGCTTTTTTCAACCGGAACTGCTTTTGTAACCACATTAACCGTACAGACTCCGCAAAAAATATGATTTTCATGCGGAATCCTGTTCAAATATCTGTCGTAGTAACCTTTTCCACGCCCAAGCCGCGCGCCTTCCAGGTTAAAAACAAGTCCTGGAACAAGAAAAACGCATTTTTCCGGAATTTTTTCCGGCTCGACTTTTTTATTTTTTACGGAAGGCTCAGAGATTCCAAACTTGTTGTCATCAGAAAACGAATCTTCCAGCGAATCAATAAAATAAAAATCCATTTCGCCGGAATCGTCCGACATCCGCGGAAGAGCGACCTTTTTTTTGTCATCCAGCGCTTTTTTTATAATCAAAGACAAATCAACTTCATCAGAAAGCGCCATATATGCAAAAATAATCTGCGCTTCCGCATATTCCTTGCTTTTCAAAAAATAATCCGCAACAGTTTCCGCGCATTGAAGGCCAAGAGCCTTGTCCTCAAAATATTTTTTCAGCTCAAGCCTTGCCCTTTTTCGCAAAACAGATTTCTGCTCAGCAATCGAAACATTTTCCATGCCAAAATAATAACAGAGGGAAACCTTTGTGTAAATTTGACAAAGACGCTTTTTAGCCTTAATTTCGAGTTTTTTTTACAAATTATGAAAGAACGCTCTCGGCAGATTTCCAATTTGCTCAGATGGATTTGGCTCGCGCTACGCTTGTATTAATTCGGGTGCTCCGCACTT
>OLGV01000767.1_pt1 | contig 12119 bp, 10 predicted proteins | sample 1605761 | NCBI WGS metagenome assembly OLGV01 (sample SAMN03283245) | human gut metagenome | biome: human-associated habitat; material: feces | host: Homo sapiens | place: Peru | collected 2012
GGAGATATATTTCCCAAGCAAGGGCGTGCGCTGCATAGCCGTAAACGACGGCTACGATTCGGAAGGGCCGTATACGGACATTGCGCCCTTCAAAAACGTTATAAACGAAATGTATGCCCGCGACATATCGAAGAAGATACGCTCCGCGTTCGCGGCCAAAATGCGGGAAGGGGCTTACGTTGCGGCGTTTGCGCCGTATGGCTACCAAAAGGATGCGGCGGATAAGAACCGCCTTGTAGCCGATGCACGCTCGGGCGAAGTGGTAAAGCGTATATTCACAATGCGGGCGGCGCAAAGCCCGCCGATATCGCGCGGACGCTGAACGCGGAAGGCGTCCCCTCCCCCGCCGTATATCGCTGCATAATGCACGGCGGGTCGGACGCTAACTTGTATTCTCGGCAGGAATGGACGGGCTCAACGGTGGCCAAAATGCTGCGCAATATGGTTTACATTGGGCATACGGCGCAGGGGAAAACCGAAAAGGCGTCGTTCAAAAGCCGCGTGAGCGTGAGCAAAGCGCGGGAGGAATGGATAATTGTAAAAAACACGCACAAGGCGCTTGTGGACGAAGAAACGTTTGATATTGTGCAGCGGCGTATCCGCGCGCGGACGTGCGAAAAGAAGGGCGGATTCGGCAACATTTTTTCCGGCATTGCGAAATGCGCCGACTGCGGGCGCAATATGTCCTCAACAGGAACGCGGAAGAAAGGCTCGCGGGCCAATCTGTGCTGCGGAGGGTATAAGCTTTACGGCGCAAGGGAGTGCGGCAATCACTTCATTGATTATGATGCGCTGTATAAAATTGTGCTGGCGGAGCTGAGGGAACGGCTATGCATAAGCCAAGCCGAGCGGGCGAAAATTGCGGATAATGCTTACGGGCGGCTTTGCGCGGCAAGGCGGGGCGATGACAAGGAAAGCGGCAGCATAAAAAGGCGGCTGAATGAGATAGAAAGCATAATAGGCAGGCTGTATGAGGACAACGCCGCGGGCAGGCTGAGCGACGAGCGCACGGGCAGGCTCGCCACAAAGTATGAAAAGGAGGCCGCGGCGCTTGAAGAGCGCATGGGCGCGATTCAGGCCGAGAAGGAAGCGGCGGCTCCGCGCGAAAAGCTGAGCGGGCTGCTTGATGAAATTATAAACATGGCCGAACTTACGCCGAACGTACTGTTCAGGCTGATAGATCATATTGAGATAACTCAGGGGCATTATGAACAAACGGCGCAGGGAAGGATAAAGCGCCAAAGGGTGAAGATATTCTATCGGTTCAAAACGGAGGACGCGGAACGGGAATACACCTTTTGACCGCATTCGGAAAACTCCCGCGCATGCTGATGGGCCTTGGGTGCAACGCGGCGGCGATAGTTGGCTGCCGCATAATAGACAGCCCGCGCGAAAGGCTCATAGCCATATTGACAAACGCATTCGTGCCCTGCAACGGGCGCTTCCCCGCGCTTATCGCCGTTATAGGCATGTTTTTCACCTATTCGGCATTTGCCTCGGGCGCGCTTGCGGGCGCGGTTATGCTTACGGCGCTGCTTATCGTAAGCGTTGCGGCAACGCTTCTGTGCGGCAGGCTTTTGAGCCGCACTCTGCTCAAGGGGGAGCAAAGCTCCTTCACGCTGGAGCTGTCGCCCTTCCGTATGCCGCGCATCGGCAGGCTTATTGTGCGCAGCGTTGTGGACAGGACGCTTTTTGTGCTGGGCCGTGCGGCGGCGGTAGCAGCGCCAGCGGGGCTGCTGCTTTACGCCTTATCCAATATAAGCATAGGCTCTCAGTCCATACTTGCGGCGGCGGTGGGCTTCCTTGACCCGTTCGCGCGGGTATTCGGGCTGGATGGGGCGATACTTATAGCGTTCATGCTGGGCTTTCCCGCGAACGAAATAGTCCTGCCCATAGCCATAATGGCATACACCGCGTCCGGCTCGCTTGAGGAGCTGCCCGCGCTTTGCGATATGCGCGCGCTGCTTATTGCAAACGGGTGGAGCATAAAAACGGCGGTATGCTTCGTGCTGTTCAGCGTAATGCATTGGCCGTGCTCCACAACGCTTTTAACGATAAAAAAGGAGACGGGAAGCCTTAAATGGACAATTCTGGCTTTCCTTCTCCCAACTTTATTCGGCCTTGCGGCGTGCTTTATTGTGAACGCGGCATTTACTCTTTTATAATGCTCATAAGAAGCTTTCCCAAGGCGATGTACATATCGGCATAGCCCATGGCGAAGCGTTCGCGTATGGCGGAGCGGGTAAAGTTCATTGTGCCGCTGCCCTTTATCTGCTCCAGCGGCTTTGAAGGATAAATATGAACAAGCCGCGTTGGGCCGATGTGGTCGATGTCCAGCGTTTCCTGCTCCCTCAGGTGAATGACGATTATGGCGTCGTAGCCTTCGTCCTGCAGGGGAGAAAGGGGCGTAACGTCGCTGTTTTTAACGCCGTAGGAAGGATCGTTTATTCCGCCGTCGGCAAACTTATGGCCTTCTATCTCAACGGGGTCGTAAACGTGGGGTATGGCGGCGCTGGCAAGCACGGCGTCCGTCATCTCCTCGTCGCTGAGCTTTTTCAGCTCAAAATATTTAACGTGGCGCTCGTTTATGTCATACGCGCAGGCGAAAAGCTTTGCCCTGTGCGCGCGTATCTTTTCAAAGTTGCAGCTTTTGTTTATCAGCTCCCGCAGCGAATTCTGCGTGAAAACGGCGGTATCCCCGCTGCCCTGCATCTGCGCGGTAATGTGCAGCTTGCCAACAATGTCCTTTATGGCGCGGCCGTCGCCGTCCGCAACCTTTGGCGCGGCAACGGTCATAAGGCCGATGTTCTCCCAAAGGCTCTCCATCAGCGCAACGTCGTCCATTGCGAACACAAGCGTGTTCAGCGCGCCCACGCTCGTGCCGCTCACGCCGTACACCTTTTCGATAACGTCCATCTCGCCCATGGCCTTTATAGCGCCCGCTTCATACGCGCCCTTCGCGCCCCCGCCGGACAATACCAGCCCAAACTTCATGTTGTTCCATTTATCTATGTTTTTACTGTTCAGCATGTGTGCTCCTTTTGTGCGTTTATATGCCGCTTTTGCTGCTTTTATTATAAAGGCAGGGAATACTAAATTGCAATATGTATCGAAGCTGCTCTTGTTTGCGTCAACCCCTCAGTCGGCTTCGCCGACAGCTCCCCGGCCGGGGAGCCTTTTAGTTTACCGCCAACCAAAAGCTGTCCCCGTTTACGGGGAAAGTGTCGCGGCGTAGCCGTGACGAAAGGGGAACGGCTCGGAGATGCCGAGCATTGCGAGATGTTCCCCCTCAGCTTCGCTTACGCTCAGCAGCTCCCCCGTTTCACGGTGGAGCCTTTTTATTGCGCCTTACCGCGCCTCCTCCATCCTTTTCAAAAACTCCTCGTCCGGGGCGAAAAGCAGGCTGTGCAGCTTGCCGTTGCGGCGGAATATGAGCGTGTGCGAGGCTTTTGCATTGAGCGTACTCAGCGCGCCCGCGCGGGTGAAGGGTATACCCTCGGGGTAGGCTTCGCCGGGCTTAAGCAGGGCGACTATTTCGTCCCGCGTTACGCATTCGACTATTTTGCCCTTGTCTGCCACCATGCGCTCGAAAATGAGCGTGCCTTTTTTATACGGCAGCGGTTCCGTATTTTCTTCGCCCTCCGCATTGGCGTCGGGGTCGTAAACAACGCTGTAACGGAAGGAGCATATGCGCTTTTCGTATACCCACAGCAGCGCCGCTATTATTGCGCCCAGCAGGAATATCTGCACGATTATGTTGAACGGGGCGGGCAGCGCCGCCGCAAGGGAGGATATCTGCCGCGCGAAAAACACCACCATTATGAATATGAACAGCAGCACAAAATCAAGCTTTGCCGAATTGCCCTGCCTTTGGGCCTTTTGCTGATACATTATTTGCCTTCTTTCCCGCTAAGCCGCTTGTTCATTGTTTTTTCAACGGCGTTTATTATGTTTTCGTAGCCCGTGCAGCGGCAAAGATGCCCGCTTAAAAGCTTTTTCAGCTCGTCGCGCGTGTAGCGGCGGCCGGATTCGAGTATCTCCACCGCGGTCATTATGAACCCGGGCGTGCAGAAGCCGCATTGCACGGCGGCCTCGTCTATGAACGCCTGCTGAATGTCCGATAGCTCGCCGTTGGGGCCAAGCAGGCTTTCAAGCGTGCGTATGTTCTTTCCGTCCGCCCATACGGCAAGGTATATGCAGGAATTGTAGCATTCCCCGTCTATTATAACGTTGCACGCGCCGCATTCGCCCACCTCGCAGCCTTTTTTGACCGACGTAAGGCGAAAATCGTTGCGCAGCATATCCGTAAGCGAAGCGCGCACGTCAACCATTGTTTCCGTGTATTCGCCGTTTATTGTGCATTTTACAAGCTTTGTCTGTGCCATTATATTTCACCCCCGCTAAGGCGTATCGATTCCGTGAGCGCGCGCTTTGCAAGCTCGTGCGCCAAATGCAGCCTGAATTCGCGGCTGGCGCGCCAGCTGTCGCGCGGGTTAATGTTCTGCATTGCGGCGCCGGCAAACGCATCAACGGTTTCGCCGCAAACGGGCTTGCCGCGCACGGCTTCCTCCGCGGCAGGTACGCGCATGGGCACGGGGCCGGCCACGCCGTATGCAATGCGGGCGCCGAGTATAGTTTTTTTATCATCGCTCAGCTTAACGTTTACCGAGCAGCCAAGCGTTGCTATATCCATGGCGTTTCGCATGGCATATTTTATGTAATGCCCCTTATAGCCCGCGTAGCTTTCCTTTTTTATAAGTATTGCCGTAAGCAGCTCGGCGGGGCGGAGCGCCACCTTGCCCGCGCTTATATAATATTCCTTTATGGGGAGCTGCCTTACGCCCTCGGCCGAGGTAAGCTCAACTATCGCGTCCCATGCGTGCAGCGTGCTTGCGCTGTCCGCGCTGGTAACGCCGTTTGAAATGTTGCCGCCGATTGTGCCGATGTTTCTTATCTGCGGCCCGCCCACCATGTCCACGGCCTCGCCCAGAACCTTTATATGCTCGTTTATAAGCGGATCCTTAGTGATGTGCGAAAAGCTTGTGAGCGGAAGTATTCTAAGCGTCCCGTCCTCGTCCATGCTTATGCCCCTCAGCGCGTCTATGCCGAATATGCTTATAAGCTCGCAGCCGGCAAGCTTGCCCTCGCGCAGCTTTATGAGCACGTCGCTCCCGCCGGCGATTAGCTTTGCATCGGGGTGCTGCTGCATCAGCTCTATTGCTTCATTAACGCTGCTTGCTTCATACAGCGCCTTTATGTCATACATGCCGTGTGTCCCTCCTTATCAAATAAGCCCTTCTTCGCGGAAACGTTCAAACAATACATGCGGCGTGAGGGGTATGGAGTCTATCTCTACGCCCGTTGCGTTCAGCACGGCGTTGCGTATGGCGGGCGCGCCGCTGGTTGCGGGCGGCTCGCCCAGCGCCTTTGTGCCGTATGCGCTGGTGGGTTCGTAGTTTTCAACGAACTGCGCCTCAAGGTGCGGATGATCCATGGTGGTGGAAAGCTTATAGTCAAGCAGGTTGTTGTTCAGCGGCCTGCCGGTTTTTTTATCGTAAAGCAACTGCTCGCTCAGCCCGTAGCCTATTGCCATGCTCATGCCGCCGTGCACCTGCGCCGCGGCAAGCGCGGGGTTTATAAGCCGCCCGCAGTCATGCACGTTTATCATGTTCACAAGCTTAACCTTGCAAAGCGGAATGTCCACCTCCACCTCCGCAAAGGAGCAGCCGAACGAATATGCATTGGATTTTACCTGATATGTGCTTTCGGCGGTTATGTGTTGGCTGTGCTCAAGGCTGTAAAGCGCGGTTGTTGCAAGCTCGGCAAGGCTCATCAGCCGCCTGCTGTTGTTTATGTTTATGATATAGCCGTCCTCAATGTCCAAATTGTGAACCGTCATGCGGGTAAGCTCGTGCGCGTAGCTCAATATGCGCTCCTTCATTATGCGCGCCGTCTGCTGCACGGCAAACCCGCCAACGTAGGTTTGGCGGCTTGCGTATGCGCCCGTGCCGAAGGGGGTAACGTCCGTATCCTGCGCGGAGATTATATGCACCTTTTTAAGCGGAATGCCCAGCTCCTCCGCCGCCATTTGGCTGAAGGCCGTATCCGCGCCCTGCCCTATTTCGGTTTCGGCAAGCTGAAGCTGCACACTTCCATCCTGATTGAGCACCATGCGGCAGGACGAGCTTTCAAGCGATATCGGCCACACGGCGGTGTTATACCAGAAAACGGCCATGCCTATGCCGCGGCGAATATCGCCCGTATCGTGCGAAAATTCCTCCAGCTTGCGGTCGTAATCAATATACTCCATGCCCTTTTTGATGCATTGGTTAAAGCTGTCGAAATAATTCTCGTTTTTGGAAAAATTGTCCTTGTAGCCTACCTCCATCAGGTTCATCTGCCGTAGCTTCAGCGGCGGTATGTTCAGCCGCCTTGCAATATCGTCCACGTGGCTTTCCATTGCAAACATCATCTGCGGTATGCCGTAGCCGCGCATCGCGCCGGCGGCGGCTATGTTTGTGTAAACGGTATAGGCGTCCCCCTTACATGCGCTGCGGTAGCGGTAAAGCTGCCTGAACGCGCCCGCGCCCTTGGCGCAAACGCCGTGGCCGTGGCTTGCATACGCGCCCTGGTTGGAATACGCCTCAAGCTTACCGGCAACGAATGTTCCGTCCGCGCGGACATGGGACACGATATGGTAGCGGATAGCATGGCGCACGCGGTTGCTTGCAAAGGTTTCCTCTCGGCTCATGTCCAGCTTAACAAGCCTTCCGCCGAGCACCGTGGAAAGATATGCGCACAGCGGTTCATACAAAGCGTCCTGCTTATTGCCGAAGCCGCCGCCTATATAGGGCTTAACTATGCGCACGCTGCCCCAGTCCCGCCCCAATGCCTGGCCCACTATGCGGCGGACTATGTGCGGAATCTGCGTGGAGCTTACAACGTTCATCTTGCCCGCCTCCTCATAGGCGTAGCATATATGGTTTTCAATATGGCAATGCTGCACGGTGGGCGTATTGTACCATTTGTCCACAACTATAAGCCCGGGTTCCTTTACGGCTTCCTCATAATTGCCGTCCTCGTATGACGTATGGGCAAGTATGTTATGGTCAAACCCTTCGTGTATCTGCGGCGCGCCGTCCTGCATGGCCTCGATGGGGTCAAGCACGAAGGGAAGTTCTTCATATTCAACCTTTATGGCGCGTATGGCCTGCGCCGCGCTTACCTCGTCCCGCGCGACCACCGCGGCCACATCGTCCCCATAGTAGCGCACATGGCGGTTGAGCAGCAGCCTGTCCGCAATGTCCTGATGATGCACATCCGTGCTCCAGGGATGCCCCGCCGTGGGGAAAGGAATATTGGGCACGTCAAAGCAGGTGACTATTTTCACCACGCCCTTTATCCTTTCCGCCTCGCTTGTATCTATGCTTTTAACATAGCCGTGCGCAATTGTTGAATGCAGCACCTTTGCGATAAGCGCGGATTTATCCGCAATATCGTCCGTATATTTGGCGCGGCCCGTAACCTTATCCGGCGCGTCCACGCGCGTTACGCTCTGTCCTATAATGCCCATGGGGCTTAACTCCTTCCCGCCAAAGCGGCGTTTATCAGTTGTATTTTATAAATTTGAAGTTTACTGCGTCAAAAAGTCCCTCGTCCGTAAGCTTAACGGCCGGTATAACGGGCAGCGCCATGAAGGAGAGCGCGATGAGCGGATCGCTGTCCCGCTTGGCGCCGAGGGAATAGAGCGCATCGAGCAGCGCCTGCTGAATTTCAAGCACGTCGTTCACGGGCGCGGCAGTCATAAGCCCGGCTATTGGCAGCGGCAGCCTTGCAAGCACCACCCCGCGGCTGACCACGCTGTATCCGCCGCCGCAATCCCTTAGCGATTCTATCGCCATGAGCATATCCTCGTCGTTATCGCCGGCAACTACCAAATTGTGGCTGTCGTGCGCAACGGTTGAGGCCACAGCGCCGTGCTTTATGCCAAGCCCTTCCAGTATGCCAACGGCCATGCTGCCGGTCGCATGGTGCCGCTCTATAACGGCAAGCTTAACCATGCCCTCGCTTGGGATAAAGCAGCCGTTTTCGTCCCGCTCAACATCGCGGTATACAAGCTCCGTCACCAGCTGATGCGGTATCATCTTTATTACCGGCGCGCTGACATGGCACCTGAGCGCAAGGTCATACTTTGAAATTTCGGGCAGGCGAACGCTGTTGAACACCTGCGGCGGCAGTATGGGCGAAGGTATCTGCTCTTCTCCCGTATATGGCTTGCCGAAGCGGCTTATAACCTGCTTCACTTTGAAATCCTTCAAATCCTCCAGCAGCACCATGTCCGCCTTGTACCCCGGGGCTATCGCGCCAACGCCGCGTATGCCGTAGGCTCGGGCGGCGTTATAGGAGGCCATCTTTATTGCGTCTATCGGGTCTATTCCCGCGGCCACTGCCATGCGCGCGTTCGCGTTTATGTGCCCTTCGCGGCGGATATCCTCAATATGCTTATCGTCCGTGCAGAACATCATGTTCCGCGTGGGCAGCTTTTCCTCGGCTATGCGGCGCAAAACGCCGTCCATATTATTGGCGGCGCTGCCTATGCGCAGCAGTATGTTCATGCCCGTTGCAAGCTTCTGCTTGACTTCTTCATATGTTGAGCATTCATGGTCGCTGAATGCGCCCGCAACGCGGTATGCGTTAAGCCCCATGCCTTCAAGCATGGGCGCGTGGCCGTCTATGGGCCGCTTATCGAAAAGCCTTAGCTTATCCAGCATTTCCTGGCTGCAATTTATAACGCTGTTCGCGTCCATAACCTCGCCCAGGCCCAGTATGCGGCTTTTGTGCATGAACTGCTCCATGTCCTCCGCAACAAGCTTCGCCCCGCTGTGCTCAAACGGCGTTGCCGGCACGCAGGAGGGCAGCATGAAAAGCACCCTCAGCGGCAGCTCGTCGGTAAGCTTATACATGGCGCGTATGCCCGCCGCGCCCGCAACGTTTGCAATTTCGTGCGGGTCGGCAATAACGGTTGTTGTGCCGTGGGGCATTATAACCTTCATGAAGGAGGAGGGTATAACCATGCTGCTTTCTATGTGTACATGCGCGTCTATGAAGCCGGGCGCAAGGTAAGCGCCGCCGGCGTCTATTTCGTTTTCGCCGCTGTAACTGCCAACGCCTATTATAACGTCCTCGTATACCGCTACGTCCGCGCGGACTATTTCATCCGTAAAAACGTTCACAACGTTCGCGTTTTTTATCACCAGCGTGTTTTTCCCTTCGTATGCCGCGCGTATCAGCTCGCTCTGCCTCATGGTGTCCCCTTTCGATTTTAATATTGATATTTAAGCTTTGCGAATATCAGCCTGCCCGCCGCGGTTTGCAGCGCGCTTGTGACAATAACGTCAACATCCTCGCCAACGAAGCGCCTGCCGCCGTCAACAACTATCATTGTGCCGTCGTTAAGATAGCCCACGCCCTGGCCCACTTCCTTGCCTTCTTTAACTATGTTCACGGTCATCTCCTCGCCCGGGAGCACAACGGGCTTTAAGGCGTTTGCAAGCTCGTTTATATTGAAAACAGGCACGCGCTGCACGCCCGCCACTTTGTTCAGATTATAGTCGTTCGTGACCACGACTCCGCCCATGTCGTAAGCGAGCTTTATAAGCTTTGCGTCCACCTCGGCAATGTCCTCATAATCGGTATCCACTACCTTTATGGGAATGTTCTGCTCCTTCTGCATGCGGTTGAGTATGTCCAGCCCGCGCCTGCCGCGGTTGCGCTTCAATGAATCCGCGCTGTCCGCAATGTGCCTAAGCTCTGCCAGCACGAACGCGGGAACAATTATCTGCCCTTCGATTATGCCCGTTTGGCAGATGTCCGCAATGCGCCCGTCTATTATTACGGACGTATCAAGCACCTTTGGCCGTGCGGCGGCGCCGGATTTGCTCCCCTTGCCCGGGCGGCGGAACCACGAAGGCAGATTGACCTCTCCCCTGCGCTTCAATACCTGCGCGCAGCCAAGATAGCCGCACGCGCAGTAAAGCGCAACGTTTATAATCGTGCCTATGAGCCAAGGGAGATTTGCCGTGAGCGTGCTTAAAAGCAGCGCTATCACAAGCCCAACTATAAGCCCCACCGCGCCAAGGAAAATATCGGATAATGACATATCGCTCATGCGGGCCTCCGCGGCGCCCACTGCCTTTGAAAAGCCGGATATAATGCGCGGGGATAAAATATAAAATATGATTGCAAATATGATTGCCGCCGCAATATACACCGCTTCATGCAAAGGCAGGCGATTCATCATCGCCAGCAATTTGTCCGCTCCTGCCGTGGCCGCAAGGCCGATTCCCGCGCCCGCAACCGCAATTACTATGCGGGCGAATTTTTTAGCCAAGTTATATTACCTCCTGTACAGCTTATTTAATTCATTATTATATAATAGAAGCGTCCCGCTGCATATGGATAAAATTTGTCCTTCGCGGGAAAATATCAGCTTATTGCGCCGTACACTTCTTCCTCCGCACAGCCTATGCATATCAGCTCGTCCCTTAAAAGCCGCTTTGTCAGCGCAAGCATTTTTATTTCGCCCGCGCTTAATCCCTTTTCCTTTTGCCGTATGGTAAGGCAAAGGAAAACATCCGCAATGGCATAAATGTCGCCGTTTCTCAATCTGTCGCAATTCTCGCGGTACCGCCGGTTCCAGTTCCCGCTTTGGGAGGCTCCCGTGCTCGCCACGCCGGAAATGATGTAGCGCATCACCATTTCGCCCTCTTCCCTTGTTACCGGCCGCCTAAGCCCTATCTTTTCCGCCGTTTCAACCGGCACCATGGCGCTCACGCGGCTGGAATCAAACCGGAGCACATAGTATTCGGCGTTAACGCCCAGCACCCTGCGCTGCTCAATTCCTTCTATTTCCCCTATGCCGTGCATGGGGTAGCATATTCTTTCGCCTATGCAAAACATAGCATTCCTTCCCTTCTCCGCGCGTATGCGGAATAAAACGGCACGCATTCATGTTCGTTCTTTGTTTGACCGACATAAAAATTCTTTTGTTATCTTGCATTTTATTTTATCATCATTTCCCGCGCCGTGTCAAAGAAAAATGCCTGTTTTGCCTATAATTTTCGTTGAAAAGGGAGCGGAGCGGCTGCGGCTGTGCGCCGTGTACGCATATGACGTACAATTATGGCGGCCTTCGGTTTAGGTACTCTCAGCCAAAGGATTGCGGTGAAGCGGGCGTGCATTATGCAAGTGCGCGGGCGTTATGCATAAGCGCGCGGCGGTGTGGATAATGTGGAGAAAAGCAAAAAAAGGGCGTATTGCGCCGCAAACGTGTGGATAACTATGTGGATAATGTGGACAACTGCTGTGTATAGCTATATTGATATGCAGGATGATGGCATAAATATGACATCGGCCGGCCGAAAACATGCCGCCTAAAAAATATTCGGCTCCCATAAAAAAGCATAAGCGGCGGTTAAGAAGCATACTTTTATTATGAGGTGATGTTATGGCAAGGCGAAATTCGGCGCACGGAATGCACAAAACCGTCCGCCTGTTAGCGACAGGCTTGGCCGCGCTGATACTATGCGGCGGAATGGTGCTGCTGTTCGTTCAAAAGGAGCGCGCGGCCGCAAACGCGGCGGGCGAACCCACTGCGGAACCGATTGCGCCCACGCCCGCGCCGCGCTTCACGGTGGTGATAGATCCCGGCCACGGCCTGCCGGACGGCGGAGCGACCGGCATGGATACTGGCATTGCGGAGGAAGGCATAAACCTGAATTATGCCATGGCGCTCAGGGATGAGCTTAGTGCGCTGAACATTGCCGCCGTACTGACGCGGGAGGATGAAAACGCGCTCAATGCGGACAAAAAGAAGGACATGGCGGCGCGGCGGGACATAATAAACTCCGCCGGCGCGGACGCGGTTATAAGCATACATATGAATAAATTCGGCGACAGAAGCGTATCCGGCCCGATGGCGTTTTATATGAAAGGCTCGGTTGAAGGGGAAAAGCTTGCAAAATGCGTATTGGACGGCGTGTGCGGCGCGATAGGCAGGCCGCTGCGCCACGTTAACCCCGGCGATTATTACATAATAAAAAACAGCGAACCACCTTCCG
>OLGV01000768.1_pt1 | contig 12113 bp, 8 predicted proteins | sample 1605761 | NCBI WGS metagenome assembly OLGV01 (sample SAMN03283245) | human gut metagenome | biome: human-associated habitat; material: feces | host: Homo sapiens | place: Peru | collected 2012
CTTCGGCGGAGGATCTCGAGGCTTATGAGAAGCTTGTAGCCGAGTATAAGGCTCTCGGAAACTTCGACAATGAGAGCGTTGAGTCATGGTTTTCGACGTATTTTATCACCACGTCGTGATGAGAGAGCGTCAAATCTCCATCAAGAACCACCCCCGAGATTTCGAGCTCGAAGAAAGATCACTATATCAACGCTGCGGCTCAGGCTGTTGCCACGCTCGGCTATGTCCCGGAGTATATCGACAACGCCGTTGAGCTTGCAAAGACTATTGCGGACAGAAAGATATCTGTCGATGACAAGAAAGCCGCTTGGAAAGCCGCCGATTACAATACCCGCGTTATTGCGGGCGGTTACGGCTCGACTCACGGCATTATCAGCAGTTCTGTAAAGGGCGATACGTCAAAAGGTAAAACACAATTTCATAAAAGCAAGGTTCGGCAGAGCGTCATACGGCGTTCCGCCGTTCCTTTTTGCCAATTATAAATCAAACTGTTAAATCAACTAAAAACAGGGCTGTTTTTTCGGCATTTCGTACAGTCCGTCGCTCTTGTTTTTTGTTTCACCTTATGTTAAAATCAAATTGTAAGATGTATGGACGCTTGATTTATAGAAACGCAGTAAAGAGGGGAGTCGGCTTCCCTCTGTGCTTTAAACGAATTAATAACGCTGTGTTAATAATTATTAACAAACGCTTAATTACAAATAAATAAGCGGTTGAGGAAATTTATAACCTTTTTATAAATTAATTTCAAGGCAGAGGAGGAGAAACCCAAAAGAGAGATGAGTTAACAGACCCGTTTTAAAAACGAAAGGAGAACAAATTATGAAAGCATTAAAAAAGACATTCAGCGTTATACTTTGCCTGTGCATGATAATGTCCGTTATGGCGGCAGGGCTCAATGCCTTTGCGCAGGAGGAAGCGACCGCAGCGCTTGACGGCGCTGTCAGCGAAGCGGCTGCTCTTGCCGTATCCGATCCTACGGACGAAAAACCCGACGTTGACGCTATGGAGCGCACCAAGGTTAAGTATCCCATCGGCGCTTCCAAGAAGGCTGTCAACAGGTCTATCGGCAGAGTTGAAGATATTCTTTTCACTATTTTGAAGGTTCCCGAGGGCGGAGTTCCCCAGGTGCTCAACGAGAAGGTATATACCAATGAAACCGTAGCTCTTGTTGCAAAGAAGCTGTTCCCGCTTGTCGGCGGACTCAACAGCCTTGTGGCAAAGGGACCCAAGGACCTTGCCGCAAAGCTTGACAAGGAGACCTGCGCGGGTGCTATCGCGGCTCTTAACGCCGCAGCGGCTACGCTCGGCGCGGACGGCAAGCCCGTAGACAAGCTTGAAGCATGGCAGTATCTCACTGTTGTTGACGGCGACTTCGGTTTCGCTAACGGCGACAAGGAGGGCTTCCTCGACGCTGTTGCGTCGCTGTTCAGACCCCTTTCGCTGCTCACTACCGTTGTTTCCTTTGAGAACACAACCAGCTTATTTTACGGTCCGCAGCTGGGCATATACGAGGATCTCATCCCCATATTTGAGGCTCTCGGCATAAAGGACTTTATGACCTCCGACGAGTACACCGCATATGTTAAGAAGGGCGCCAACACAAACGAGAAGATGGATCGCCGTATCCGCGGCATCATCACTCCCATATTCACTCTTGTTGACGCAGTTGCCTCTGCGGAATCCCCGGTCGATGAGGTTCTGAAGCTTCTCCCGAATCTTGCCTCCGCTATTGACACTGGGCTTATCGACACTCAGATACACAGTATGCTGGGCAAAATCAGCCTGGGTATCGGCAACAACGTTAAGGTTGATCTCACCACCGGCGGCGTATACGATATGATCGCCCCCAAGCTCAAGGACATCGAGCTCCAGGCCGCCAAGGTTGACGAAAACGGCGAGGAGACCGCCCCCGCGGTCACGCTTACAATAAACCTTGACAAGGAGAAGTTTGCGGCTGCAATAAAGGATATCGCCGCCTGCGGAGTCTTCACCGCAAAAGAGAGCGCAGCCAAGACAAGGAACTGGTTTGTCGGCATAGAAGGCGACTCGGCGGATGCGTTTGTCGTTCTGTTCAGATATCTCCATTCCGAGCTTACCGAGGAGAACAACGCTGTGGCTATAAAGACCGCTGTTGCAGCTCTCGACATGAACGCCTCGCAGAAAATTGTTGTCAATTTCCTCGTTTCCTCCGTGCTCTCGTCCTCTGCTGACGGAGCGCTCAGAACCATAGTTGCTCTTCTTCCGCTTGCAAAGACCGGCGTGAAGATAGCAGCCCGCTTCGGCGCGTTTGATAAATAAGCTTTAATTTGCAAAATACAATTTCATAAAAGCAAGGAGCGGCGGAGCGTCATAAGGCGTTCCGCCGTTCCGTTGTCAATCACAAATCAAATTGTTAAATCAACTAAAAATAAAGCTGTTTTTTCGGCATTTCGTACAGGCCGCCGCTCTTGTTTTTTATTTCTTGTTATGTTAAAATCAATTCGTATGAAATACATTTTTGGAGGTCTTTCTATGAAAAAATGGCGAGTAGGTATTATCGGTGTCGGCGGAATATTCAACGGCGCTCACCGCGAGCACTATCTTAAAGACGATCGCCTTGAGGTTGTCGCACTCTGCGACATAATCGAGGAGAGGGCGGTCGAGTGCCGCGACGGATTCTTCCCCGACGCGAAGGTATATACCGATTTCAACGAGCTGCTCAAGGACGAGACGATAGACTCTGTCGATATCTGCACCCCGAACTATCTCCACTCGATAATCGCGGTTGCCGCTTTCAAGGCGGGCAAGCACGTTTTCTGCGAGAAGCCGGATGCTGTCAATGTCGAAGAGGTCATGAAGATGAACGACGCGGCGAACGCTGCGGGCAAGACGCTCATGGTCATGAGAAACAACCGCTTCACCGACGCGTCGAAGCTTGCGAAGAAGTTCATTGACGACGGCAAAATGGGCGAGATATACTGCGGACGCTGCGGCTGGCAGAGGAGACGCGGAATCCCCGGAAAGGGCGGCTGGTTCACCACCAAGGCGCAGTCCGGCGGCGGCCCGCTCATTGACCTCGGCGTTCACATGATAGACCTTGCGATATGGCTCATGGGCAGCCCGACTCCCGTCGCCGTGACCGGCAGCACATACTGCAAGTTTGCCGATAACGACGTCAGCGACTCCGTGAACTCCGACTTCGGCGACAAGGTCGAGGACGGCACGTTTGACGTTGAGGATCTTGCGATGGGCACTATCCGCTTCGATAACGGGGCGCAGCTCCAGATAGAGTTCAGCTGGGCGTCGAACGTCAAGAAAGAGACACGCTTTGTCGAGCTTCGCGGCACGAAGGCGGGACTCAATTGGCAGGACGGCGAGGTCGAATTCTACACCGAGGAATACGGCAAGTGCCTCGATGTTATCCCGACTAACTACGCTACCGACAGAGAGCACGCGAGAAACCTCAGGCACTTCTACGATGTGGTCATTGAGGGCGCCGAGCCGTGCTTCAAGCCGCAGCAGGGAATTGATATGATAAAGATTCTCTGCGCAGTTTACGAGTCCGCCAGGACGGGCAGAGAAGTAGTGCTCTGATAAAATATTACGCTGGCTTTGAAAAAAGAGATTTGGCTGATGTGCGGGAATATCAATCGGCAGCATTACGGTTGATATTCCCGCTAATGCGTATTTATAGAGGGAAATAAAATGAAATCTGAATACAAAAAGTCGATTCTGTTTTTGCAGGAGGTTGTTCTGTTTGCAATCGGTATAGGTATGGCGCTGCTGTTTTGGCGCGGACGCTATGATACCGACAGCTTTAAAAGGACACTTGTCGGCGGAATCGGATTGATGATTGCTTTCTTTGCAGTCTTTTTTGCCGAGTATTTTAACCGATATGTCGAACTCGGTGAGAGGTGTGCAAAATTCAATTCATTCAGGGTCACAAAGGGCAAAAAGGCGATGAATATGAATGTTTGTTATGAAAATATTCTTGCTATAGATTCAAAGCGGATGCCTCTGCTCGGAATCTATAAAGTTGTGGTGCGTGCAAAGAATATGCCGGGCAGCATCCCGATTACCCAGGTTATGTCGCATTATTGGAAGCTTGTCACTCAACTTTGCGATTTGGCGAAAAAATATAACCCGCAGGTCAATATAAGCGATGATCTTCTTGAAGAGATCGAAAAAAAGCGGGATAAATAAAATGAAGAAATTCAGAAATAAGAAGATATTATAGTATATATAATTATGGCGGTGTTTCTGTGCGATTTTTATATGTGATACTGTATTTGAAAGGCGCCATTCCGCCGAGGTTTAATTACATACCCGAATGTATAACTTCTGTTGAACGTCTGGGTGATTTGTGTTGATGAGCCTGTAGGGGTCGGCGACTCGACGACCCTATGCCGCCAACGGCGGCACTATTGGGAAGCAATACATTTTTTTGATAGCACTGCGAGTGAGCAGAGGATATTTAAAAGAGTAAAAAAGAATAAATGGAAAGGTCACAATCCGCATCGGTTGCGAATTGTGACCTTTTGTATACTTGCTGTTTTGTTTGTGTCGCAGATTATTTCTTCGACTTCTTGTCGTATCTTCCGCCGAGTCTTTCTTCGGCTTCGGCGCGGGTTATCTTGCCGCTGTTGCAGTCCGCCATGGTCTGAACGTCCTTGTCGGTGAGCTTATAGCGGGTCCAGATGACATAGGCTATGGCGTAGCCTATCGCCGTGGACATAACATAGAACCACAGGACAGCCTTCGCATGGTCTGTCTGGGTGACACCCTGGAGGTCTGCGAAGTTCTGCGCGCCCTCAACAGAGACCCAGCCGGTGGACTTGAGACCGAGTATAAACATACCGAGCGCACCGGAGACAGCGGCTGTGAGCTTGGCCATAAAGGTCTGAATCGCGAAGGTGATTCCCTTGGCCTCGATGCCGGAGGTGAATTTGCCGAACTCCGCGCAGTCGGGCGTGAACATGAAGAGCATGACGCCGAGAATAGCCATGGGTACCGCGCGCAGTATCGAGATGATGATGAAGCCTATCATCGAGTTGTAGCCGATGAGCCACATGACGACGCTTAAAATAACGGTAGCCAAAGTGCAGACTCTGAACAGCTTCATCTTGTCAAATTTTCTGACCATGTGGGGCACGAGGAACGAGAATATCGCCGCGGGAACAAGGCTCAGAGCCTGAACGACGAGCGAGAACTGCGAGTTGTTAAAGAGATAGAACGAGACGAAAAGGTTGAGCGAGCCGGAGACGTTGGCGCTCGAATAGAAGAAATAGCCTATGTAATAGATGAGCAGATACTTGTTCTGAACAAGGTAGCTGAACATCTTTTTGAGCGTGAAATCCTCATCCCTGTCTCCGCCGAAGCGCTCCTCAAGCTTGAAGCAGGCGGGGATCATCGTGATAATTGCGAACACGGCGCAGATTATTGCGACTACCGTGTAGTTGAGCTTGACCTGCTCGCCGACGAGGACGGTGCCGAGAATGAGCGCAACGCCCGAGCCCACGCCCGACCAAATCTGCTTATAGGATATAATGCTGTTTCTTTCGTCAACGTTTTCGCTCATCGAGGTGATGATACCGAATATCGGCACGTCGCAGAGGGTGTAGGCGGTATCCCAAAGTATGTACGCAACGGTGAGCCAAGCGAGCTTCGCATTTTCGCTGAAGCCGTTGGGAATGGCGAAGAGCATGACGGTGGTCAGCGGGATAAATACAAGCGATATCCTGAGCCACGGAATGAACTTCTTGCCGCTCTTGAACTTTACCTTGTCAAACAGCACGCCGAAAATAGCGTCGTTGACCGCGTCCCATACCTTGACCGCGAGCATGATTCCCGCGGTTTTGACAAGTCCGCCGATAGAGAGCATGAGATAGGTCGTCAGGAAAGAGGCGACAAGGTTATATATCGCATTCTGTCCGCAGAAGTAGAGATAGTAGCTCAGTCTCTCCTTCGGTTTTGTAGACCAGCCCTTCGGGGTGGATGTGATTTTTTTGATAAGATTCGGCATTTTTTGTAACCTCCTCCGATTTTTGTGGATTTCATATTGAAAATCCGTTTTCAGTCAAATAATACTGTACCATATTTACAATAATCAGTCAACAGTAATTTGCTTCAGAGACAAACTGAAAATTGAAAATTCTTGACCGTTCGCTTACAGCAGAGGAATATGCCGCCTTTGACCGGTATCTGAAAAATACCGTTATGAAAAAATAATGTTGCGAACTTCCGTTAAACCGCAAACAAGCCGTGTCTTGCAATTCGCAAAACACGGCTTTTCGCCTGCCGCGCCTATCCCGAATAGAAGAAATCGTCTATCATTTCCTCCACGTGGACGGGGGAGACGCCGTTGCGCTCGAGCATGGCGACAAAATCCCTGAGCTTTTTCTCGCTGAACGATATGTCCGGGAATTTTACCGTTTCGCTGCCGCCGTTTTCCGTGACGGTCATAACTATGCCGTATGAAACGCGCGAGCCCGAAGAAATCGGGCAGCCCTGCTCTCCGCAGGCGCACTCGGCGTCGGATATTGACGCATATCCGACACCCTCTTCTTCGCAGTCTGTCGGGCAGCTCGCGCCGCCGACGATGTCAAACCTTACCTGCCGCATTTGTTCACCCTCAGAACATATTGACTAAGAACAATTATATGTGATGTTTATTCACTTTACAATGACTTTTGAGAATTATAGTGATATTTTTTGGACTTTTATTAATTTTTTTGCGGCATTTTTACGTCTTGCGGTAAAAAAAATAGGGGAGCGCGGCTCAAAACCGGCTCCCCGAGTGCTTTTTCAGATGTCGAAAATATTGAGTCCCGTCTGCTCGCTTATGCGTCTGCCCATGTCCATATCAAAGGTTCGAATGAACATCTCGCAGGTCGCACTGATGACGGCCTCGTTGAGATGGCCGCCTATCACGGCGCCCTCCTCGTCCGCGAAAGCGGCGTGAAGATGGAGATAGGGCTCGCCGTCCTTGAGGCTGAGGTTGCCGTTTAACGAGACTAACTCGAGCGGTTGGTTGAAGGTCAGGCTGTGGTATTTCTGCTCGTTGAGGTCATAGAGCCCGAACACCGCGCGTCCGACCGCGCCTATGGCGGAAATCTCCGCAAAGCGGATGTTTTCGTCCTTCGCTATTTTCAGCACCGAGGCGATTATCTCCTCGCCCGGGTCGAGTCTCACTGCGAGAACGTCGCCTGTTTTAACATACTTCATGGTAAATACCTCCGTTAAAATTTTATTCCCGCCGATTCGCGTATTCGCTGCATCGTGCGGCTGACAGAGAGCGCCGTTTCATGCAGCTCTCTGTATTTTTCGCTGTTCTTTTCGGGCTTTGCGATAAGCTCGTAAAACGCGCGCGCCTCGTTGCCCATCAGCTCGTCCTTCGGCGTGTCGCCGCAGATTATGCGCCGTTCGCCGCTGTTCATGATGAGCTCCGCCTGCGTGAGCTTTGAAATCGAGCCTATCTTTATGCTCCCGCGCTCGCCGATTATCTGCGAGCCCGCGTAGTCCTGACCCGTCTTGCAGCTCGTCATTGTCACCGCGGTGTTTTTGCAGAGCATGGAGACGGCGGTTGCCTCTCGAGAAAAGACGATACCGCCGAGACGGTTTTCGGCTCGCCGAATAAATCGACCGCAGGATACACGCAGTAGATCCCGAGATCCATAAGGCTGCCCGTCGCCATTGCGGGGTTAAAAATATTCGGCAGCTCGCCGCGAAGATAGGCGGGATATTTCGACGAATACTGCGAGAAGTCGAAGTGCGCCGTCCAAGCCTTGCCGATATTGTCGAGAGCCTCGCGCAGCTTAGCGCGAACGGGCGAGTGCATATACATTATAGCCTCGATGTAGACGAGCTTATTCCTGTCCGCAAGCTCACAGAGCTCCGAAAACTCGGCGGGTGTCACGGTTATCGGCTTTTCGCAGATAACGTGCTTGCCGCTCTCGAGCAGCCGCTTGCTCTGCGCATAGTGCAGGGCGTTGGGGCTTGCAATATAGACGCACTCGGCGGGTGAGGCGGCGAGCTCGTCGAGCGAAGTATATACCTCGCTTATTCCGTTTTTCTCGGCAAATTTTTCGCCGCGTTCGCGCGAGCGCGAGTATACGGCAAAGAGCTCAAAGCCGGGCGCGAATTTCAGCCCGTCGATAAAGCTCCCGACTATCCAGCCCGTACCGATAACGGCCAATTTCATAGCTTCACCGCTTTCTTATACTCTGCGCCCCATGACCGTGCAGGTGCGCAGGGGGAATATGATATCAAACCTGTTCTTCTTGTAGAAATTTATTGCATTGGTGTTGTATGAGTCGACGACGAGCATAATGCCCTTGCTGCCGAGCTCCTTCAAGTGCGCGATAAGTGTCTCGAAGAGCTTAGTGCCCAGCCCGCAGCGCTGATAGCCCGGCTCTAAATTTATGTGCATATGCGCGGGATAGCTCTTTGCGAATATGGCGGGTCCGTAAACGGAAGCCCACGATTCCAAGACGTCCGTTTTCTTGCAGCCCTTGACGCGGGGGAGATATTCGGCTTTGAATATCCGCTTATATCTCTTATAGTCCGGCGCGCAGAGAATATAGCCTATCGCGGTGTCGGTATCTTCGTCAACGGCGATAAAGCAGTGCTCCGCCTCATGCTCGATATAGTAGTCGCAGAACGTGGCGAGCAAAAAGCGCATCGACTTCTCCTCTCGCGCGGTGCTGCCCGCCGTGTCAAGGCAGACGTTGCGCACGTCGTCACGGTATTTTTCGCTGTACTGTTTGATTGTTATGGCCATGTCTTACTCCTCAAAATCTATATGTATATGGTTTTCTCCGTCCCGAAGCTCAAATTCGCAGTCGCTGCCGTAAGTGAACCGCGCCCTTTGCGGAACAGTTACATAAAAGTCCGCTTCGCTCTCCGTTCTTTTGAACGTGACGGAGATTTTGCCGCGTACCGTGGTTATGTGTCCGCTCACATAGTTAAGCCCGTCGGGTATCTGCGGAGCTATTAAAATATGCTCGTAGCCCGCCGAGGTTTTTTCCTGCGTGATGCCGAGGATGAACGAGAACAGATAGCGTGTTGCCGCGCCGAACATCGGGTGGCTGTGAGAACGCTCGCCGTCCCAGTTCTCCCATATAGTGGTAGCGCCCTGCTTTTTCATGTTATAAAACGAGCCCTTGCCCTCGGAGGTCAGCAGACGGAAAGCCGTGTTTGCGTCCCCGCGCTCAAACAGCACGCGGATCAGAATATCCGTGCCGAAAATGCCCGTATCGAAAGAGTCCGCGGCGGAATATTTTTTTCGCGTGTTCTCATAGGTGCGCTCGCCGCCGAGCCCGATGTCTGTTGCGAAGCTGTTCGCGCCCTGCACGTCGCCGATGAAAGAGCCTGTCTGCGGACTGTAATACGCGTTGAGAATAGCCTGCCGCTTTTCCTCTATGTGTCGGCCGAGCATCTGAGCCGTCTCTTTTTCGCCGATAGCCTCAGCGGCCTCTTTTGTCATCAGCATTTGCTTTACGCAGAGTGCGGTGTTGACGAACGGCTCGCAAATCGCTATGGGCTCGGGCGTGCACCAGTCGCCTAAGCACCAGCCGCCCTGCTCCTCGCGGCAGACGAGCCCGCCGGAGCTGCGCGAGTCGAGATAATCAAAATATCGCAAAATCTTCGGCAGATATCGGCGGAAAGTCTCCCTGTCGCCGTATATCTTATACATCTCATACGGCACGACCGCTATCGCGCCGCCCCAGCCCGCGGGGCCTCCTCCGCCGCCCATAAAGGGCGCGGTGTGCTGAACATGGCCGTTATCCGTGCTCTGACAGTCGGAGATGTCCTCGAGCCACTTTTGATAGAATTTTTGCGAATCGAGCAGCATCATCGCCGCCTCGCAGCAGAGCTGACCGTCGCCCGTGTAGCCGAGCCGCTCTATGTGCGGGCAGTCGGAGGGCACGCCCGAGTGCATATTGCTGAGCTGCGTTCTGATATATGCGTCATAGAGCCAGTTGAGCATCTCGCTGTCCGACTCGAACGCCGAGGTGACGGCGCAGTCCGAGTGGACGACCTCGCAGCGCACGGGCTTAGCGTTGTTCGTCAGCTCGAAATATCTGAAGCCGTGCCAGGTAAACCACGGCATACATTCCTCGCCCTTTTTGGCGTTGCGGTATTCGTCGCACTGAATCTGCCCGGGGTCGCAGGAATCAAAATTCAGCGTCCCGTTCGCGTTTATTTCCTCGCTGCAGCGGACGGTTATATAAGCGCCGTCCTCCGTCGCCGCGACAACGGGATAGCCCGAAATATTCTCGCCCATGTCGTAGACGGAAACCGCGCCGAGGTCAACGAGCTTTTTCGGCTCTATTATGCGCGTCACCCTGTCTGCGGGGCAGTCCTGAATGAAAAATTCCGTCTCGTGCGCGGGCGCTTTAATGACTTTTTTGAAGCCGTCCCGCGCCGTCAGCTCGTCCGACAAATCCATGTCGTGAGCTTCGCCGAAATATATGTTGTTCTCTGTTATGCGGCTCTGCCGCCACAGAAGCTTTTCGTCGGAGACGAAAGTGTATAATTTCCCGTCTCTGTCCTCGGCGTCGATTTTGTAGCAGAGCTTTATGCCGCCGTATTTTGTGTACCCCTCGGCGTTGCGCTTTTTCTGCGCGAACCAGCCGCAGCCGAGAACAGCTCGGATATCATTTTCGCCGCCGACAAGAAATTTTGATATGTCGTATCTCACGGCATATGTGCGGTAGGACAGCTCGTCTGTTATGGGGTACTCGAACGCCGTCAGATCGCGCTTGCAGTATTGGCTGTTGACGGGGACAAACTTGTCCTCGGACACCTCGCGCCCGTTTATCCACAGGCGGAAAAAACCGAGTCCGCAGACGGTAATCTCGGCTCTTTCGGGCTTTTCGATAAAGAAGCTGCCCTTTATTACGGGCGAGGTGCAGCCGCTTTCGCAGGTCACCCACTCTGCGCTGCCGAAAAGTTCGCCGAAGTTCATATCATTCCTCTCCTTCAAGTTGCGCTTTTCTGTTTTCGAGCTCCTCCCACTGAAGCATAAGCTCGGTCTGCTCGCCGTTGAGCCTGCCGAGCGTCTCCGTCAGCTCCATGACGCGCGCGTAGTCCGCCGCCGTTTCGGGAGTTGACATCTCCGCATTTGTATTTGCTATCAGCTCATCGAGCTCGTTTATCCGCTCCTCGCACCGTTTAATGGCGGTCGCCGTTCGGCGCAGCTCGCTCTCGCGCTCCTTGCGGCGCTTGTAGTCCTCGCCGCCCTTGCCGACGGTCTTTGCGGTTTTCGGCTTCTCTGCGCTCTGCTCGGCGATTCTCGCCGCGTAGTCGTCGTAGCCGCCGTCAAAGCTCTCCGCGCCGCCCATGCCTATAGACAGCACACGGGTGGACAGCTTGTTTATGAAATATCTGTCGTGGGACACTACAAGCATAGTGCCGCCGAAATCGAGCAGAGCCGCCTCAAGCGCCTCTCTCGACGGGATATCGAGGTGGTTGGTCGGCTCGTCGAGCAGCAGGACGTTTGCGCCCGAAAGCATGAGCTTCAGCAGCGAGAGCCGCGCCTTTTCGCCGCCGCTCAAAGTCTCGACCTTCTTGAAAACATCGTCGGCGCAGAACAAAAACTGCCCGAGCAGAGTGCGCACTCGTGCCTCGGTGAAGTCGCGGTGGAGATTCCATATCTCGTCTAAGACAGTGTTGCAGCCGTCTAAAGACGAGAGCGTCTGATCGAAATACCCCAACTGAACGCCCGCGCCGAAGAGATATGAGCCGGAGTCGGCTCTCTCCTTGCCGATAAGTATTTTTAAAAGAGTTGTCTTTCCGCAGCCGTTCGGGCCGAGAAGAAATGCGCGGTCGAAGCGGCGAAGCTGAAACTCGACTCCGCTGAAAAGATCTTTGCTGCCAAACGACTTTGAAAGCCCTCTGACGTTGAGAACCTCGTTGCCGGTCGGCTCGACCTCGCCGAAGGAGAAGCCGAGAGTTTTCGCCGAGCGGTCGGGCGCGTCAAGCTCCGCAAGCTTTTTGTCGAGCATCTTCTGCTTGCTGTCCGCCGTTATGAAGTGCCGCCAGCGGCGCTGCTGCTCGATGATACCCTCGAGGCGGTGAACCTCGTCCATCTGCCGCTCGTAGTGGCGGCGCTCTATCTCATCGCGCTC
>OLGV01000769.1_pt1 | contig 12106 bp, 10 predicted proteins | sample 1605761 | NCBI WGS metagenome assembly OLGV01 (sample SAMN03283245) | human gut metagenome | biome: human-associated habitat; material: feces | host: Homo sapiens | place: Peru | collected 2012
TGGGATTATAGTAATTTGTAACCCTACAATACAGCAAGCTGTCAAGAATATTCCGTATTATAAACAAGCGATGGACATGTGGCTTCATAAGAATCCTAAGTACGAAAGGGAATTTCAGCAGTTATTAGTGAGAGAAAACAATAACCAAGGAGATATTTCCAAATCGACAGATTATTATATACTTGATATTGAATATGCAGATGATAACGATAGAAGTAAATCACGTTTTGACATTGTGGCATTAAAATGGGAATCAAAGTCTTGGATTCGTAAAGATAATAGGAAATGTTCTGTTGTGCTGATGGAAATGAAATATGGAGACAAGGCTTTGGATGGGACTGCTGGTATAGAAAAACATCTTGAAGATTTTAAGAACTTTTTTGCCAAACCGTTAAGTGAGCGTCAAGCGATATATACGGACTGGGAAGAAGTATTTAAGCAAAAATGTAAGTTAGGTTTGGTTGATGGGCTTCAAGAGAAGCAATATGATGTAAAAATAAAATTCAATGAGCCGGAAAATGAGTCGGAAAATAAGCCTGAAGTAGCTTTGATTTTTGCTAACCATGACCCTGATAAAACGAAACTGGGAGATGTGTTATCTAAAATAGATTGTAATAATTACACGTTTAACATTTTGATTGCTAATGCGTCTAATGTCGGATATGGATTGTATGTTGATAAAATGCGTGATATTACCGAATATCAGGCATAAATAAAAGCAAGTATAAACTTCACTCGCTGCGGCTTAGTGCCGCAGCTTTTTTCTTACCTAAAAATAAACCTTAGCTATACCATTTTTGCCATACCACTTATCATATACTATCCTTACAAAGTTCTTTGAAAACAGCATAGGTGATGTAACTACTAAAATGTTTTTTGTTAGGAAGGGTGGAGATAAAATGCAAAAGATAAATTTTCATAAAAATGATAATACAGAACAAAAATGTGAGCCTGATTATATCACAGCGCATGAATATTCCATGTTTAACAGAAGACTGCTTGAACATGATAAAAGATGTGGATGCTTTCATTGTCTTAAAGTTTTTGACACTAAAGAGTTAGAATGGGTTGATTTTGGCTTAACTGCACTGTGTCCATATTGTGGCATAGATGCTGTTATAGGCGAGAGTGCAGGCTATCCATTGACAGAAAAATTTTTGCAGAAGATGAGAGATTATTGGTTTAGCTGCTAAGATACAATGATAGTTTGAGATAAATAATAGGGAGCGATAAGATGTCTACTAACATAGAATTTCTTCATGCCGACCAGATTGGTGGCTGCGTTACTTTGATTAGCACGGACACAACGAAGATTTGCATTGATTTTGGCGAGAATATGCCGGGCAGCAAGCATAAAGAAGCGCTGGAGGTCAAAGGCCTGACTTCTGGCGAGCCGCAATACGACGCGGTATTCTTCACGCATTATCATGGCGACCACATTGGTCGCTTCAACAAAATACTTCCGGGGATTCCACTGTACATGAGCCAGATGTGCCGCTATGCGCTGCTCAATATTTACCACGCTTTGGCGAAGCACGATGCGCAGTACAAAAAGCAGATTGAGATTTTGGAAGACAAAACGCGTAATCATGTGCTCTGGCCTCAGCAGGCTGTGCAGGTTGGCGATATTAAAGTCACACCTTACACCATTGACCATTCGGCAGAGGCGGCGATGATGTTTCTGATTGAAACGCCGGATAAGCGTATTTTGCATATGGGAGATTTCCGCACGCACGGCTTTATGGGTGAGAAGCTTAAAAAGCTACTGCTACATTATGTTTTGGGCTTGGGGCTGCGTTCTAAGCCTGTGGATATTCTGATTACCGAAGGCACAAATATGACGCGTGAGGAGCAGGGCATGCTGACGGAAAGTGAGCTTTTTCAGCAGGAGCGTGCTTTGCTGTCGCAGCACAAGCTGGTCTTTTGCATCTGTTCGTCGACGAATTTTATCCGCTTGCGCAATTTTTATCGTGCCGCACGAGCTGCGCATAAAATTGTGCTGGCAAGCAGATATATGCTGGAGCAGGTGCAGAGTTATTATCAATATAAGCTGGATTTGTATGCATATCTGAATAATTGTAAACAGGACAGGGAGTTCAGATTGTCGGGAATGTATAGCATGCTGCTGGACAAGGAAGCGTTACAGGATAAACCGGCCTACAAGTTGCAGGAAAAAAAGCTGCGTGAACGTGGCGTGCTGATTTTTCTGAGCGGAACACAGGCTGCGGAGAAGCTGCAAAGGTTGGTTGAGAAATATAACGACCTGCAGCCGCTTGTGATTTACTCCCAATGGTCAGGCTATATTAAGGACAAGGAGACAGAGTATTATAATGCGGAGCTGGCTGATGCGTGTGCTGCTTGCAATACTGTGCAGCTGCATACGAGCGGGCACGCGTCAAAAGAGGAAGTGGAGGAGATTATCAGGTTGGTGAACCCACGCGAGTATGTGGCGATAATTCATTCAGAGCAGGCGGAAATCAGGTATAGACAGTATTGATTTTCTTAGCAGTTGCGTATATTATGAAAAGCAGAGTAGTGTGTTATTATCTACGCAGAGCATTTCACTGGAAGTGAGGTTGATAGCATGGCAGAGCAGACTGCAAAATATCTTAACAAATGCCGCTTATTGCGCGTGTTTGAGTATATGCAGAATACGGATGAGCAGCATCCGCTGAACATTACGCAGATTATTGCGAAGCTGCTGGTGGACGGTGTGTGCGATCATGAGCCGGACCGTAAGTCGATTATGCGCGATTTGCAGACTATTGAAGCGTGTGGTTATAAGCTGGAAGCCTGTGAAAACCATAACGATGGCAAGTATCTAAATGATGAGAATAAGCCGTTCGGTTGTGACAAGCTCAAGATGTTGGCAGACGCAGTTGCTTCCGCCCGCTTTCTGACAGCGGAGGATGCGAAAAAGCTCGTGGATGCGATTTTGCAGTTGGGGACACCTTCTGACAGGAAGTTCCTGAAGGAGGCTGTTATTTGTGACGAAAGCTTGAATGTGGCTCCGAGGAAGACAAAGTATTATTTTGATAAGATTCTGGAGACTATTAGAGATAAAAAGCAGATTAGCTTTCAATATAACGATAAGTTTGTGCCCAATCCCCAGCAGAAGGATTTGAGGCATGAGGGGATGGAATATTTTGTGAGTCCGTATTACTTCGTGCCAATGAATGATGATTATTATATTATTGGCTGCACTGGTGAGTACAAAAATTTCAGTCATTATCGTCTGTCGCGCATGGTTAATGTGAAAAAGCAGGACGCAGATGCCAAGGAGCTTAATGACAGTACAGATTACCAAATGCTTTTGCAGGCTGGTAAAAGTATCCGTGATTATCTGCGCGAGCATATTAATATGAGTTATGGTGCGACGCAGCGAGTCAATCTGCATTGCAGGCAGAAATGCCGCCTTGATATTCTGGCAAGGTTTGGTAATAGGATTAACATGTACGACTGCCCGGATGATAAGGCTTATTTTTCTACGAGCGTTGATGTGCAGTCTGAAGATGGCTTTTTGGGTTGGGTTGCAGGCTTTAGCGGCGATGTAATCATTACTGCACCCGATAGTGTACGCGAGGCGTATAGGAAATATTTGCAAAAGCAGCTTGAGCTGTATAACAGCTAAGCTAAATAAAGTTATCAATAAAGCATCGTTTGTACTGCGTTTTTGCAGTGCAGGCGGTGCTTTTTTGCTGTGGATAATTTGCGCTTTTACAAGATTATAGCAATCACGTGTAGTGCTACTATATGTTGCAGGCATTATTTCAGAAAATTTTTCTTTGCTACTAGCAGTATTTTCAGAATTAATGTAGAATAGATACGTAATAAAGCAATTTTTTGGTCAAGGTTGTTTTATGGTCCTTTGCGAAGGAGGGAAAGACGATGATTTATAATTATTATCCTGGCTGTACGCTGTCAACGAAGGCGAAGCAGCTGGATATGGCAGCACGACGCTGTGCTGAGGTGCTGGGCTTTCCGCTGGTGGAGCTGCCGGAATGGCAGTGCTGCGGTGCGGTTTACCCTATGGCGCCTGATGCTATTGCCGAGCGTTTGAGTGCGGTGCGTGCGCTTGTGGCGGCGCGTGAAAACGGCGGCGTATTAGTGACGCTGTGCAGTGCGTGCTACCATGTCATCAAGCGTGTGAACCACGATATGGCGACGAATGCGGAGATTCGCCAAAAGGTGAATAATTATCTGCAACTTGAAGAGCCTTATGCCGGTGAAACACGGGTTTTGCATTACCTGGAGGTTTTGCGTGATGAAATCAGTTGGGAAAAGCTGGCGCAGCTTGTGAACCATCCGTTAAAGGAACGCAGGGTTGGCGCTTATTATGGCTGTTTGCTGCTTAGACCGGGAGCGGTTTTGGCCCTCGATGACGTAGAGAGTCCAACTGTTATGGAAGCTTTTATTAAAGCGCTTGGTGCAGAGCCTGTTATTTACAGCATGCGCAACGAATGCTGCGGCGGTTATCTGGCGCTGAAGGATAAGGCTCAGTGCGAAAAGCTCGTCAGCGATATTAAAAATAATGCTGCCGGCTGTGGTGCGCAGGAGCTGGTTACTGCCTGCCCGCTGTGCGCATATAACCTGACGGCTAATGCTGCCGCAGGCAGCCTGCCGACACGTTACTTTACGGAGCTTCTTGCTGAAGCACTTGGTGTTGCGGAGAGCGAAGGAGGTGCGGAATAATGGCTGTTGATGAAAAGCAATTGACAGAAGATATTCTGCGCCTTGCTGCTACCGACGTGCGTCGCTGCATGCAGTGCGGCCGCTGCAGTGCGAACTGTGAAACTGCGTCTAAAATGGATTTGCTGCCCCACCGCGTAGTGTGGGACTTAAACAGCGGTTATGCATCCGAGCTGCTGGAGGCAGACGCACCGTGGCAATGTCTGTCCTGCATGGCGTGCGAGGAGCGCTGCCCACGCGGCGTGAGTCCGGCGCGCGTTATGGAGGCGCTGCGCCTGCTGCAGATTCGTCAGCAGGGCAAAAACAAGCTGCCTGCCGAAAGCGTGGAGCATTATCCTAGCGATATGCCGCAGCAGCTTTTGGTTGCAGCCTTTAGAAAATACAATAAATAGGGGGAAGCTACGTGCAAAAGATTGGTGTTTTTGTTTGTTGGTGTGGCAGCAACATCGCCGGCACGGTAGATGTTGCCCAGGTGGTAGAGGCAGTGCGCCAAATTCCTGACGTTGCCTATGCCATCGATTATAAATATATGTGCTCCGAGCAGGGCCAGGAGCTGATTCGCAAGGCTGTGGCAGATTATAAGCTGGACAGACTTGTTGTGTGCAGCTGCTCGCCGCGTATGCACGAGGCAACCTTCCGCAAATGTGCGGAGGGCGTTGGCATCAATCCCTACATGGTAGAGATTGCCAATATCCGCGAGCAATGCTCCTGGGTGCTGAAGGATAAGGCCGAAGCGACAGCGAAGGCGATTAAATTAGCCAAGGCAGCAATTGCCAAGGTGCGCTTTAACGGAGCGCTGAAGCCCGGCGAAAGCCAGGTAGTGAAGCGCGCACTGGTTATCGGCGGCGGTATTGCCGGTATTCAGACGGCGCTGGATATTGCGGAAGCAGGCTACAAGGTAGATATTGTGGAGAAGGAGCCGACAATCGGCGGCCGTATGGCACAGCTCGACAAAACCTTCCCGACACTCGACTGCTCTGCCTGCATCCTGACACCGAAGATGGTGGATGCAGCAAACCACGAAAATATTACGCTCTATACCTATAGCGAGGTAGACAGCGTAAGCGGTTTCGTGGGTAATTTCGATGTGACCATCCGCAAAAAAGCACGCAGCGTGAAGGCTGATATGTGCAGCGGCTGCGGCATCTGTACCGAAAAATGTCCGTCCCGCAAAACTCCGAGCGAATTCGATATGGGACTGAAGAATCGCGGCGCAATCTATATTCCCTTTGCGCAGGCCATTCCTAAGGTGCCTGTTATCGACCGTGAGGCCTGCATCAAGTTTAAAACCGGTAAATGCGGAATCTGCTCCAAGCTTTGTCCGGCAGGAGCAATTGATTATACGCAGACCGATGAGCTGATCACGGAAAAATACGGTGCAATTGTACTGGCAACAGGCTTTAAAACGATTTCTCTCGACAAGTTCGGCGAATACGGCTACGGGGCCAGCAAGGATGTTATCACCTCACTGGAGCTGGAGCGTCTGACGAATGCGGCAGGTCCTACCGAAGGACATCTCGTTTGTCCTTCTACCGGTAAGGAGCCGAAGAAGGTTATTATCGTTTCCTGCGTAGGCTCGCGTGATGTGAGCGGTCGCGGCAAGAGTTATTGCAGTAAAATCTGCTGCATGTATAATGCCAAGCATGCGATGTATATCCGTGAAAAATATCCCGATGTTGATGTAACTGTATTCTATATAGATGTGCGTACTCCGGGCAAGGGCTTTGACGAGTTCCAGCGTCGTGCGGTAGAGGAATACGGCGTGCATTATGTACGTGGTCAGGTGGGCAAGGTGGTTGTTGACGGCGACGGAAAGCTGACGGTTTTTGCCAGCGATTTGAATAGCGGTCGTCACCTGATGCTGAATCCTGATTTAGTAGTGCTGGCGACGGCTGTACAGCCTTCTCCCGATGCACGTAAGCTGGCGACGATGCTGACTGCCAGCATTGATAACGATGACTTTTACGTAGAGGCGCACCCGAAGCTGCGTCCGGTAGAAAGTCCGACGGCAGGCATTTTCCTCAGCGGCATGTGCCAGGGACCGAAGGATATTCCGGAAACTGTTTCACAGGCCGGTGCAGCGGCTGTTAAGGTGGTCGGCCTGCTGGCGAAGGATAAGCTGCTGACGAACCCCTGCACTGCGCAGTGCGATACAAGCATTTGCAGTGGCTGTCTGGCTTGTACGCATGTCTGCCCCTACGGCGCGATTACCGGCGAGAGCAAGCAGGTTATCACTAAGCTGGGCGTGCGCGAAACACGCACCGTTGCTGTGGTAAACAATGCGCTGTGTCAGGGCTGCGGTGCCTGCACGGTAGCCTGCCCCTGCGGTGCTATGGATTTGCAGGGCTTTACTAATCAACAAATTCTGGCAGAGGTGGATGCATTATGCTAGAGAAGAAAAATTTTGAACCGAAAATCGTGGCCTTCTGCTGCAACTGGTGCAGCTATGCCGGTGCTGACGGCGCCGGAACGGCCCGCAAGCATTATCCTGCTAATATCAAAATCATCAAGGTTCCCTGCTCCTGCAGAGTGAATCCGCTCTTTATCCTGCGCGCGTTTCAGCGTGGCGCGGATGGTGTAATCATGTGCGGCTGCCACCCAGGTGATTGCCATTATTCTACCGGCAACTATTATGCGCGTCGTCGTATGACGCTGCTGCTCAGTATGCTTGATTATTTGGGCGTGGCCGGTGAACGCTTCCGTGTGGAATGGGTTAGTGCAGCCGAGGGCGCACGCTTTGCACAGGTGATGAACGATTTTGCCGAGCATATTGCGGCATTGGGTGAGAATGTAAAGTTGAGGGATTTGCGATGCAAAAAATAGAAAAGCTGCTGCAGAAGCGTGCAGCTGAGCTGTTGGCAGAGGGCACAGTAGAGCGTGTGCTGGCATGGCAGGCAGGCGAATTCTTTTACGATAACACACCTGCAGCCGTAAGCAGTGCGGACGAATGCGACAAGCTTGTCTATAACGAGTTCTGCCCTGCCAATCTCTGCAAATATTTAATCGAAACAAGCCATGCAGGCAAGAAGACAGCAGTTTTCTTAAAGCCTTGTGATACATACGGAGTAAACCAGCTGCTTAAGGATAACCGCATTAAGCGTGAGCTTGTTTACGCCATCGGCACACCCTGCAGCGGTATGCTGGATATCAACAAGATTAAGGCTGCCGGCGCTAAGGGTATTATCAGCGTGAGCGTAGACGGTGACGAGGTTGTTGTCAACACTGCCTATGGCGAAAAGCGTCTGGCGAAGGCTGACGTGCTGTTGAACAAATGCCTGATGTGCAAGGGCGCTGCTTATAAAATTGCTGACGAGGAGCTGGCCGAGCCGTTGCCTGTACCGCAGTTTACCGGTGATAAATTCGCCAAGGTCAAGGAGATTGAAGCAATGAGCGCCGAAGAGCGTTTTGCTTTTTGGCAAAGCGAGCTGTCCAAGTGCATCCGCTGCAATGCCTGCCGCGATATCTGCCCGGCGTGCAGCTGTGAGCAATGCATTTTTGATAAGCCAGATACTCCGGTAGCAGGCAAGGCGTATGCCGACGAGGTTGAAGAGCAGATGTATCATATCATCCGTGCTTTCCACGTTGCGGGACGTTGCACAGGCTGCGGTGAATGTGCGCGCGTTTGTCCGCAGGGAATTCATCTGGAGCTGCTGAACATGAAGTTTATGAAGGATATCAACAGCTTCTTCGGCCAGTATCAGGCCGGTGCAGACAGCGAAACACCTGCACCTCAGGTAAGCTTTAAGCAGAATGATCCCGAGGTCAACAGTGCGGTAGAAGGGAGGGAGCAGCATGTATAAGATAGCAAAGGATAAGCTGCCAAAGTTATATGCAGCCCTGCAAAATATCGGCACACTGCTGCTGCCCTGCAAGAACAAGAGCGGTCATGCGGACTTCGCACCGTACCGCGAGGATGCGGAGGTTGCACTGGATGCGCCGCTGACAAACCGCAGTGTGAAGGATGTGTTCTTTCCGCAGGTAGAAAATCTGCTGACCTTTAAGACGAGCGGCAAGGAGTTGGCACTAGAGCAAAATATTCCGCCTGCCGGCATGACTATCGTCATGGGTGTGCGTGCCTGCGATGCGCGCAGCTTTAAGATTTTGGATAAGGTGTTTTTAAAAGCGCCTGTTGATACATATTATAAAACAAGACGCGAGCAATGTGTGCTCATCGGCTTAGGCTGCAGTGCTCCCGAAGAAACCTGCTTCTGCCATGCCTTTGGCATTGACGCTAGCGCTCCGGAGACGGATGTGCAGACTTGGCTGGCAGGCGAGGAGCTTTGCTGGCAGGCTGTGACTGCCAAGGGCGAGGAGCTGACAGCGAAGCTTGTTGAGGGCGGTGTGCTGGCTGAGGCGGAAGCTGCTTCTGCAAAAGCAATCAGCGAACAAAAGGAGCAGACGCAGAAAATTTTGAGCGTACTGCCTTTGCATGATTTCAAGGTGAATGACGAGCTGACTAAGGATGAGCTGAAGGTATTCAACAGCAAAATCTGGGAGCAGCTGGCTGCAGGCTGCCTGTCCTGCTGCACATGCACCTATGTGTGTCCCACCTGTCATTGCTATGATATCCGCGATTATCAGGAGACGGAAGAGCGCACGCAACGCTATCGCTGCTGGGACAGCTGCATGGCGAAGGATTTTACGCTGATGGCGCATGGCAGTCCGCGTAAGACGAAAGTGGAGCGCTTCCGCCAGCGTTATATGCATAAGCTGGTGTATTTCCCGGAGAACAACGAAGGCGAATATGCTTGCGTCGGCTGCGGACGCTGTCTGCAGAAGTGTCAGGTGCAGCTGAATATTGTCAAGGTTGCCAAGGCCTTGGAAAAAGCGGAGGTGAAGCAGGATGTGTAATTGTCAGGATACCTTGATTCCGCAGATTGGCGTGGTGACTGATATCTGTACGGAAACAGCTGATGTAAAAACCTTCCGCGTGGAGAAAATCGGCGGCGGTAAGCTGTTTGAGCATATGCCGGGACAATGCGCTATTCTTTCTGTTCCCGGTAAGGGTGAGGCGATTTTTTCCATTACCTCCTCTCCGACGAACGAAAAATATATGGAGTTCAGCATTAAACGCTGCGGCTCGATTACGAACTTTTTGCATTTTGATATTGAACCCGGTCAGCAGATAGCAGTACGCGGACCTTACGGCAATCATTTCCCTGTTGAGGATAAATTGAAAGGCAAGGATTTGCTTTTTATCGCCGGTGGCATTGGTTTGGCGCCGCTGCGCAGTGTAATCAATTATATGCTGGATAAGCGTGAGGATTACGGCAGCATTGATGTTGTTTACGGCGCACGCAGCAAGGAAGATTTTGTGCGTTACGACGAGCTGACGAATGTGTGGCCGGAGCAAAAGGATACGCGTGTGCATCTGACGATTGACCGTGCGCAGGAGGGCTGGACGGGCAATGTCGGCTTTGTGCCTAATTTCCTGAAGGACCTGAAGTTTACGCCGGATAAGACGGTGTTGCTGTGCGGTCCGCCGATTATGATTAAGCTGTGTCTGGCGGCGTTGATTGAGATGGGCTTTGAGAAGAAACAGGTTTATACGACGCTGGAGCTGCGCATGAAGTGCGGCGTGGGCAAGTGTGGTCGCTGCAATATCGGCAAGAAGTATGTGTGCAAGGATGGGCCGGTGTTTACTTGTGATGAGCTGGACGAGATGCCGGACGAGTATTGATTCTTCGCAATTAAATATCGCTTAGCTCAGGAAAAATTTCTTAACGCAAATTTCGTGTGGATTCAAGACGAAGTGCCGCAAAACTCGCGCTATGCTTACATATCTTTCTATATTAGTTTGCTTATCGCTCAAACAGTTGCGACACTTCTGTGAATCCGGACACTTATTTACTAAAATTGCTATGCATGCCCCCTTTAGTCGCTAGCGCGACAGTTCCCCCCGAGGGGGAACCAAGAATGTGCTAATGAAGTTTAACGAAAAAGCTATTAGTCTTGCCTGCCCCTTGGGGAAGGTGCCGAGCGTAGCGAGGCGGAAGGGGGCGTCACCATAAATATATCGTTTCTATCAGAAGCAATCCACGATATATTAATGGCTCGTAATGAAACTATTTCGTTTATAGCGGATTTTAGCGTTGTAATTCTGAAATACATTTTTTGGAGAAGAAAATATAAGGAGCAAAAATATGGAAGAAATGGTAACTGTTTACCTGCTGGGCAAAAAGTACAGTGTCCCGGCAACCCTGACCATTATGGATGCCATGGAATATGCAGGCTTTAAGCTGGTGCGCGGCTGCGGCTGCCGCAGCGGCTTTTGCGGAGCCTGTGCAGTAATTTATCGCCTGAAGGGCAGCACGGAGCTGAAGGTTGTGCTTTCCTGCCAGACGAAGGTTGAGGAAGGCATGTGCGTTGGCAAGATTGATTCCTTCCCGATTAACAAGCGCACCTTTAATATCGAAGAGATTAAGGCAAGCGATAATATTGTCGGTCAGCTGTATCCGGAAATCTTCAGCTGCATCGGCTGCAATGCCTGCACGAAAGGCTGTCCGCAGGGCCTGAATGTTATGCAGTATATTGCTTACGCTCAGCGCTGCGAATATGAGAAGGCAGCACATGCTTCCTTTGACTGCGTTGGCTGCAATATCTGTGCATCCCGCTGCCCTGCGCAAATCAGCCACAGCGCTGTCGGCATGCTGTGCCGTCGCCTGACAGGCAAATATATTGCGCCGAAGTGCGAGCATCTGGCTAAGCGTGTTGCAGAAATTGAAAACGGCGATTATGTAACGCTGCTCGAAAAGCTGAAAAATATGCCTTTGGACGAAATCAAAGACCTGTATAACAAGCGTGAGATTGAAAAATAAGGAGGTGCGGCAAGGTGAGTGCATTTACTGAAGATATGTTAAAATCTATGGCTAAGGTTGAAGCTACCCGTGCCCAACGTCTGCACGCTTCTATCGAACGCTTTACGGCAGAGGAGAAGGACGAGCTGCTGAAGGAGTTCCATCCTGACTACAGTTCCAAGGGCTTTAAGGTGCTGGAGGTTGGTCCCAACAAGGGCCAGAAGGTGCCGGTAGAATTGGCACAGCTGTTGGAGGGTAAAAGCCGTCTGCAGGATGTAGAGCTTGATCTGGAAAAAGTGGACTATGACGTTGATGTTTTGGTTATCGGTGGCGGCGGTGCCGGTGCTTCCGCTGCGCTGGAAGCGCATAACGGTGGTGCTAACGTCCTCGTAGTTACCAAGCTGCGTATGGGCGATGCTAATACAATGATGGCGGAGGGCGGTATTCAGGCTGCGGATAAGGGCAACGATTCCCCGGCGCAGCATTATCTGGATGCCTTTGGCGGCGGTCACTACAAAAATATTCCAGAGCTGTTGGAAGAACTGGTAACCAACGGACCGTTGGCGATTGATTGGCTGAGCAAGCTGGGCGTAATGTTCGACAAGGAGCAGGACGGCACT
>OLGV01000770.1_pt1 | contig 12103 bp, 8 predicted proteins | sample 1605761 | NCBI WGS metagenome assembly OLGV01 (sample SAMN03283245) | human gut metagenome | biome: human-associated habitat; material: feces | host: Homo sapiens | place: Peru | collected 2012
AATCCGCAGCTTTATCCGCTGGTAAAAAATATTCTTGAGATAAATAAACAGGAGAGACACATCAGGGGAGGATTGGCGACCAAGCATAAATATGAGGAAGAAAAACTTCGGCATCAATAGAAAAAGCCGAATTCACGGCATTTCGCTGTGGATTCGGCTTGATTTTTTGCATATTGGATAATTATTTCATTCTGGACATATAATCGTCCTTGATCTTCTGGAGACGCACAGCATCGTCCTTACGCTGCTGACGGCAGTTCTCCTGGATCTGACGTGTTTCCTCGATACCGTTGACGATAGTCTGCCATGTCTTTTCAAGAGTTTCCACCTTGATGGAGCTGCCCGAAGCAAGCTGTGTTGTCATCTTGGTCTGGTAAACGGTATTTTCTGCGTTCTTGATAAGAAGCTCATTTGTCTTTGCATCAAGAGCGGACATACCCTCAGCCATAACTCTCTGACGCTTCAGCATTACAGCCTGAGCCAGCGACTGCTTGAATACAGGCATTGTGATGATGAATGCGGAGTTGATCTTTCTGATAAGGTTAAGATTTGAATACTGCATAGCCTTCAGCATAGGAACTGTCTGCATTGCAACATTCTCTGCGATCTTAAGGTCCATAACTCTCTGTTCAAGGATATCCTTTGCATGATTAAGGCTGTCAAGATCCATCTGAGATGTTCCCGAAGGATCGGCAGCGACCTTCTGACGGTATTCCTCAATATACTGATCAAGCTCAGTGCAAGCCTGTTCGCCTGCCATGATGTATTTCAGAAGCTCCTGATAGTAGTTGATATTTGCATTGAACATTGTTTCAAGCTTAACGTTGGACTGTTCGATCTCAGCTTCATATTTTTTCAGGGAAATGTAGATCTTGTCAACGTCATCGCCCATTGTGTGGTACTTTTCAAGGATCTTTTCAAGCTGTCTCTTAGCGTTGGTAAAGAGCTTCATAAAGCCAGTTTCGGACTTAGGATCAAGCTCTGTTGCATCGAAACGGTCCATTACCTTAGAAAGAGCTGTAAGCAGTTCGCCCGAATCATTTACCTGTGCGATGCTCAGAGAGTTCAGCACCTGATCGGAAGCCTTGGAGATCTCCTCAGCAACTTCATTACCGAATTTTACGAGGGAGTTGGGGTTGTTTACATCTATCTGGCTTACGAGCTTGTCGATCTCAGGGCTTTTTGCAAGCTCATTTTTGATCTCATCTGTCTTTGCGACCATGGAGAACTGAGGCTCTTCGGGAGTCTGGATATTTACTGCGGGAGCGGGAGCAGCCTCAGCAGCTGTTGCTTCTACATATTCCTGAGCGTTTTCTACTGTTGGTTTGAACTGTAATGGCATAGTGTTATCTACCTTTCTTTTTGAATTTACCGAAAAGTCCGCCGCTCTTCTGCGGTACGGAATCGGGAAGCTTGAATTTAGGGATACGGAGATCATATTTGAAATCATTCATCGTGTAGCTTTCAAAAGCACGCATATCGATATATGATTCAAGATCTCTGTAGCCTGTCGGTGTATAAATAAGAATGTCAAATCCCAGAGAATTTATCAGCAGGATCTGAGTACACTCGACCTCGCTGAAAACGTCCTCAATGTTGTCGATTATAATAAACTTCGGGATCGCCTTTGTGAAATCATACAGCTGCAGCAGCCTCAGAAGCGCTCTGTCGAAATTCATTCCTACATGGATAACAAGCGGAACAGCGACATTCGGATCAATTTTCAGATAGCCGGTGTCAATGACTTCCTGTATTTTTTCGAAGATCAGATACTGAAGATCATCTGAAAGGAAACTGTATCTGTTAAGCGGAGAATGCTTCAGCTTCTGGATATCAACAGATGTTCCGTTATAATAAGGGCGGTAGGGAGCAAGCATCTGATTTGTGAGCCGCTTCATTGACGGGGCTTTCGATGTGATGATCGCATTCGGCGAAAGCTTCATGCGTACGTCATCCCAGTATTTATTTACATTTCCGTCGGGAACGCCGCTTATTTTCGCAAAAATGTTAGGAATGATAACTCTGTCGCCGTCGGCACGGAAGCCTGAACGGTATTTTGCCTCCTGATGCCAGAGAATGTCGATCTCCTCGTATGTTGTTTTGAGAGTCATGGATGTAAGCTTTGAGAACTGATAATCACGGAAGAATACCGAATCACCGTAAAGCATAGTGTCAAGCTCACGCTCAGCATTATATGCGACCGTTGCGATCTTTGCCTTGACAGGCTTTGTCGGGAATGGTTCGCAGGGCATGGAATTCGGAAGCTCAAATATCTGCATATTATGACCCTTGTTTGCATTCACAAGCATTTCGTAAACGGATTTATCGGGGGATATATAGACAGTATCCATTCCGCATCTTGCGGCAAAATGCAAAAACATGATCTCTGTCAGCGTGATCGTACCGTAGAAAAGTATAAGCGGTATCTCAGCAGACATTCTGTAAGCGTCTGAATCGGTGCAGAGCCTGAACCATGATATAAGCTTCACTCCATGCACAAAGATCATCTCGGGAGATGTGGCATTCATTAGCTTCATTTCCTCGATAAATGCGTATCTTGCGCACGCAGTTCTGTCCGGCCGTCCTGCGATCTCTATTTTAAGAGCGAGCAGGTCGGTCATAGTTTCTGTGTCGAGCGAGCCGTCTCTTGGGATATCCGCAAAGATCTTGACCGTTTCCGCATCGGGATTTTTCAGACCGTTCGATACGAAAATCATCAGCTTATCCGACTTGGAGAGGTTGTTTTTCATTTCATACAGGACATTTGTGTAGATATCCTTTTCGTTATATCCGACCATTGCGGCGGAATAAACAGGGGTAAGCTGATCCTTGGTGAAATGATTTCCTCTTGATGAGATACGCTGGAAATGGGATTCCAGTATATCCTCGGGCAGCTTTTCGGCAGATGTTGTTATATTCTGCACCTTCTGCGTTATCTGCGGGGTAAAATCAGCGTACATAGCCCTGATCTTATCTGTAAGCTCGGGGGAAAGCTTGCTGAATTTCATTGCAATAGGTTCATGACACGAGCCTGATATCGTCTGAGAAAAGGTTCCCGATGGATCGGCCTGAGAATATGAACCGTTGTCGTTATATGAAACAAGCTTGACTTTTGCGCCGAATCTGCTCAGCAGATAGAGAAAATAAACATCATATTTTGAAATATCGTCACTTATGTAAAGCACATTTTTCATAGAGCTTGCACTGTATCGCACAAGCCAGCAGATGAGCTTCACATATGCATTTTTTATGATAGACTGTGATGCGGATCTCGCAGATACGTCCTTGATGATAGAGTAAATATCAGCAGCGGCAATATTGGGGTTGAGCGTCGGGCTGATATTTGCAAGCTTTATCATGCCGCGGTTCGACAGGGTTATCAGATCCTCCAGAATTTCTTCCATAACAAAATTCTGACGGTTGAAATTAACGAATGGCATGACAGAGTTAAGCTCGTTCTGAGTAGGGTTTGCGATCTGTTCGGTAAAGCAGACGCCGTCAGCCGAAGCGTCTCTGTACATCTGAGAGAGTGTTCGGGTGAACTCCGATTTATCATTATATCCGACATAGCGTGTAAAATTCGAACTTTGAACGGGCTGTCGGTCGGGATGAACCAGATTCAGCAAGATAATTCACCACCAAATCCAAAGAAATAATCTGATACAATCTTATTATACTATACATTATATACTATGTCAAGATAATTTGCAAATTTTATTACATATTTCTTTAAAAACAGGACCGGCAGTTGCGTTGCCCGTGTAGCCTTCTTCCACAAGCACAGTAACGGCATATTCGGGAGCTTCGGCGGGGAAGTAGCCTGTAAACCAGCAGTTGAGATATTCGTTTCCGTTTTCGTCAAATCTGCCTGTCTGAGCGGTCGATGTTTTTCCGCCTGCTTTGCAGTGATCGGGGATCGCAGCTGAATTTTCCTTTATTACAGTATCTTCCATAAAGCTTCTGAGCATCTCTGCTGTTTTGGGATCGCACGCTCGCGAATAAACCGGCTCGGGAGCTTCGGGGATATAGCTTGCGATGTCTTCGGTAGTGCCTCTGACAAGCATCGGATATGGCGCATTTCCGCCGTTTGCTATCGCAGATGTCATGACTGCTATCTGGACAGGAGTTGCCGTAAGCTTGCCCTGACCGAAAGAAAAATTCGCCTTTTCAGCGGGAATGTCAAGCTCAGCTTCCGTCGGGAGATTTCCTTTGCTGCTGTAAACGCCTTTACAAAGATATGAGCCTCTTCCGAATCCGTATGCACGTGCTGTTTCAAGAAGCATTTCGCCTGAAAGATAGCTGGAAAGCTCGATGAAATAGGTATTGCATGACTCAACTACCGCCTCACGCATCGAAAGATCGCCGTGACCTCCCCATTTATGGCAGTTAAATATCTGTCCGTACATGTCATACGAACCTGTGCAGTTGAATGTGAAGTCGCTGTCAAATCCCGACCTCAGCGCAGCGGTGCAGGGGATAAGCTTGAAGATCGAGCCTACACTGTAAGGCGTGAGCGCACGGTTCACAAAAGGTGCATCGGTTCTGTCAATATATTTTTCGGGACAGGTCGGGTCGAAATCGGGGAAGCTTGCCATTGCTTTTATCTCGCCTGTGTTTACGTCCATGACAACAATTGCGCCTTTGCCGATATTTTTTCCTGCGTCCTCGCATATCTTTTGTATGTCACGGTCAAGCGTTGTCACAACTCCCGCTGATACAGCTGAACCCGATCTGATCTCACAGTCAGTTCCTTTCAGTACATTTCCCGTTGCTGTGACCTCATATGTTACGGAACATTCCGAGCAGTGTGATCTGATAAAATTGTCAAATCCTTTCTCAATTCCGCATATTCCATGTCCGTCACTTTCATATCCCAGAACATGAACAGCCAACTGATCCGATGAGTTTCTTTCATACTTGGTGAATGTATATATGTCCTTGTATTGCGGACAATTTCCTGATATCTCACATATAAAAGGGTAATTACCACTGATTTTTTTGTTGAAATATGTCTGATTATCTGTAAAGTCTACCAGCTTAACAGCATTGCTGCTGTTCGGATCAACAACGGCATATTTGGAAAAAACCAAGTTATTTAGAGGATTTCCATTGCAATCGTATATACCTGCATAATTTTTACCCAAATTTACTGTATAGGTATTATACTTTACAGCCTTGCTTCTGAGTGAATTGCTGCAAATCAGATTTCCAAGATTAATGTACACCATAAAGAAACATATTGACATAATAATAGTTACTGCGATAAGTCTGTTCAGCATATAATAACCAGCTCCTTGATGGATATTATTGTCATTATAATAAAAAATATCCGCAAAGCAAAAGCTATGCGGATATTTTTTATTCAGGGATCAGATCTTCGGTATAGCTGGGAAGCTGACCGTTTTCTTTAAATGAAAATGTTGTTACTGTGTTTTCATCAGTAATATCAATGACCATTTTATCGGACAGCTTAAATTCCGTTATACTGTCATCAGATCCGACATGATATGCACTTATTGTGTATTTCCCTTTGACGGGGCAGTGCCATACAGCTTCGCCGTTCTCATTCGTTGTCAGTACTATGCCGCCCCAGCCCTCCGAATATCCATCGGGATAAATTTGATTTTCGGGGTTGAGTATCACCCACCGGCCAAAGAGGGGAGAATCATTTTCATCTGTCAGGCGGATAACTGCTTTTGATTCGTCCGTCGAATTAAGCTCATCCGGTGCGGGATGATCCCATGGAAATTCAAAGCTAATATCGTCCGCTTCGTTAGTTATGCTTATCATAAACTGCATTTCATTTCGCTTACTTGCACCGCCGATATCGTTTATCAGCATATCGGAAACAGTCAGAATATAATCGCCGTCTGTCAGTGTGAGTTCGGCGGGCTTGTTTTCGCAGGTCAGTGACGGTCCCGGAGTATAGCCGCCTTTGTCGTTGTCTATCTCATAGCTGCTGTCAGCTTCATATTTCACTGCCGCTTGGCAGGTAACTTTAAGACCGTTTACGAGCTTGCCGTTTTTATCTTTCAGCATGACGGAGACTTTGTGTTCCTTTGCTTCGGGGGCAGAAATTCTGCTTGAAGGATCATATGCCTCAGAGATAAGTTCATCTGCATTTTCTGACGGTTCCTCATTTACTGTCTGATCTGCGATCTTCATAAACTCAGCTTCCTGCTGATCATAATATTCTTCGATGCTTTTTGTCCACATATCATATGCTTTTCTTCCAATAAATGTGTCGATAAATTCATCGGTCATTTTGTAATTTGCTGTATATGCCGATATCACGCCGCTTTCGGGTGAAACGGGAAATGCCATTCTTTCGCCGTCGGCATATTCTGCGTAAAGATAACAGCTGACAGGGGAAACAATGTGAAGCACAAGCTCATTGGCGGTTATATCTTTGCCTGTCTCAAACTTCGCTCCGTCCTGCATTGCTTCGATAATGCCGAAGTCAATTGTATCAAGCAGATTTTCACCGTTTTCCGAGTGTATTGACGGCGGCGTATGCATATCCGTCCATTCCTCCGCAAAAGCCTTGTTTTCAACAACAAGCGAGATATGCTTAAGGCTTTTTCCAGATGTTTTCAGCATATTTTCCAGTGAATTTCCGCTGCTGTCCACGGGCGAATAATAGCGGTAATATACGATCTGACTATCATATTCCAAAGCAAGAAGATTGGGATTTTTGCTGCCTTTTAGATAGTGCAGCCCGTTTCCGTCGGGATAAGGATCGCCTAACTCGCCCGTATCATTTCCGAGCAAAAGGGTAAAGAGAAAATCGTCGCCCGACTGCTTGAAGTAAATTCTGTCTCCGACTGTGATCTTTTGATCCGCAAGGTTTTCAGGTGAAGCTCCGACTGTTTCTTCGGTATTTGCTTCGGGTGAGTGTAACAGAGTTCCTTGTGCTGTTTCGGGTAAGTTGAACAGAGATTCCTGCGAAGGTGAGGTCAATTCTGTTATCACCGTTTCAAGCTGTGTGTCAGCGCCTGTTTCGGCTATTGCTCCGCCGTCTCCCGAATATTTTATTGAGGATATGGAGAGAGCAATGACGGCTGTGCAAGCAGCAGCAATTCCGATGATGCTTAATGTACGTTTGCCGCTTTCTGCCTTTATCGTGGGATTTTCGGCATTTTCTATGATACGTTCTTTCAGATCGTCAGACGCTTTTACGGAAGAATAAGCAGCTTTTATATCGTTCTTTTTCATTTTATCCCTCCTCCATTTCGATTTTCAGCTTTTTTCTTGCTCTGTGAATGTCTGAACCTACGCTGCCCTTGCTTCTTCCGGTTATTCGGGATATTTCATCAATGGAATATCCCTCGAAGCAGAACAGGTATATCGCATTTCGCTGTGCCTCAGGCAGTTTCCTTATCAATTCGATAGTTTCAAGCCGATAGAAATCCGAAGCCTCCAAAATTATAGGGTAATCTTCAAGCGGTTTTGTTTTGCGGAACCATGATGATCTGAATTTATCATGACAGAGATTTATCGTCACACGGATTAGCCACGCTTTCTTATGCTCATGTGAATCAAATTTCTGCGGATTTTTTATTAGCCTGACGAATACCTCCTGAACTATGTCCTCGGCATCGTGGGCGTTCTTCGTATTCTGCACGGCTATCCTTAGTATCATGTCGGAAAATTCTTCAATATCCCCCTGAAGAGCTTTCTTTTCATCATCGGTCATTTTCATCTTCCTTTCGCTGTTGTTTGATACTAATACTAAAAACCCATAATTCTAATGGCTTTTATTATAATACGTTTTGGGGACAGGAATTTTTGCAGTGAAACAAAAAAGATCGGCAGAAAAAAATCCGCCGATCTGTATGAGTGCTTATATCAGTTTGTCGAAGGTATATGTATCGAGCTTATCTCTGACAATTCCCGAGATCTCATCGAAAGCTGCCTGAAATTTGCATTTGCCCGAATGCTCCCGTGTACAGGCATATCCCTCTGAGAGACATCTGCTGAAACGGTATTCGCCTTCAACGGCTTCAATAACGTTCCTGAGTGAGATCTCATTTGCGGGCTTTGCAAGCTCATATCCGCCCTGCGCACCCTTGTAGGATTTTACTATCCCGTCAGTGACCAGCTTTCGCAGAATTTTCAATGAAAAACGAAGGGTAACACCGGTCTGTTCTGAAATTGTTTTTGCGTCCATTCGCTTGTCCTCACGGGCAAGGGTATGGACTATACGGATCGCATAATCCGATTCAAGAGTTATATGCATATTTTCACCAAGTTTCCGATGCAGAAATGATCTGCGTTTTCGTCAGTCAAGGAAATCCTTGACCTTTTTGCTTCTGCTGGGGTGACGAAGCTTTCTGAGAGCCTTTGCTTCGATCTGACGGATACGCTCTCTCGTTACATTAAACTGCTTGCCGACATCCTCCAGTGTACGTGAACGTCCGTCCTCAAGACCGAATCTCAGACGGAGTACCTTTTCCTCACGCTCTGTCAGTGTAGAAAGCACCTGTCCGAGCTGTTCCTTCAGTAAAATAAGGGATGCTGCATCAGCAGGCTGCGGCGCATCATCATCTGGGATAAAGTCACCGAGATGGCTGTCTTCCTCTTCACCGATAGGTGTTTCAAGGGATACAGGGTCCTGAGCGATACGCATGATCTCGCGGACACGTTCCACAGGCATATCAAGCTCTGCGGCGATCTCCTCGGGTGAAGGATCGTGACCGTTTTTGTGAAGAAGCTGGCTGGAAACCTTCTTTACCTTTGTGATAGTCTCGACCATGTGAACAGGGATACGAATAGTTCTTGCCTGATCTGCAATAGCTCTTGTGATAGCCTGTCTGATCCACCATGTAGCATATGTGGAGAACTTGAATCCTTTAGTGTGGTCGAACTTGTCTACTGCCTTTATAAGACCGAGGTTACCTTCCTGGATAAGATCAAGGAACTGCATGCCTCTGCCGACGTATCTTTTTGCAATGCTGACAACAAGACGGAGGTTAGCTTCGGCAAGACGCTTCTTTGCCTTCTGGTCGCCCTGAGCCATACGCTGAGCAAGCTCGATCTCCTCTTCGGCAGTCAGCAGGGGAACACGTCCTATCTCTTTCAGGTAGATCTTAACGGGGTCGTCGATAGCGATTCCCTCGTTAGAAAGTGACATTTCAAGATCGTCAGTGAGATTATCCATAGAAAGACCGAGGTCTGTTTCGGCATTGAAATCTTCGATAATTTCGATATTCAGGTTAGCACAGTTGTCGTAAAAGCTGTCCATCTGGTCAACGTCAAAGTCAAGATCCTCGAGAACATCGGTAATTTCCTTTGTAGTGAGCTTACCGTTAGCTTTGCCCTGTTCCATGAGGCTGTCGATAGTTTTCTTATCAGCCATATATATCAACTTCCTTTACTTGGTTTTCTTTTTCAGCATCTGCTGGAGTTCGAGCAGGTCGCTGTCGGTCATTTCGGCAGCGGGCTTTGTCTGCTTGTTTTTGTGATCCAGCAGGATATTTATCAGAACATCCAGCTCCTCGGCGGAAATTGAGATATCCTTGTACTTTGCAGACATTTCGGATATTTTGCCCATTTCACGCGCTGTAAATTCACCCGAAAGCGACATTAAATTAAATCCCTCGGAATTTTTCATGCCGTTTGTAAGTGAAGAATAGAGCTTTTTGTTGAATGATGTCACAAAATCGTCAGGCGAGAGTTTTGATGTGATATATGAAAGCGTGTCGGGATGGCGTGACAGGAACAGAATGATCTCCGTTTCCGCACGGTTTTCTTTAGGATAACGCACAGCTTCGGGATTTATCTCGTCCCGTGACATTGAGGTTGTGATCTCCTGCCACTGACGCTTTTCCTGAGATTTGCTGCGCTTTTTCAGCACGCTTTCCGTCTGCGATATGATAACTTCCTTGCTGACCTTCTGCTCCGCAGCGATCTTTGAAGCATACACGTCACGTCCGACAGGGGAGGAGATATCCGCAAGCACGTTGATGCAGCGCTTGAGGTATTCGACACGTCCTGTCTCGCTATCAAGGTCGAGATCTTTTTTGCATTTGTTCAGCTCAAAATTTATTGCGCCGTCGGAGTTGTCAAGGAGATTTTTGAACCTTGCCGCTCCGAATTTTTTTATATATTCATCCGGATCCTTTGCGCCTTCCATTTTGATTATTTTTGTTTCAATGCCGACTTGACCGAACAGATTTATCGCACGGTGAGCGGCTGTCTGTCCCGGACCGTCGCTGTCGTAGGCGATGATGACCTGCTTTGCGTATCCCGAAATTATCCTTGCCTGTTCAGGCGTGAGGGCAGTTCCGAGAGTTGCGACGACATTTTCAAATCCTGCCTGATTTACGGCGATAACGTCCATATATCCCTCGGCGAGGATCATTCTTTCTTCGTTGACACGCTTTGCAAAATTCAGCGAGAAAAGATTTCGGCTTTTCTTGAACACGAGCGTGTCCGAAGTGTTCAGGTATTTCGGCTGACCGTCATCGAGGACGCGCCCGCCGAATGCCACAACATTTCCTCTCAGGTCGATGATAGGGAACATCACCCTGTCACGGAACTGATCGAAAAGCCTGTCGGTTTTGGTGCTTCTGCTGCACAGATTAGCAGCAATAAGCTCCTCATCGGTAAATCCCTTTGACCGCATATGATCGTAGAGATTTTGCCAGCCGGGGGGAGCATATCCAAGACCGTATTTAACGATAGTTGAATTTTTCAATGCTCTCTGCGCAAAATATCTTCTGCCTTTTTCGCCTTCTTTTTCTCTTGTAAGGACATTGAAAAAATATTTTGCAGCTGTTCGGTTAGCTTCGTAGATACGCATTTTAAGCTTGTGCGTATCGGGATTTCCCGAATTTTCGGGCATACTTATACCCGAGCGTTCTGCGAGAAGCCGCACTGCTTCGTAATATTCGATGTTTTCAATCAGCATCGTGAATGTGAAAACATCTCCGCCTGCACCGCAGCCAAAGCAGTAAAAGCTTTGCGTATCGTTATATACCACGCAGGACGGTGATTTTTCCGAATGAAAGGGGCAGAGACAGACCATGTTTCTGCCGCTTCTTTTCAGTGTCACATATGATGACATAACGCTGTCAATAGGATTTGCTGAGCGAAGCTGTTCAATAAAATCCTGAGGAAAAGGCATACATCTCCGCTCCTTTCAAGATCTATTTCGGCCAGCCTTTCGGGATATAGATATCTTTGTAAAGATTTACGGCATAGCTGTCGGACATTCCCGCAATATAGTCGCATACAGCTCTGTGTTTGTCAAATCTGCCCATGATGTGCTTATAGTCATCAGGCAGCAGATCGGGATTTTTCAGAAAATGATTATAAAGCTTTTCGACCAGAAGCATAGCCTTCGATTCCTCGGATTTTGCGACTGAATTGCTGTAAACAGCATCGAAAAGAAATGTCCGCAGCTCATCGTGAGCTTTCTGGATCTCAGGCTCCATATGTATATTTTCTGCGCCGCCGTTTACGAGAGATGTGACAAGTGTTGTGATCCTCTCGCTTTTGGTCTTTCCGAGTACATCGGTGCAGCTTTTTGGCAGATCGTTTTCGCTGAGAACACCCGCACGTATGGCGTCGTCAATATCGTGGTTGATGTAGGCTATCTTATCTGCAAGCCTTACGATATACCCTTCGCGGGTAGCCGCAACTGCATTTGTATGGCAGGCGATGCCGTTTTTTACGGCATAAGTAAGGTTAAGTCCCTTGCCGCTTTTTTCAATATAATCCACAACTCTTACACTTTGCAGATAATGCTTGAAACCGTAGGGACATATCTCATTCAGAACTCTTTCTCCGCAGTGACCGAACGGTGTATGACCGAGGTCGTGACCCAAAGCTATTGCTTCTGCAAGATCTTCATTCAGCCTGAGCGCACGTGTTATTGTGCGTGCTATCTGTGAGACCTCCAGCGTATGAGTCAGGCGGGTCCTGTAATGATCTCCCACCGGATCGAGAAATACCTGAGTTTTATGTTTCAGGCGGCGGAACGAGTTGCAGTGAAGTATCCTGTCTCTGTCCCGCTGAAAATCGGTGCGCAGAGGGCATTTTGGTTCGGGAACGGTTCTTTTGCCGTTCTGAGAGGAAAAGCAGGCAAATTCGGATAATG
>OLGV01000774.1_pt1 | contig 12022 bp, 11 predicted proteins | sample 1605761 | NCBI WGS metagenome assembly OLGV01 (sample SAMN03283245) | human gut metagenome | biome: human-associated habitat; material: feces | host: Homo sapiens | place: Peru | collected 2012
GAGCCGCACTACGAGATTGTCGAGGCTGCGGTGAAGGCGATGGAGTTGGAAGGGATAAAACCGAAGATTCAGCCGATACGAGGCGGAACAGACGGAGCGAACCTTTCATTTATGGGACTTCCTTGCCCGAACATCTTCGCCGGCGGACACAATTTCCACGGGAAGTTGGAGTATGTGCCACTGGAGTCGATGGAGAAGGCCTCCAAGGTCATCCTTAACATCATTTCTATTTTTGCCGGAAAATAAAAAATGCCAGGCGCAAGAAAATTTGCCTCAGACTTGTCCATTTAGGTCTGAGGCAATTTTTTGATGTTTATAGACAATCCGCATTGTAAAATTATCTTCAAAACATGACATCTTGTCATAAAAAATATGTATTTTTGCGACAAGAAAAAAAGGTATTATATAATGCAAAGCATTGAAAGTAAAATAATTCAATCGGTGGCAAAACGCGGAAGGGGCACAGTGTTCTTCCCTTCTGATTTTGCCCATATAGGGTCGAAAAGCGCAATTCTCAAAGCCCTTGAAAGACTCTCCGCTGAAGGTGTGGTGCTACGCGTTGCGAGAGGCATATATTGCTATCCAAAGATTGACAAGGCACTCGGGTTGGGGGCGCTATTGCCGACGTTTGAAGAAATCGCTCAAGCAATAGCCCGACGCGACAAAGCCAAGATTGTTCCGGCAGGTGCCTATGCCCTAAACCGACTTGGTTTGTCAACGCAAGTACCGATGAATGTCATATATCTCACTGACGGAACTTCACGAAAAGTTTCGATTTCCGATAACAGGGGGATTTCATTCAAGCACGTTTCTCCGAAGAATCTTGCATTCCAAAATGAACTGACATTGCTTATAAACTCGGCGTTAAAGGATCTTGGGCAGGAAAACGTTACTGAGGAACAGCTTTCTAGAATCAAAACACTGCTTTCCAATGAACATAAAGACAAGGTGATGGTCGACATAAAACTTATGCCTGATTGGATAGCGTCAATAGTAAGGAGTGCTTATGAATAATTTCTTTTCTTTATCAGAGGAGCAAAAGCGTCTCGCACTGATGCAGGCGGCTGTTAAGGTCGGTCTTCCAGTGGAAGCTGTCGAAAAGGACCTTTGGGTAACCGCCATTCTACAGGCAGTATTTAGTTTGCCGTATAGTAAAATGTTTGTTTTTAAGGGCGGCACCTCCTTGAGTAAGGTGTGGAAACGTATTGAGCGTTTTTCCGAAGATATTGATCTTGCTATTGACAGGAGCCAATTCAAACTTGAGGGAGATCTGACAATCAAACAGATAAAGAAGTTGCGCAAGTCATCTTCTGTATTTGTTAGAGATGTTGTTTCAAAGGACTTAGAGTCTATTCTTGATAAGTCCGGCTTGTCGAAATGGTGTCGCATTGAACCAGAACCGGATGGAGAGGGAGACAAAACCTATCCGGAGCCGAGAAAGATATTTGTCCAATATTCTTCTCTCTTCACTTCTACTTTGGATTATCTGAAGCCGGTTGTGATGTTGGAAATCGGTTCGCGCTCCCTTATTGAACCTTATGAGTGTCATAAGGTCAATAGTCTTGTAAGTTCAGCTATCAGTGTCGACACTACTGTTTTTGACGTCGAAATCTCAACAGCGGTGCCGGAAAAGACATTCCTTGAGAAAGCATTTCTTTTACACGAGTTGTTCAGCACCGATGCCGGTTCTATTGTTAATAGAAAATCTCGGCATCTTTATGATTTGGAAAAAATGATGGACTGCGAATTTGCCTTAGATGCCATAAAGAATGATGAATTGTGGAATGCTATCCAGCATCACCGCGATGTATTCACCCATATGAGGGACGTTGATTATACTCCTGACATCCGTGACAGAATTATTCTCGTTCCTTCCGAAGAAATACGCAAAGTATGGGAAGATGATTACAAGAATATGCAAGGGGCGATGATTTTCGGAGAGTCGCTCCCATTCGGAAAGTTGCTTAAAAGGATGGAGGAGTTACAAGGCCGATTTCGCGCAAGGGTAGGCCGAGAAGCCTGTCACTTGCGCTCGAAGACCATATAGAGTATTCCACCGTCGATAATAGGTGAACCTGGGACGTGAGAGCAACTAGACTCTATTAGAATCTTTGTGACATCCTTCTTTTGAAGTTCTTCCTTATTCCATCCGTAATAATGAATATAGGAATTCTTTAAGCTATCGTCATAGTTACTGGTGTACCAGAGGATATTGACAACTGTCGGTTGTTTCGCATTGAAACACAGGCCCGGGATTTTGTGCCATTCGCAACGGAATGTATAAGTTGATTTGTTGTGTTTTTCTTCAGTGTAGCCTCCGGGCTCATCATATTGCACCGTGGCGAAGGTGGCGGGGATGTTTTTCGTAAAGTTGAAGGTCAATTCATTGTCGCCGTTGCCTTTGATTGATTTCAGGGGAATCTCTGCCTTGTCCTCGAATGAGAAACTCTTCTCATAAATGTAGGGTTTCTTGAAGCCGGCTCCTTTCAAAACCCACTCGTCCCTCAAAATCTCGGGGAGGAGTGCGCGGTCGATAATATCAAGTTTCCCGTATTTCGGCGTCTGGGAGCTGCCGAGGTCAACATTTTCGCAAGATGTTAATGCCACAGAAAGCGACAAAAGCATAATTGTAAAGGATAGTATTCTTTTCATATCGTTGAGTATTACATCATTAAGGCGTGAAGTTAGCAATTGTTTCCGTTTCTGCAAAGGCTTGCTTAGAAATTCGCATAAATCGGAAGAGCGTTGGAGACCGTGGCAAAGAAAATGGCGTCAGCCTGAAGGACCACCCAGATGGTAAAAGACAGTAGCAGAGCCTGCCCAGGAAGGCGGATGACGGTGCAGAATCGGTCGAGACGCGGGATGAGAGACGAAGGAAGGACGTAGAGAAGATAGGCGATGAGTATGGCCGAGAACGCAGGGCGGTTCCCCACAATTGTCTGCGGGATGGTTGAGAGGCTGAAATTGCCGAAAATGTCGGTCAGGATTGTGCTGAAACAAGTCCAGTCCGGGCTGCGGAACATCAGCCAACCGAAAGCCACGGCATTGAAAGTAAAAAAGATGCCTGCGGCGCGTCTCCAAAGCGGAAGGTCTTTCCCGAGCGGGACTGCCCCGGGCACAAACTGCATCCAAAGTTTGTGAAGGCAAAGCAAGACTCCGTGCCACAGCCCCCACAAAAGGAACATCAGGCCCACTCCGTGCCAAAGTCCGCCGAGAATCATCGTAAGGAGCAGGTTGAGATAGGTCCGGAATGTGCCGCGACGATTGCCCCCGAGGGGGATGTAGAGATAGTCCCGAAGCCAGGATGAGAGAGAAATGTGCCAACGACGCCAAAATTCGGTGATTGTGGCACTGTGGTAGGGAAGGTTGAAATTCAGCGGCAGACGGTAGCCGACAAGGAGGGATATTCCCGTTGCGAGGTCCGTGTAACCGGAAAAATCGCAATAAAGCTGAATTGTGAAGGCATACACCGCCATAAGAGCCGTAAATCCGTCATCACCGAGAGTCCCAGCAAATGCCGGGGCAACAAAGAATTGCCCGATAATTTTCGAAAGGATACAGAATTTCAGTGTTCCGAGGACAATCATACGCGTGGCTTGTCCGACATCCTCTTTCGATATGGATATATCTTCTCTTTGCATTTGGGCGATAAAATCGGAATTCCGCACCAATGGTCCGAGAAACATTTTCGGGAAAAAACTCAGAAGAAACAGATAGTCGGAGAAATGCTTCAATGGGGAGATTTTCCCACGATAGCTGTCGACGACGTATGAAATGGACTGGAAACAGAAAAAGGATATTCCCGCCGGAACCGCAATTTTCGACAAAGATATTCCCCCCTTGCTGAGAGATTCGACAAAGTCCGCGAAGACTCCGTTCGCCTTGAAAAAGACGAGAATGGAAACATTGACGGTGACGCTCAGTGCGACAAGAAGTTTGCGCCGCTTTTCAGAGGATGTTCCCGTAAGTCCACGGGCTATGAGATAGTCGGAAAGGGCAATCAACAGAAGCAGAATGAGATAGGGGCCGCTCAACTTGTAGTAGAGATAGAGCGAGAAAAGGGTCGTGAACAGATTTCTTGCACGTCGCCGATTATGCAGAGTGGCGGAGATGCCGAGAAAAAACAGCAGAGCCACAATCATAAATGCGCTCGGAAGCTGAAGCGGAGACGATGGGTTATAAATCAGGGAGTTCCAAAGGACGGTGCGCCAGGCAGGATTGATTTCCGGCAGCGTGAAGGCAAACTCAGGCAGAATCGTGATGTAAGAAAGAAGTCCCATATCAACGATTTACTTGTTTTTTGCCCCGACGCGGACCGTCTGCACCGGTTTTTGTTTTCAAAGGAGCGAGACCGGATGCGGCGGAGTCTGAAACTGCTGCGCCAAGGATTGAGGAATCCGTCGGAGGGGTTTCAAGGACAGTATCTTTGCGACTCTGAAGGACTTTTTGCCGGATGAGTTCATCCCAAAATCCGGACATTTTGCCTGCAAGAGCCCTGCCTCCTCCAAAGGTGAAGTGGATTTTATCGGATGCCACCCAACCTTTCTGTGCGAAGGTTTCAAGTCCGCCGAGACTTTCCATAGCCTCAAGACTGTTCCAGAAAAGCACTCCACTATTGTCTGCGGCAGCCTTCTGGTGGCGGGTCAGGGCAGGGGCTGAATTGATGGAAGTGGCGGTTGTGTCTCCGTCGCGGACAACTCCCCTGTCTGTCACTCCCATCACCACAATTTCGCTCTCCGGAAAGCCCAGTCGCACACATTCAATCATATTCTCCAGTTGTTTCTGGTATTTGGAGTAGTTATTTTTGTCGGGCATCATTATATTGAGCCCATATTGGAGAACGACGGCATCATATCTCATCATCCTGGAAAACTGTCTGTTGAGAGAAAGATTGCTCCGGAACATCGCTCCACCATTGTTGCTTCGCATTGAGAAGTTGTCGATGTGGACTCCGGTGGAGGATTCAAAGGAAGCGCCATAGCAAAGAAGACTCCCTGAGAGAATCTTGAGTTTGAGTCTGTCACTTGTGGTCTTAATGACTATCTGGCGGAGGAAGGGCGAAGCTCCGATGTCGAAAGAATGGCTTTGTCCGCCGCTTAGCGAGACTTCGACTGTGCATCCTTTGTCGCTGAGCAAAAAAATCCGGCATACATCAGTGCTGTCCAGATGTGCGAATCCTGCTCCCCTTTCCCAAATCATCTCGGAGGATTTGCCTCCGCTTGCGAGGTATCCGGAAATGAGAAAACTGTCCTTAATCCCTTCGGGGGCGGTTTTATGTTTCAGCAGGCTGTATTTCTGCCAAGCGCTGCCGTGAACTTTTGCTGTGTAACGATAGATTTTGAATGGCAATTCGCAAGGAACGAACCCGACTCCGCGTCCGCCAAATTCGCTCTGGAGCATTTCCCTGAGGTCGGATGTGAGGATGTCGCCCTCGATGAAGGAGTCGCCGAGAAAGGCTATGCGGTAGCCGGAAGAAATGTCGGTGCTGTCCGCATCCCACCAAAATGTCTGTTCTTCGTGGTTTTCCACACTTGGGCTCTCTGCCTGGGCATAAAGGTCACCAAAGTCCGGGCTGAATTCTTCGGAGAAGTCGGCATCGTCATATTCCAACAATCCGGACCAAAGGTTTGCCCTCTCAATGTGCAGTTCCCCGACTTTCGCCGGTGCCACGAGTGAAAAAGCTGTCACGACAATGACAACCATCCCCACCAGAACAAATCCTCTGAAATACCTCATACCTAAGCCTCGCCAGTAAATGACTTCCTTAAAGAACATTATCCAACAAAGATATTCTTTTTCTTCCAATCGGCAAAATCCGGTATTCGTTGAAAATTACAGTTGAGAATTACCCCAATACGACATCCAGAACCATCATTAGTGCAAAACCGAGTGCGAAACCGATGGTGCCGATGTTGGAATGCTTGCCACGAGAGTATTCTGGAATCAATTCTTCGACCACGACATAGAGCATTGCTCCTGCGGCAAATGCCAACATATAAGGCATTATGCCGAGAATTGACGTTGCCAGAAGCAGAACGATGCCTCCCCCAATGGGTTCGACGATTCCACTCAGCGCTCCAATGCAGAAAGATTTCAGACGAGAATTCCCTTCCGCCCGCAGAGGCATTGAGATGATTGCCCCTTCGGGGACATTTTGGATGGCTATGCCCAATGAGAGAGCCAAAGCTCCGGCGATGTTGAAATCTGCCGCCAATGCGCCAGCAATCGCCACACCCACAGCCATTCCCTCGGGGAAATTGTGAATCGTGACTGCCAAGGTCAATTTTGCAGTGCGCGACAGACGGCTTTTGGGTCCTTCGGCCTCCCCATTTATATGGATATGGGGAGTGATGTAGTCTATCAACAGCAGAAAAGCAAAGCCGGCCAAAAGACCTATGACGGGAGGAATGACAGCCGCACTTCCTTCACCCATTTCAATGGCAGGAATAATCAGCGACCAAACCGATGCCGCCACCATCACGCCCGATGCAAAACCCAACAGTGCCTTTTGTAAAAGCTCCGGCATATCGCGCTTGATAAAAAACACGAAAGCGGCTCCGAGCGCCGTGCCCAGAAACGGTATCAAAAGTGCTGTCAAAACAGGATTCATCTCTTTCACGAATTTTTAGAAACCTTCAAAAAATAAGCTGCATCATCTTTTTCAGGTTTCTCAGGAAGACAATTGCCTCTCATCACCTGGCGTAGAAACGGTATTCTGTGGTGCTGTAGTAGCGGTCTCCAGGACGGAGGACAGTGGAAGGGAAGCGGGGCTGGTTGGGGCTGTCGGGAAAGTGGATGGTTTCCAGAAGCATACCGCCGAACTTCTCTATCGGACCATACTTTCCATGGTAGCTTTCATTGAAAGTGCGCCCCGTAAAAGTCAGCAGGGTCGGTTCCGTGGTCCATGTCTCCACGCCACGACCAGACTTGCGATCGTAGAGGTCGGCGGCACGACGGAGAGAACCGTCCCAGTCGCGAAGCACCCAACAAGCTGACATTCCGTGCATTATGCGCAGATGTTCATTATCCATATCAATGCGGTAGTCAACGCGGTGAGGCTCCCGGAAATCGAATGGAGAGCCATCTACAGGGAGAAGTTTGTCGGGGCAGAAATGGGTGTTGTTCTGCACGCAGGTGTCAGCGTCCACCTGAAGAAGATGCTCCATAACATAGCCACCCTCGTCACCCTTGAGATTGAAGTAGGTGTGGTTAGAGAGGTTCACCACAGTCGGAGAGTCGGTTGTAGCCTCGTATTCGGCCTTCACGACATTATCATCTGTCAACCAATAAGTTACCCAAGCATCCATATTTCCGGGATAGCCTTCTTCGCCGTCAGGACTGAGTCGATGGAAACGGACTCCCGCGCGTCCCTCTTCCTGCACCGGTTCTGACTCCCAGACGAAGCGGTCGAAACCTTGAGGACCTCCGTGACACTGAACCGGCTCACCATCAAAGCTTTCATTGGGAACAAGATTGTAATGAACACCATCAAGGTCAAAAGCAGAATGGTCTATGCGGTTGCCGTAGCGCCCGATTACAGGCCCGATGAAGCGGTCCTTGTGCTCGAAACTGTCCAGGTCGCCGAATCCGACGACGACATCGCCTATCTTCCCGTCCCGATCCGGAACCTTTATGCTCACAATGCGTGCGCCGTAGTCGAGCAATTGCAGGGACGCGCCACTGCGGTTGACTATGGTGTAGAGCTTTGTCGGTTCACCAATAGAGAGATTTCCGAAGTCAGAAACGGACACACCCGCTTTCGGAGAGCAGGAAAGAAGCAGCGGGAGAAGAAGCGCTGCGATGAGATTATATGCTTTCATACGTCATCAATTATCGGTCATTGAACATCCCGCCTGCCTGATACAAATTGCGGCGGAGTCTGCAAATTAAGCGCAAATGAATCTTTTTCGCAACAATTATATGCTCAAAATGTACAACAATTCTGTCACTCTTCGGTAGCGATAAGCCGAGCCACAGGCCTACAGTTGAAAAACGCGCTCCTCGGAAAAACTGAAGAACGAGTCTCCTGCTATAATTATGTGGTCGAGCAGGGCGATGTTCAAGGAGGCAAGTCCCTTGCGGATAGAAGAGGTGTGCTTAATGTCGGAAGCGCCCGGTTCCGGCGAGCCTGACGGATGGTTGTGGAACAGGATGACGCCCGTAGCCCTTTTTTCGAGGGCGAGCCTCGTCACCACACGGCTGTCTATCGGTGTCGCGTTCAGTCCCCCGGAACCAATCATTTCCTTCCCCAAGGGGCGATTGCGCTGGTTCAAAAAGAGGGCCCAGCATTCCTCGTGGTCAAGGATGCGAAGGTAGGGAGCGAACAGACGAGCTGCCACCTTGGAGTCGGTTACGGAGATGTCCGTGTTGCCGGCCTTCTCAAGGGCGCAGCGCCGTCCCAGTTCAAAGGCAGAGACTATGGAAGCCGCCTTTCCGAACCCTATTCCCGGAACCGCACACATTCTGTCGGCCGACAGTGACGACAATTCACAAAGGCTGTTTCCGGAAACAGCGTAAAGCTCCCGAGCCAGATCCATGGCGTTCCGGCCTCCAGTGCCGGTCCGCAATATCACGGCAAGCAGTTCAACATTGGACAGAGCCGCCACGCCCCTATCGCGCATTTTCTCCCGGGGTCTCTCATCCTCGCTCAACTCAAGTATTCTCATATCTTATATTAGTTGCCTCATCATATTCCAAACTCAACTATCAAAGGAAAGACTATATCAAACAAAAAACGCCTCCCCGAAGGGAAGCGCAATTATATAACATATTTTCCGTTCAATCCTCAAACCTAAAAAAAGAAAAACGATATTTTTCTTTTTTTATATGTTTTGACGATTGTTATACTAAGCCGGAGAAGCCCATAAACGCCATCGCCATAATGCTGGCAGTGATGAGCGCAATCGGAATGCCCCGAAAAGCCTTCGGAACGTCATTCAGTGAGAGAGTTTCACGGATGCCGGCAAAAAGAATCATCGCAAGACCATAACCTACCGAAGTTGCCAATGCATAAACAAGCGCCTGTGAAAGATTGAGCATTTGAGCCTTGTCACCAAAAGTGAATTCTTTGGTGACCACTATCAAGGCAACTCCCAGAACCGCACAGTTGGTGGTAATCAGAGGAAGGAAAATTCCGAGCGCAGAATAAAGAGAAGGACTCACCTTCTTGAGAACAATCTCAACCATCTGCACGAGAGCCGCAATCACAAGAATGAACGCGATTGTCTGAAGGAAACTGAGGTCAACGCCTTCAATTATGGCATCCGGTGCAAGCACATAGACCTGAAGAAGATAAGTCACAAGCGTCGCGAGAGTAATCACGAAGCAGACCGCACCGGACATTCCCACGGCTGTGGAAAGTTTGTTGGAAACTCCGAGGAAAGGGCAGATTCCGAGGAACTGCGCAAGCAGGATATTATTTACAAATATCGCTGATATAATGATAATTAAATACTCCATAATACCTTTCTCCCCTATTTTTTAGCAGTGAGTTTTTTGAAAAGCACGATGAGATAGCCAAGCACCATGAAGGCTCCTGGAGCGAGGACGAAGACGAGGATACCATCGCCCGGAACGAATTTCCAACCGAATGCCGAACCGTTTCCGAGAATCTCACGGATGAGTCCCAGAATCGTGAGGGCAATAGTGAAACCGAGTCCGATTCCGATTCCGTCACAAGCGGACTCAAGCACCGTGTGTTTGTTTGCAAAAGCCTCCGCACGTCCGAGAACGATGCAGTTCACGACAATCAGCGGAATGAACAGTCCCAGAGTCTCATAGATTGCAGGAGTGTAGGCCTGCATAAGAAACTGGAGCAGGGTCACGAACGTCGCGATGATGACGATGTAGGACGGTATGCGGACCTTGTCCGGAATGAAGCGGGCAACGGCTGCAATCGCCATATTCGAGAGAATGAGCACGAACATTGTCGCAAGCCCCATACTCATACCATTGATTGCTGAAGTGGTAGTTGCCAGGGTAGGACACATACCCAGGAGAAGAACGAAAGTAGGATTCTCCTTTACAATACCGTTTACGATATATTTAAGATTACTCATTTTTCAGGCCCTCCATTATTTACTGCAGATGATGTGCCGTCAAAGGCATCAATCACATCTTCCACTCCAACGTTAACTCCACGGACCGCCTCGGAAACTGCGACAGCAAGAGCCACGGTCTCAGCGTAGGCACGGGAAGTGATGGTTGCAGCGGTAATTGCGTCTATGTCGCCACCGTCTTTCTTGACTGAAAGTTTCTTGACTGACGGGTCGAAGCCTTTGAACTGGTCTGCGAAGGCAGGCTCAGTACACTTCGCTCCAAGACCCGGAGTCTCGCTGTGTGAGAGAACCTTTGTGTTGTAGATGGTTCCGTCAGGAAGTACTCCAACCATAAGGCTCACCGGACCGCCGAAACCGCCGACAGCCGCCTTTACAGCATAGCCAAGAACATTTGCCGCGCTGTCCGCAACCTCGTAGTAGGAATATGTCTTTCCATTGAATTCAATACTTTTCTCTTCGGAAAGAGAGGAGAACTCCGGAAGCACTTCAGAGATGGCGCTGTTGAGTTTGTCAGCAGCGGCCTTCTTGATTGGTGCCTCGGTGAGGGCATAGACTCCTGCCAGAAGCGCAGAGCATACGATGCAGATGAGCGTCAGGCAGATAACCATATTCTTGAATGTAGATTTCATTGCCATAGTCTATTTCCTCCCGTATTTTCTCTGATGGAACGCCCTGTTGATAAGAGGAACCGTCATATTCATAATGAGTATAGCGAAGGAAACTCCTTCCGGATAGGCACCGTAGTAGCGGATGAGCATTGTCAAAAGACCGATGCCTATTCCATAGACCACTCCGCCCCAGTCACTCATCGGAGAAGTCACATAGTCGGTCGCCATAAAGATGGAACCAAGAAGAAGACCACCGGTGAGAAGGTTGAAGACGATGAACTCTCCCACTCCCATAGCCGGCTGCTGAACGAGTCCGAGGACAAGCGCGAAAATCGCCACAGTGCCGAGGATAGAAAGTGTAATCCATGGTTTGATGACCTTACGGCAGAGGAGATAGACAAAACCGGCGAGAAGCGCAACCGCAGAAAGTTCTCCGGCAGAACCGCCGCAGGTGTTGATAAGAAGCATCCTCCAGTCGAGTTTGCCGAGTGCTGAGATTCCCTGTTCGTTGAGAACTCCGAGAAGAGTCGGGCCGGAAACTGCGTCAATATTGCTGAAAAGCGCTGTCGGGGTGTATGCCCAGTCGGTCATATAGACAGGGAAGGAAAGGAGAAGGAACACACGGGCTGCGATTGCAGGGTTGAAGATGTTCTGTCCGAGTCCTCCAAAAGTCATCTTGACTACACCGATGGCGATGACCGCTCCGATTACCATAACCCACCAAGGGCAGGAAACAGGGACGTTGAGCGCGAGCAGTATGCCCGTGACAACAGCCGAATGGTCAGCAATCGTGCTCGGTTTCTTGAGAAGGAATCTGTTAATCAAATACTCAAGGCCGACACAGGAAACGACGCTGACAACAAGCAGCAGGAGTTCTTTCCAACCATAGAGAAGGCAGGAGAGAATCACCGCAGGCATCAGCGCATAAATCACGTCCAACATAAGCCTCTTTGTGGAAAGAGGGCTGTGGATGTGGGGTGATGGCGAAACTATCTTGTTCATATTTCTTGAAATTCAAATTATTTCTTTGCGGCGGCTGCGGCAGCGGCACGTCCACGGATAATCTTTATTACATCGCCCTTTGCAAGACGGATGACATCCAAAAGAGGAATGTTAGCCGGGCAGGTGTAGAGGCAGCAACCACACTCAATGCAGTCCTGGACAGCATTGGCCTCAAGCTCGTCCATCATTGCGTGCTTTGCATATTTGTTAAGAAGGAAAGGCTCAAGTCCCATTGGACAGGCATCTGCGCATTTTCCGCAACGGATGCAGTTGGACTCAGGCTTTCTTGCTGTCTGCTCCTGCGTGAGATAGAGAAGCGAAGACGAACCTTTGACTGTTGCAGCCTCAAGGTTT
>OLGV01000775.1_pt1 | contig 11999 bp, 9 predicted proteins | sample 1605761 | NCBI WGS metagenome assembly OLGV01 (sample SAMN03283245) | human gut metagenome | biome: human-associated habitat; material: feces | host: Homo sapiens | place: Peru | collected 2012
TTCGTCATTGTTGTGGTTCTTTGCGGCAATGACCATCTCTGTACATTCCTCACCGCATTTCTTGCAGATCTTATCCTCGCCCTTTGAGAAAAGATAGCAGGTGTATGAACCTTCCTCGAAGGTCTCCTTTCTTCCCATTACAACCTTGTATAAATCATTTAAAGCGCTCATTTTATTTGTTCCTTTCATTTAAATTTATAAGCTTCATGCTGTCCATGTCAAGCTCACGGTAATAGCAGTTGTTCGGCACTCCGTTATAGCTTGTGTGACAGATATTTCCCTTGTCGGGAGTTGCCATAAACACAAGCGAATTCTGTTCGCAGTTCACAAATATCCTGTGAAGCGTGAATGTATTTCCCGATTCCTGCCCCTTGAACCACAGCTTGTTCCGCGATGTACTCCAAAGAACGACTTTCCTGAGACGGATAGATTCCTCCAGTGCCTGCTTGTTGATGTAGGCAATGAGGATCACCTCTTTCGTGTCCATGTTCTGCACCGCTACGGGAATAACATGATTTTCAGGGGACATATTGCTGAGCTTGTCCCAGTCGAGCATAATTTCATTTGTTTCTTCGATAAGTCCCATTACTCAATACCTGCCGTTCTTACGGGGATCCCTTTCTTTTTCATCTCGGCCTTTACCTCACCGACAGTAAGCTCCCTGAAATGGAAAAGCGATGCCGCAAGTGCCGCAGTACATTCGGTTTTCTCGAAAACGTCTGTAAAGTGTTCAAGCTTGCCGCATCCTCCGCTTGCGATAACAGGGATATTTACTACCGAGCAGACAGCGTTCAGCATGTCAATGTCAAATCCGTTCTTGCAGCCGTCCGTATCCATGGACGTGAGAAGTATCTCGCCAGCTCCAAGCTCTTCGGCTTTCTTTGCCCATTCAACAGCGTCAATGCCCATGTCGATGCGTCCGCCGTTTACAACAACTGTGTATCCGCCGTCGGGACGCTTCTTTGCATCTATCGCAACGACCACGCACTGACTGCCGAAAATATCAGCCGCTTCCTTGATAAGCTGCGGATCTCTGACTGCCGCCGAATTGACGGAAACCTTGTCAGCACCTGCCCTCAGCGTATCACGAAAATCATCTATCGTTCGTATTCCGCCGCCTACGGTAAGCGGTACAAAGACCTTTTTCGCTGTACGGCTCACAACGTCGAGCATCGTTCCGCGTCCCTCATGAGTTGCGGTTATGTCGAGAAAAACTATCTCGTCAGCACCCTGTCTGTCGTACTCAGCGGCACATTCAACAGGATCGCCGACCTCTTTTATTCCTACAAAATTTACACCCTTGACTACCTTTCCGTCTCTGACATCAAGGCAGGGCACTATTCTTTTTGCAAGCATTTTTATCAGCCGCCTTTGCAATATGATAATGTAAAGCAGATCACTTTACAGCAAAATCACAAATTTTATCTGTAAAGCAGTTAAGCATTACACCTTGAATTCTGCGAAATTCTTCAGCATTTTCATGCCGACAGCACCGCTCTTTTCGGGATGAAACTGCGAACCGAAAACAGTGCGTCCGTCATAGACAAGAGCTGTCACTTTTCCGCCGTAATCAGTGTATGCCGCAACACTGTCTTCGCTGCACTTAGCCGCAAACGAATGAACGAAATACACATATTCCCCATTCTTTATGCCGCTTAGCATCGGACAATCCTTGTTAAACTCCAGCGAATTCCATCCCATATGCGGGATTATCATGCCGGGAGCTTCTATCGGCTCTACTGTTCCGCCGATAAGTCCCAGACCGTCAGTTTCTCCGAATTCATAGCCCTTATCGAAGATCAGCTGCATTCCAAGACATATTCCCAAAAACGGCTTCTGCTTTGCCTGCGTTTTTATTGTATCGACAAGTCCGCTCTGTTCAAGCATTTTCATCGCACTCGGGAATGCACCAACTCCCGGAAGGATAATTGCGTCGGCGTTTTCTATATCTGTTTTTTCTTTGGTGAGAATGGACGGGATATCAAGATAATCAAGCGCATTTTTCACGCTGAAGATGTTTCCCGCACCGTAGTCAATTATTGCAATCATTATCAAATCACGCCCTTTGTAGACAATACTTCTCCTCCGCTCAGCACCTTTGCATCTTTGAGCGCATGAGCAACAGCCTTGAATATCGCTTCGATCTTATGGTGATCGTTTGAACCGTGGATAAGCTTGATATGCAGTGTTATCCCCGCATTAAAAGCAAACGCCCTGAAAAATTCCTCGGTAAGGCAGTTGTCAAACTGTCCTGTCCTGTCGTCAGCATATTCACATTCAAATACAAGATACGGACGGCTGCTTATGTCCAGCGATGCAAATGCAAGGCTTTCGTCCATTGGTACAAATGCTGTTCCGTATCTCGCAACAGCACCGCCCGAACGCACTGCATCTCCGAATGCCTTTCCGAGAACAATGCCCGTATCCTCGACTGTGTGATGTCCGTCAACATAAAGATCGCCCTTTGCCGTAAGCTCGAGATCCATGCCGCTGTGAACTGTCAGTGCAGTCAGCATATGGTCAAAAAAGCCTATTCCCGTGTCGATCTTGTACTTTCCGCTTCCGTCAACATTCAGCTTAACGGAGATGTCGGTTTCCTTTGTAGTCCTTTTTACAGATGCTTCTCTCATGCGTTCACCTGCTTTCCGAGTATCTCACCGAGAGCGAAGATAAGCTTTTCCATCTCTTCGGGAGTGCCGATGCTTATTCTGAGATAATCGCTTATTCTTGGCTTGTTCCAGTGACGAACGAATATCTTCTTCTCTTTGAGCTTTGCAAATATCTCATTGGCATCAGCCGACTCATGCTTTGCAAAAATAAAGTTGCTCATGGAATCCGGGAATGTAAATCCAAGCTCAGTCAGCTTTTTCTTTGTATATTCTCTTGAATCGATTATCTTATTTACATGCTCCTCAAAATATGACTTATCCTTTACAGCTTCAGCACCGCATATCTGCGTGATGTGGTTCATTGTATAGGAATTTATCGAGAATTTCACATCATTCATGTACTTTATAAGCTTCTCATTTCCCATCGCATAGCCTATTCTCATGCCTGCCATGGAGCGTGATTTTGAAAACGTCTGAATGACAAGCAGATTATCATACTTTTCGATCAGCGGCAGACAGCTTTTTCCGCCGAAATCAATGTACGCTTCATCTATCATAACAACAGAATCGGGGTTAGCCTTAACGATCTCCTCGATCATATCAACACTCTCAAGAACACCTGTCGGCGCATTGGGATTAGGGAAGATTATTCCGCCGTTTTCCGTCATATAATCCTTTGCATTTATCCTGAAATTTTCATCAAGCGGCATCTGCTTATATGGGATCCTGTAAACCTCAGCCCATACATCATAGAACGAATAAGTAACATCGGGGAAAAGTACAGGCTTATCCGAATTGAAAAAGGTCAGGAATGCCATTGAAATGACATCATCGGAGCCTACTCCGACAAAGACCTGCTCGGGCTTGACACCGTAATTCTCCGCTATCGCATCAACAAGAACGGAGGCTTCGGGATCTGGATAAAGTCTCATTCTTCCGCAATCGAAATCATCGAGCGCCTTTCTGACATTCGGCGACGGAGGATACGGATTTTCATTTGTATTCAGCTTGACAACATTCGTGTCCTTAGGCTGTTCGCCGGGTACATACGGTACAACACGTCTTACGTTGTTTTCCCAGTTCATTGTAGATCAACCTTTCCGCAAAAATGCTTATTTTTCAAATCTTACCTTTATTGCATTTGCGTGGGCGGTCAGTGCTTCTCTTTCAGCGATCGTTACGATATCCTTCTGAGCCTCGCAGAGTGCTGCTTCCGTATAGTAAATGAAGCTGGAACGCTTTGTGAAGCTGTTGACGGAAAGCGGAGAGAAGAAGCGTGCAGTGCCGCTTGTAGGAAGAACGTGGTTCGGTCCCGCATAGTAATCTCCGAGAGGCTCGGGAGCGTACTGTCCGAGGAAAACAGAACCTGCATTGTCAAGTCTGCCGAGATATTCCATAGGATTTTTCAGCTGAACTTCAAGGTGTTCGGGTGCAAGTGCATTTGCCATCTCAACAGCATCATTGATGCATGAGCATACGATAACAGCACCGTAATCATTCATTGACTTCTCAATGATGTTCTTTCGTGACATATCAGCAGTCTGACGTGTTATCTCAGCTATTGTTTCATCTGCGACCTTCTCACTTGTCGTTACAAGGATAGCGGATGCCATAACATCGTGTTCCGCCTGTGACATAAGATCGGCAGCAAGGAACTTCGGGTTTGCAGTTTCATCCGCAAGAACAAGTATCTCACTCGGACCTGCGATCATATCAATATCTACCTGACCGAAAAGCAGCTTCTTTGCAGTTGCAACGAAAATATTTCCGGGCCCTACGATCTTATCTACCTTGGGGATAGTTTCAGTTCCGTATGCCATAGCAGCAACAGCCTGAGCGCCGCCTGCCATAAACACTCTGTCAACTCCGCAGATAGCGGCAGCAACGAGGATATCCTTGTTGGGAGTGCCGTCCTTGAGCGGAGGAGTTACCATGATGATCTCCTTAACGCCTGCGATCTTTGCGGGAACGGCATTCATAAGAACGGACGAGGGATATGCAGCCGTACCGCCGGGAACATAAAGTCCGACTCTCGCCAGACCTCTCACACGCTGACCAAGCACAACTCCGTTTTCCTTGGGAGTGATGAAGCCCTGTTCCTTCTGTCTGTTGTGAAAATCGGAGATATTTTCCATAGCATTCAGCAGCGAATCAACGAAATCCTGATCCGCATTCTGAAGAGCATCGTTTATAACATCTCTCGGAACTTCATAATACTCGGGCATTCTGCCGTCAAATTTCAGTGTATATTCCTTTACAGCCTTATCGCCGTTGTTTCTGACATTTTCGATTATCTCGCTGACAGCCTCAGTCACCTTTTTATCGGTTTCGCCGTGACGCTTTGAAACTTCCTTCAGAAACTCTTTTTCGGCAGTTCCATCTGCAATAATTTTTCTTATCATTGGGTTTCACTCCTTACAGATTTTTCTCTATCTGACCGATAAGCTCTTCGATCTCAGCCTTTCTGAGCTTCATGCTTACAGTGTTTACAATAAGTCTTGCGGAAACGGGCGCGATATCCTCATAAACCTCAAGTCCGTTCTCACGGAGAGTAGTTCCCGTTTCAACGATATCCACGATAGCATCGGAGAGTTCAAGAAGAGGTGCAAGCTCAACACTTCCCTCGATCTTTACTATCTCAACGTCCATTCCCTGTTTCTCGAAATATGAACGTGCGATGTTAGGATATTTTGTTGCGATCGTCTTGACGTTATGTCCCGAATAAAAATCCTTGCCCTTGGGACCTGCAAGAGCAAATTTGCATCTGCCGAATCCGAGATCCATAAGCTCAAAGAACTTTCCGTTCATCTCCATGATGGTGTCCTTGCCGACAACGCCGATGTCGCATACGCCGTGTTCAACATATGTGATAACATCGTTTGCCTTGGCAAGCACAGCTTCTATCGAATCGCCGACAGGAAGGATAAGCTTTCTTCCCTTGTCCCTGACAGCCGTGCAGTCATAACCGATCTTTTCGAGAAGATCAACTGTTTTGTTTTCGAGTCTGCCTTTGGTGAGCGCCATTCTCAGGCGTCTGTTTTCATTCTGCATTTTATCTGACCTTTCCTTTCCAAGCCTGAGATGTTCAGTTCTGTCCGCCCATATCTATCGTCTTTATCTTGTCTGATACGATAACGACCTTGGATATGTTCTTTTCTTCTGCATATGCCATTACATCTTCAACATTGTCAAATACCGCATTTTCAGCAACAAGTCCCTCGGCTACAAATTCGTTTGCCTTTCTGATAGCATCCATCTCATAGCCGTCCTCGCCGAACACGATAACATCGGGAGGAGTGAGCTTCACGCCGTTTTTCTGGGACATTACCTTAGCAACAGCATCAACATTAACAGCAAATCCCGTAGCAGGGAGATCAATTCCGAATTCCTTTATAAGGTGATCGTATCTTCCGCCGGAAAGAACATTGTCGCCGAATCCCTGGAGATATCCCTTCATAACAACGCCGGTGTAATAGTCGAGCTTGTTTACGATGCCGAGATCCACGGATATCTTGCCGTTATGACCGAGCTTGCCGAGTTCATTGTAAATGGAATGGAGCGATTCAAGGATATCGTGTATCTTTCTGTCGCTGATAAGGGATTCAGCCTTTTCAAACACTTCCTCGCCGCCGAAAAGTCTTGGCAGCTGCTTCAGTGCATTCGTTACCTCGTTGTCGCCGATGCTGTCAAGCAGGTCGTTCAGTGCGGGATAGTTCTTGACCTCTATAAGATGACGTATCTCCTCAACTGTATTTTCATCTGTTCCGAGACGTGAAACCAGCTCCTTGAAAAATCCGATGTCGCCTATTTCAAGACGGAACTTCTCACGGTCGCAGGACGAAAGGACCTCAACAGCCATCGAAAGCACTTCAAGATCCGCACGCTTTGAATATGAACCGATAAGCTCAATTCCGCTCTGGAGTATCTCGTCGCTTCTTCCTCTCATAGCAGGCTTCATTCTGAAAACGCTCTGGCTGTAAAAAAGCTTCAGCGGCATTGTCTGATCCTTGAGCCTTGTTGCGGCAACACGTGCGATAGGCATTGTGCTGTCAGGTCTTACTACCATCAGTCTGCCCTTTCCGTCAACCAGCTTGTACATACTTTCCTGCGGGAAATATATAGAATTCAGATTGAAAACATCGAAGAATTCAAGTCCCGGAGTAACGACCTCACGGTATCCTCCCGACTTGAAGATGTTATAAAGCTTTTCCTCGACCTGACGTCTTGCTGCGCAGTCCTCGAGGATGATATCTCTTGTTCCCTCAGGTGTGATAAGGTCAAATTTTTTCATTCTAAAGGCAAATCCTTTCTGCATTTCAATTGTATATTATGTGAGATGATTACGTTTCGCTTTAGCGTAGTAACATGATATTGTGATATTATAGTACCATAACATCTGATAAAAGTCAAGTTAAAAGAGTGACATCTGATCTGTTTTCGGCAATTTAGACAAAGCACCGCATCTTTCAAGTGCTTCAATTACCGATTTTGTTGCACCGCTTCTCTCCTGAAGCTCCTCGATAGATAGAAGCTCGCCCTGCCGGACAGCTTCATATATGCTGTTTGCAGCACTGACACCTACACCAGCTACCGAACAGAACGGCAGCCTGATCTTTCCGTCCTCGATAGCATACTTATATGCGTGCGATTTGTAGATATCAACAGGCAGGAACTCATAACCTCGCTGAAGCATCTCATTTATTATCATCAGCATATCATAAGTGTTGCTTTCCTTGGCACTTCTGTCATTGCCCTTTCTTTTCAGCTCGTCCATTTTCAGACGGACTGCCGATTTTCCGAGAACAGCGGATTCAGCGTCAAAATCTTCGCCGCGGACAGTAAATGTCGTCGCATAGAATTCCAGCGGTCTGTATACCTTGTACCAGCCAAGACGCATAGCCGCAATAACATAAGCCGCAGCGTGTGCTTTAGGGAACATGTACTTGATCTTCAGACAGCTGTCGATATACCATTCGGGAACGTTATTGTCACGCATAGTCTGCTTCATTTCCTCGGTAAGCAGCTTCGGTTCAACGCCGTGATATATAAGGTATGTCATGATACTGTCTCTCGTTCCGATAACGTCGGAAATCGTACATACCTTATCCTTGATAAGCTCCTGCGCATTTCCCAGCCATACATCGGTACCGTGTGAAAGTCCCGAAATCTGGAGCAGGTCGGAAAACCGCTTAGGCTGACATTCCATGAGCATTCCGCGGACAAACGGCGTACCCATTTCGGGGATAGCGAGTGTCCCCGTTTCGCTGTCGATGTCCTCAGGTCTTACACCGAGAGCCTCAGTCGATGTACAAAGGCTTATGACCTTTTCATCTGCAGGCCATACGTCCATTACTTTTATTCCCGTCATATCCTCGAGATGCTTATACATAGTCGGCACATCGTGACCGAGCTCGTCAAGCTTAAGAATAGTATCATGCAACGAATGGAAGTCAAAGTGGGTCGTAACAATGTCTGACTTGAAATCCTCCGCAGGGTGCTGAACGGGAGTGAAATCATAAACATCATAATTTGCGGGAATAACGACCATTCCTCCCGGGTGCTGTCCCGTTGTACGCTTTACGCCCGTGCATCCTATAGTCAGACGGCGTTCCTCAGCGGCACTGACGTGCTTTCCTCTTTCTTCCATATAATGCTTGACATAGCCATATGCCGTCTTGTCCGCAACGGAACCGATAGTTCCCGCCTTGAACACGTTGTCCTGACCGAAAAGCTCTTCTGTATATTTATGCGCAGACGACTGATATTCACCCGAGAAATTAAGGTCGATATCAGGTGCCTTATCGCCGTCAAATCCAAGGAATGTTTCAAATGGGATATCATGACCGTCACGCAGATAATCCTCACCGCACTTTGGGCATTTCTTCGCAGGCAGGTCATATCCCGAACCGTATTTGCCGTCCATGATAAATTCGCTGTTAAGGCATTTGGGGCATCTGTAATGCGGCGGCAGAGGATTAACCTCGGAAATTCCCGACATAGATGCAACAAACGACGAACCTACCGAACCTCTCGAACCGACCTGATAGCCATGCTCATTCGAGTTTGCAACAAGCTTCTGAGCGATCATATACAAAACGGCAAATCCGTTTTTGATGATAGATGTAAGCTCCCTGTCAAGACGCTTCTGAACTATCTCAGGCAGCGGATCGCCGTAAAGACTTTTTGCCCTCTCTATGGTGATGCGCTGAAGATCCTCCTCAGAGCCTTCGATATACGGCGTGAACGTGCCCATCGGGAACGGTCTTATGTCGGGATCTACCATATCTGCGATCCTTCTTGTGTTAGCAACAACGACCTCGTAAGCCTTTTCTTTTCCGAGATAGGAAAATTCCTCCAGCATCTCATCCGTCGTCCTGAGATAGAGCGGCGGCTGTTGGTCAGCGTCCTTGAATTTCTTGCTCGCCATAAGTATCGCACGGAAGATCGCATCCTTTGCGTCCATGAAATGCACATCGCAGGTAGCGCAGACGGGGATCCCAAGCTCATCTCCGAGCTGTACGATCTGCGCATTCATGTCCTGCAGATCCCTATCCTCCTTAACATCGGGATAATCATCGCTTCTTATCATGAATGCGTTGTTTCCGATAGGCTGTATCTCAAGATAATCGTAAAATGAAGCGATCTCTTTTAACGTTTCATGAGGTCTGCCGTCCCTGACAGCCGAGAAAAGCTCACCCGCCTCGCATGCAGAACCGACAATCAGTCCCTCACGATGCTTTATAAGCTCAGACATCGGTATTCTTGGATATCTGCTGTAATATTTTAAATTGCTGTCCGAAATAAGCTTGTAGAGATTTTTCAGTCCCGTATTATTTCGCGCAATAATGATCTGGTGATATGCTTTTAGCTTCTGCGGATTTGCCGAGTGGAGTCTTGAATTCAGCTCCGAAATGCGGGTTATCTTATCCTCCTCATGAAGCCTTGTCATAAGCTTGATGAATATCATTGACAGCATCTTCGCATCATCTACGGCACGGTGGTGGTTAAAATCTCCAAGTCCAAGATGCTTTGCAACTATATCAAGCTTGTGCTTGTTAAGCTCAGGCAGCATGCTTCGGCACATTACAACGGTATCAAGACTTGAAAAAGGAAAATCAATGCCGTAACGCTCACAGCCGGCACGTATAAACGATGTATCAAATCCCGCATTATGTGCAACGAGCAGCGGATCATTTCCGCAGAATTCCATAAATTTGCGGATAGCCTCTTCCTGAGACGGAGCGTCCTTTACCATATCATCCGTGATGCCTGTAAGCTCAGAGATCTTCGGCGGAATTGGCTTTTCAGGGTTGACCATTATTCCGAATGAATCAACGACTTCCATGTTCACAAGCTTTACAGCACCTATTTCGGTTATTCTCTCAGCCTTTGCGTTAAGTCCCGTAGTTTCAAGGTCAAATACAATTATTTCATCATTGATATTTCTGTCTGAATGCAGCTTCACTGCGTCCGTACAGTCGTTTACGGAATATGCTTCAATGCCGAAAAGCACCTTGAACTTTCCTCCGCCCTTTCTTATGTCATCGACTGCGCCCATAGCCTCGGGAAATGCCTGAACAACTCCGTGATCCGTTATTGCTATTGAATCATGTCCCCATGAATATGCACGCTTTATAAGTGTTGACGCAGGTGTGAGTGCGTCCATAGCAGACATATTTGTATGCATATGCAGCTCACAGCGCTTTTCCTCGCAGGTGTCGGTTCTCTGCTTTTTCTTCACGATCATGATATCGTTCGGTTTCAGCTGAAGCTCCTTGTCGAAATCATCATACTTTATTTTACCTCTGACAACGACCGTATTCCCTGTTTTAAGGGACAGAATATCACCCGTTTTTTCCTTCAGGTCAATGATCTTCATTGTGATCGAGCCTGTGTAGTCTGTGATAGCGATGTTGATTATAAGCTTGTCTCCCGCTCTTGTTTCCTTGCTTTCAAGCTCAAAAATATCGCCCCAGACAGTCACCATTTCGTTGTCGGATACGATATCGCCGATATTTTTCACATCAGGTCCGCTGATCTTTCTTCCCTTGATAATGACAGCATCATCACAGAGAACAGGCAGATTTTTAAAATCAACAGTGACCGTTTCAGGCTTCTTTTCCGCTATCTCGGGGATATCATGCTGCGGTATATTTTCAGGCTCGGGAGGCGGCGCATTTTCAAACATTCTGACAATTGCCTCGTCCTGTTTCTTCTGATATTCAAACGGATCAAGTTTAAGCTCACCGTTTACCGATATTTCGTATGTATCGCTGAACTCGTCCCTGATTATCTTTGCAAGCTTATCCTCAAACCGGACCTTTTTCAGCAGCTCATATCCGCCGTGCTTCAGCGTTACGGTTATATGCTTTCCGTTGAGAGATACCTCTGCATCATCGAGATATCCGTTCACGACGGTTATCCTGCGCTTCATTTTCTTAAAAAGCTCAGGCAGATAATCGACCGTAAATCTGTTGGGAGCATATCTGCATCTCAGCACAAATTCACGAAGCGCAAGGTTCTTTTCCATCAGCTTTTCATATTCAATGACGTTATCCGTCTTAACGGGGATATCAAAAGATGCAGTGACCCACAGTGACGTGTAATCCCTTGAATATGTGACATTCAGTATCTCACCCCTGCCGACAGGCGTTGGTATCGACTCCGAATAATCCGAAAACAGCTCTTTAATCAGCATTCAAACACTTCTCCTGTAATTTTTCGATCTCAGCAAGCAGCTCGGGAACTATTCTGTCCTCGGGTATCTTTCTGAGAAGCTCACCCTTGGAAAACAGCACAGCACAGCCATCGCCGCCTGCAATTCCCAGATCCGCATCTCTCGCCTCTCCCGGACCGTTGACTATGCAGCCCATAACAGCGACCTTTATAGGCAGATCACAGTCCTTCAATGCATTTTCCACTTCCGATGCAGCCTTGATAAGATCTATCTTTGTACGTCCGCAGGTCGGACAGGATACAACAGTAACACCGCTTCCGCGTCCGACGGCTTTGAGTATGTCCTTTGCGGCATATATCTCCTTTACAGGATCTGCAGTCAGTGATACTCTGATAGTTTCGCCTATGCCGTCGCACAGAAGAGAACCTATTCCCGCTGCGGATTTTATTATGCCCATTCTCTCCGTTCCGGCTTCCGTTACTCCGAGATGCAGCGGAAAATCAGTCTTTTCCGCAAGCATACGATAGGCTTTTATCATAGTCGGGACATCGGAGGATTTTATAGATATCACAATATCCTCAAAGTCATTCCTCGTCAGAATATCAGCGTGTCTGAGCGCACTTTTTACCAGTGCTTCCGCACATGGTCTGCTGTATTCCTCAAGTATGTCCTTTTCGAGAGAACCCGAATTAACGCCTATTCTTATCGGTATA